>Ga0114931_10002228_pt1 | contig 24683 bp, 24 predicted proteins | sample 2SBtaG_FD_89579 | JGI IMG/M metagenome (GOLD analysis project Ga0114931, IMG submission 89579) | Deep subsurface microbial communities from Kolumbo volcano to uncover new lineages of life (NeLLi) - 2SBTROV14_V59a metaG | ecosystem: Environmental > Aquatic > Marine > Volcanic | place: Kolumbo... | reverse complement strand
GGCTGGTTTTCTTTTAGCTGTTTTTCTTTTGGCCGGTTTTCTTTTGGCTGGTTTTCTTTTAGCTGTTTTTCTTTTGGCCGGTTTTCTTTTGGCTGGTTTTCTTTTAGCTGTTTTTCTTTTGGCAGTAGTCCTTTTTTTGGTAGATCTTTTTTTGGCTGGCATTTATTATCACTCTCCTTTCTATTTTAATTTCAAATTAATAAAAAATTTTTAATTGAATAATTTTAATTTTTTACTTCGACCTTTTTATTTTTCAAATTATTTTTACTTTTTAAAAAAATAATTTTCTTTAATTAAATTATATAACATATTTTTTTATTTGCAATAGAAAAAAGTTATCCACAGCACAGAATAAATTTAAAAATAAAAAGTAAAAAAATAATTGTGTTCAATTTTTATTATTATTCATTTAAATTGCTGAGAAATCAAAATTTATCTACAAGAATCTCAATCATTAGTTATCTTTCTAGACTTTATTTTCTCAAATACTATATTAATTCAGATCTCCTAACTCAAACTAATAATAGGATAACAGTATTTTACAAAAAGTTTGTCGTTCTGAGTGTAGCGGAGCTGAGTTGAAGAATCTGCTCTGTGATTTAATTAGTTGTAACCTTTGGTAAATCCTTCAACTATATAAAATTACCGGTTGTACTTTTATTTCGCTCAGGATAACAGGAGCTGTATAAAATTATAGTTTGAGAAACTGGAAATAAGGTTATACATTTTTTTTAAAATAGAAGCTTCTATAGAAGCTTCTATTTTAAACTTGCAAAATAACAAAAAAATAAATTTAGAATACTTTTTTATTACGCCCTAATTATAAGGCTTTGTCTAGTTGACGCTTGTTTTAATTTTGCTAAAATTTAATATAAGATTAAGAAGGCAAAAAGCTTCAACGCAAGCACATTAAAAAATTTCGCTTTAAAGCGAATCCCATCTAAATGGGACAATAATAATTAAAATAGAAAGGAAGGTGAAAAATATGGAATTCAACCAAGAAAATAATGAAAAGAAATTAGACAAGGAATCAGAAAAATCAAAAGAATCAACTCCAATTGAAGGATTAGACGATGAGAAAACAACTGTTCAAGAAAGTGAATCTGTTGAACCAACAGCAGAGCAATTATCAAATGAAAATACTGGACAAACTAAAACGAAACAATGGTTCCAGGATAATTTGCGAATTATAATAAGTATTCTCATTGTAATTTTAATTGCTGGAGGTATATATTCTTACTCCAAACGATCTGAAGCTCCTGTAAAGCAACCAGTTTCTCAAAATAATCAGGTTTCTGATCAGGAAAATAACCAAGCAACTCAGAATGATAATAAAACTAATCAGAAAAATCAGGAAAATAAAACTACCCAGAAAAAAACAGCTAATCAAAAAAATACTAAAGAAAAAACTTCTTCAGTCGCTACCAGCCAAGAGACAGAAAAATCATTTATTGAAACAGCCTCAAAAGGAGATAGCCAAACTAAATTGGCACGTCGCGCATTGGCTAATTTCTTGGAAAAAAACCCTGACTCTTCTTTGACTGCCGAGCATAAAATTTATATTGAAGATTATCTCAGAAAAAATGTTAATTACAATAAACGAGTATATACGGGAACATCAGTAGAATTTTCAAAGTCTTTGATTAAACAAGCTATTACGAAATCAAAAACCTTGACTACGAAACAACTGAAAAACTTGCATAAATATGCTGTTCTCGTGCCTTCATTATCCTAACATCTTTATGAGTATCTAAATTCTAAAACACAAAGAAAAATTCTGCTGTTCTTTCACTTAAAAGTCAAGTATATTATTACTGCCTTTCTAATAGCAAAAACCTCTCCATTTTAATGGAGAGGTTTTTGCATAGATAATTTTTAATTCTTCAGTGATTTATTCTAAAGAGCTTCATTAAAAACTAATAGATTCTAACTTTGTCTCCCGGTTTAAAATTAAATCTGCTAGATAACCCAGCATTTATTTCTAAAACTTGATCTGCTTTTATAGGCGGAGTTATTATTTCTTTTGATTTATAAGAAATATTTTTTACCATATAAATAATCCTTCCATCAGATACCCATACTATATCTAGATTAAATTGCATTCCTTTCATCCAAAAAGGCCATTTTTTTGATTGGTTAAATTTAAATAACATAGCGCAGTGATTGCAGAGATTTTTTCTTTGGCTTAATCCTTTTGTTTGTTTTTGAGAAGTTAAAGCTAATTCAGCCATAAAAATTTTTCCATTAATATTAACCAGTTTTATGTAAAAAATATTTAAAAATAATCCTACAAATATCAAAACAATTAAAATTATTATAAATAAACCTAAATATTTTTTTCTTTTCATAAATCTATTTAGTTTAAATTTTGTCCAACTTAGAAATTTTTTTATTAATAAGCGCTAAAACGGAAACCATCACAATGGCTGTAATAGCCAGAGTAATACTTTTGCCAACAACCCTGGTATTTAGGGCTATAACAGCTATGACAGCCGTAATAATACAGTAAACAAATGTGATTTTCCTTTGAGACCACCCCAGCTCCATCAATTTATAGTGTAAATGATTTTTATCCGGCCTGAATATAGATTTGTTGTTTTTAATTCTTTCTCCAATAACCCACAAGAAGTCAATAATAGGAATAGCTAAAACCAAAAGAGCCGTAGCTATTTTAGTCCCGGAAAAAATAGCTAAGATAGCTAAAGAAAAACCCATGAAAATTGCTCCTGATGTTCCAGCCAAAACTTTGGAAGGATAAAAATTGAAAATTAAAAAAGCTAAAATAGTTCCAGTCAAAATAGCAGAAGTTATAGCAATAGGTGGCTGATTTACTTCTGGACGCAAACTTAAAAAAAATATAGTTACGGCTGTAATAAAAGAAATTCCTCCAGCCATTCCATCAATGCCATCCGACCAATTGATGGCATTTATCACCACAAGAATCCAAAAAATTACAAGTATCATGGAAAAAATTACACCTATTTGATTATCAAGATTGATTATTCCTCCAGTCAACGGATTAGTTATATAATAAACTCTTATTCCTATAATAAAAACTAACACGGATAAAATAATTTGAAAAAATAATTGAATTTTCCAATGTATTTCTTTAATATCATCCCAAAAACAAACTATTAAAAGAATGACTGTTCCTAGCATAAATCCGTAAAGCTCTGGTGTAATGACTAAATCTTTATTTAAAAGAATAGCTATATTAAAAGCTAAAATCATAGCTAATCCCCCTACTCTTGGAACATTAGGACGATGAATATGCCTCAAGGATTTTCTTTCGCGCCATTGTATTTTTTTCGCCATCCAAATAAAAACTTCAACTAAAAATACCGTAAAAAGAAAGGCGGTTAAAAATGGTATTAAATACTTTAACATTAGTTATTTTCTTATTTTTTCAGTTACCCAAAATTCTCCAAAATATTTACCTAGCATTATTCTAGTTTGTGAATCTATTGAAGGAAGAGATCCTAAAAAAGGAGCCGTAATGGGAACTAAAATCCATTGGAGTACCATATATACATTTCTCCAACGGGAATATTTTTTAGGACGCGGAGGCAAAAGTAAAAAGTTAAGCGACATAGAAACTATTAGACCCAACATAGCTAAAGTCATTAAATAGCGTGTTATAAAAGGAAGATTATGAGCCAAAACACTTTGGTTAAATTGTTCCCCGCCAAAAATTAATGGTAACCATCCCAAAATTGCCATAATTATAGAAGCCGTTGCCCAACTGTGATGACCTTCAAGCATTTCTCCGGCTACTTTTATTTTTTTCCAAACGCTAATTTTTTTGTTTGGAACAAGAGCTCTCATAATAATTGGAAAATTTTCAATTCCGTAAGCCCACCGCCTTTTTTGCTTGTATTGATTCTTAATAGTTTTCCAGTAAGTTTGAGCTAAAACAGCATCTAAAGAAATTGGCAAGTAAATAGGTTTAACTTTATAATCGCCGTTATAATAAGTAAAACATTTCCAATATATAATGGAATCTTCACTAATCATATTAACTGGCCAAAAATTTACTTTGCAAAGCGTATCAAAGGGTTCACTATGCGAAGAGAACGTTACCATACCTTCCATTCTAGTGCTTTGAAAAATATGCCAAAAACTTGAACCGGTTACAATTATTCGTACAATAGCATTAGTATCCCAAAGATTGTTATGATACATCGGTAAAGGTTGGTAACTTCTTTGAAGCCGTTTAGGATCGATGATATATTCATAAGTTAACGCAGCAAAATATTGAGGATGCGCTACGCTATCACAATCAAAATTAGAAAAAATAACTTTTTTAAAATCAATATTTCTTTTTTTAAGATATTCAACTAAGTATTTAGCGGCAAAAGTAGCGTTGGATCCTTTAGCCTTCATTTCATTGTCTTTCACAATATGGGTTGTCACAATAAAGTCACGAAATGTCCTTCCAAATTTATTTTTTAAATAATTCACTTTTTTCAATCTTCTTTCTTCTGGTTCTCTTCCTTCTGTCGCTAAAAGTATAATAAATTGTTGATTAGGAAAATTAGAATCCGCTATAGCTTGGATAGATGGTTCAATAATATCTGCTGTTTCACCAGCCGTAGGAAGCATAACCACATGGATAATTTCTCTCCAATCCAAAATTTGGTCTTTAGTTTTAATAAGCTCATGCACTTCTTTTAGATAATCTTGATTATGTTTTATTTCCTTTCTTAAAATCTTTTTTTCTTTTCGAGAGATTTTTATAAATTCTTTAGAGTCTTTTTTCATATTATTGATTCTTTGAGATATAGCCACCGCGTATTTTTCAGGATTCATAGTGTTTTGACATCTTTCCCACCAATCAATTTTTTTTCCTTCCCTAAGTTTTCGATATCCTTCCACTGAATAGTAAGAAATAAAAATTGTCCTATAAATCCAGTAAATATCAAAAATAATAATAAAAATAGCTACGTATACTGGAAGCCAAAATGAAAAAACAAACATTCCTATAAGTGTAACCCAGGTTAAAAATCCTGGGATTATTTCCAAGGTTCGTTGCCATTTTCTTTCTCGCGGATTTTGAGTTTTAGGATCGGGAAAATTAAACATATTATATATTTATCAAAATAATGCCTGCTGAAGCTATTATAAAACTTACTTGCGCCATTAAAGCTGTTAGAAGCAACACATAACTAGCTATTCTTTCTTTATTTCGGTAAAAATAAGCGGCTAAAGCCGCGTTAATAATAAATAGAATAAAACCGATAACTGGCATAATAAAAACTTGCTTCCAGTTTCCCATAGTATCAACTCCGAAATAGACATTATAGTGTAAAATGATGTCTGTGTCAACCGGACGAATAAAAATAAATAAAATTAGCCAGTTAGCTATGTTAGCTAAAAGACCTAAGATTAAAAGCATCAAAACAATTTTACTTTGGAAAAAAGCTCTTTCTCGAATACTTCTCGTAATTTTTTTTACTGTCCCTTTGAAAAAAAGCTTTGGTTTCCCCAATAAGCTTTTTTTAAAATTTATTTTTTTATTCTTGTTAGACATTTTATTTCTCCTTTTATTCTTCTTTGGGTTTATCTAAAACTGCAGGTTCTATAATGCGATCTTTTTCAGTAATTTTAGCTACATCTTTATCAATTTTTCCAAATTCTTTATAAGCTGTATTAAAATGACCGACGGTCGTTCCTAAACTATTAGATAATTTTTGCATATATCCGTCAAAAGACAATAAGTGTTTCCCTAATTTTTCAACATTATTACGAATAACCTTAGCGCTTTCTTCAATTTTAAGCGCTCTAAGCCCCTGAAGCACAGTTTGTAAATAAGCTAAAAATGAAGTAGGCGAAACAATTATAACTTTCTTATCTTGAAAAGCATATTCAATTAAATCTCGCGTGTTAACTTTAACCGTTCCCACCTTATTCACTAAAAGATCATAGAAGATAGCTTCGGAAGGAATAAACATAAATGCAAATTCCATAGTTCCTTCTGATGGCTTGATATATTTGGATGTTTCGTCAATCCGTTTTTTAAGATCTTGTTTAAAAGCTTTTTCTAATCGTTCTTTTTCTTGGGCATTTTTAGAATTTAAAATCTTTTCATAGTTTTCTAAAGAAAATTTAGAATCAATTGGAATAATTTTCTCTTTTACAAAAACCACTGCGTCTACAATTAGCCCGTCTTTGAAAGCATATTGCATTTGATAAGAATTAGGTGGAAGAACATTTTTAAGTGTTTCTTCTAAAAAATATTCGCCAAGAACTCCACGTTGTTTTGGATTTTTTAGAATATCTTGGAGATTCTGAAGTTGAGAAGAAAAATTAACTACCTGCTTATTAGTTTCTTCAATTTTAGCCAGTTTTTCTGTAACTTCTGAAATTGATTTAATGGATTGTCTAATTTGTTCTCGCGTAGTTTGATTTGTTTGAGATAATTTACTATCCATAGTATGGCGCAATTCCCTATTTTGTTCAGAAAGACTTTTATTTTGTTCCGTCAAAATGGCTAAACGTTCAAGAATTGAAGTTGTTTTTCTTTTTTCTTCCCCATTTTTCAATTCTTTTTTTACACTTAAAACAAACCAGATTAAAACCGCGCTTATCAAAACTAAAGTTGCAATTAAAATATTAGTATCATATTTAGATATTAATTATAATTTTCTTTTTGCTATGATTTGCTTAAGCCCGGTAATTTTATTGACTATTTCTTCATGCGGCCCTTCTAAAAATCCTAAAACAAATTTGTCTAACATATTCATACGATATTTAAATTCATCCATAGTCATTAGCACAAAATTGATTTCCTTTCCTATTTCTGCTTCAAGATTTTTCATAACATTCCTTAGTTTTGCCTTACTGATAGAATCGCCAACTAAAATCATATCTGCCTTACCCTTGGTATAGTTAATAAAAACTCCGCTAATGACTATCAATTTCATATTTCCAATTTTTTTTAAGCGCTCTAGACTTTTGCATTGAGGATAAGTATTAGCTTTAATAACTAAATTTCTTAGCTCTGGATAAAAATTGAAATTTAAATTAAGCTGATAAAAATTTTTTCCTTTTTTTATTCTTTTTAGAATAAATTTTATTTTCAGCAAATTTTGAAGTTCACTGCGAGTTTTTGAGCTTTTAAGCATGTTTTTTTTAATAATTTCAGAAAAAATAAAAACCTGTTGAGGATTTTGAATAAAAAAACGCACTAATCTAGCTCTTTCTCTAGAGCCAAAAATATTTTCTAACATATCTACATCTGCCATACTTTTTTGTTAAAATTATAATTCTCACTAATTACTTCTAGTATAATATTAGACAATTAAAAAGTAAAGCTGGCGCTTTATCTAATATAATAAAAGTCAAAAATAGATTTCATTTATTTCTCCAATTCATTGCTTTCGCAAATTTTAGCATATTCTAACGCGCTGGGACGAATTTTACGTCCCATGGTTTGATAGTCAATTTCTACCAAGCCAAAACGAGGCCAAAAGCCTTTATCCCACTCAAAATTATCCAGTAACGACCAATAAAAATATCCTTTCACATCCGCGCCTTCTTGGATAACTTTATGAATCCAATATAAATGATCTTTAATAAATTCTGCGCGCCGAGAATCATCCGCGTCCGCCAAGCCGTTTTCAGTAATATAAATTGGCAAATTATATTTTTGCAAACCTTTTATGACATGATAAATTCCTTCCGGATAAATTTCCCAGCCTAAGTCGGAAATTTTTTTATTTTCATTTTTAACTCTTCCGGGAAATTTTAAGCGATTATGAAAATAATATTGCACCGTTAAGAAATCATGCTTGCTTTTCGTAAGATTTAGAAATTTTTCGTTCCCGAAATATTTGGCAATCTTTACCGCTATTTTATCCAAGACTGAATTTTTGTTGCGAGGCTCATAAAAAGCTAGAGTATTGGCATATCCAACTTGCGCTTTTGGAAAAATTTTATGGATATCGTCATAAGTATAGTTATGCGCTTGAGCAAGATTTTTGTAAACTTTCAACATAGATAATAAATTCTTTTTCCGCGGTAGCCACTTTCCGATTATGTAAGAATCAAAAATTACAGAAGTTGGCTCATTTAAGGTTACCCAGAAATTAACCGAATCCCCCAAATGCTCAACAACAAATTTCGCATAACGGGAAAAGTAAAGTGAGAATTTTTTATTTTCTGGACCGCCTATTTTGGAAAGCCATATTGGGTTAGTCCAATGCCACAAAGTTACAAATGGCTCAATATTTCTCTGTTTTAATGCTTTTATTACTTTCCGATAATGTTCAATTTCTTTTTCGTCAAACTTTCCTTCTTCCGGCTCAATCCGTGACCATTCTATAGAAAATCTGTGCGCATTATGACTTAGCGATTTAGCAATATTAAAATCTTCTTCGTAACGATTATAATGATTACAGGCCTGTCCGGAAATATAGTTTTGTGGATTAAACATTTCGGGAAATTTTTCTTGCTGCCATGATTGCCAATAGCTCTTTGCCTCTTTTGCCAACCGCTTGGCGTTTTTCTTTTCCCACTCGCTCCAATCATTATGGTTGTTCCCTTCCACTTGATGCGCGCTGGTCGCCGCACCCCACAAAAAATCGCTAGGAAACTTTAACTTTTTTTTCATAAAAATACATTAAGCTATTTCTAAAAAGTTTTTATTGCGATATATTTTTAGGCATATTGGGAATATCGGTAGGCATATTGGGAATATTAGTAGGAATATTTTTCATCATTTCGCATTGGTCAATAAACTTGATATCTTTTGGAACAGAAAAATCTGCGCTAGAAACTTTTTCGCATTTTACATCCATTGCCTGATCAAAATTATTATTCGTTTTAAATTCTGATGTATTCTCATTTTTTGTATTATCTTTTGGGACATTTTCTTCCATTTTTTGAGTGCACTCATTCGTCATCTTTATTCCTTGCTTTTTTCCTTCTTGCCAAGAATACATTGCCTTCTCATCATAAACCATTTTTTGTTTTTTCCCAGCTATTGTCACTTCAGTTGAATATTTTTTTCCATCTATATAAGTAACCGCCTTTGTTTCTTCATTTTGATTTTTTATTTCATAAGTACATTTCATTGTTTTCCCTAATTTCATAGCTTCCTTTATTGAATTGATGACTCCGCTATCATTTGTTTTTGTCTTTGGGCTGACATTACTTTCATTTCCTACTTTGGGATTAGCTTGTTTATTGGCCACTTTATTTCCACAACCAGCCAAAAGCACAACTCCCACCGCCACTGCGACAATTTTAAGTTTTTGTTTCATAGATTTGTTTATTAAAAATTAAATTAACAAATAACCTTAAGATTATGTGTATCTTTAAAGATACACTTTTTTCGATTTCACTAATTCAATGCAATCAGGAAAATCATATGCTAATCAGTGGTTCTGCTTATCTTTTCCATCCTTCCCGGCATCCACTTCCGCAAAACTTCCGGCACTACCACGCTACCATCAACTTGCTGATAGTTTTCGAGAATAGCAATAAGTATTCTTCCAATAGCAAAAGCTGTGGCATCATTAGCGTGCAAAAGTTTTTTCTCACCGGACTTATTCCTGTAAAAAGAATTTATCCCACGCGTTTGATAATCAGTCATATAATCAGATGTGTGCGTTTCACGATATTTGTTTTGACCAGGAAGCCAGCATTCAATGTCAAATTGATCAAAATCTGGTTTTCCAGTGTCTCCAGTGCAAACGTGGACTAGTTGATAGGGAATTTTGAGCTGCTGCACGAGATATTCTTGAATCCCCACAATAAATTTTTGCTCATCTACTCCGGTCTCAGCGTCAGTGAAAGATTCCATTTCCAATTTATCAAATTGATGCACCCTTAAAATTCCTCCCATATCTTTCCCGTATGTCCCCGCTTCTCGGCGAAAAGCCGTGGAATAACCGATATAACGAAGTGGTAATTTTTCCGCATCAATTACTTCATTCATATGATATGGCGCTAGAGTATGCTCAGCTGAAGCCACTAAATTTAATTTATCTTTCTCAAAACGATAAGTCTGTTCACCAAAGACTCGATGAATGCTTTCTTGCACCTCATGTTTTATCATCACCGGCGGAAGCATTGGAGAAAAAGGCTTAGCAGAAACCTTCACTTCAGTTTCTTCAATTATTTCTTGTAATATTTTTTCTTGCGACAAGGTATTGAAAACAAAGTTGACCAGCGCAAATTGCAAAAAAACTGCTTCATTTTTCAAATAATAAAACCGGGAACCGGAAACTTCGGACGCTTTTTTAACATCAATTAAATCCAACTCTTCTCCCAACTGCATATGATCTTTGACTTCAAAATTGAAATTAGGAATCTCTCCCCACTTTTTGATAACTTTATTTTCACTCTCATCTTTCCCAATTGGCATATCAGCCGAAGTCACATTTGGGACTTGCACTAATAAAGCTTTATATTCTTTTTCAATTTCCTCCATTTTCGGTTTAAGTTTTTCCAGTTTTTCTTTCACTACCTTCCCTTTTTTGATAACGCTTTTCTTATTCTCAGATTTTTGAATTTCTTCGTTTAGCTTATTTTTTTCACCATTCAGATCTTCAACCTCCCCAATTATTTTTTTTCTTTCTTTATCCAAACTCAAAAGCTTATCCAAATCAACTTTGACATTTTTTTCCTTGATAGCTTTTTTTACTTTCTCTACATTTTCCCTAATATATTTTATATCTAACATAATTATATTATCTGTATTCTTTTAATTATTATTATTTCTTATAATTATTGCCTATGTTGAAAAAATAATCAATTTTGAAAATTTACCTTTAATTTTGACGATTTGTAAATTTCTGGTTTATAGGCTTTAAGCCGAACTATTTTTGATTTTATCTTAAATTCTTTTAATTTATTTTTAAGCACCACCATATCAGTTTTTTGGTCATATCCTAACGCAATTATACCTGGAGCATATTTTTTGATGGCGGTGTATTTATCTTTTAAACTTCCCAGAATTACTTCATCTGCTAATCCAGTATCTGATAAAAATTTTAATCTTTTTTGTTCATTATTGAAAGCTTCTTGCCCCTTAACTTTTAACACTGTTTTATCTCTCGCTATAACAACAATCAAATAATTTCCCATTCTTTTTGCTTGCTTGAGGTAACTTCTATGACCTTTATGAAAAATATCAAATGTTCCAAACACCATTACTTTTTTCATATATCTGAAAAATAATTATATTATTTCTCTTTCACTTGAGGGAAAATAACCGTTTCACGTATAGGTTTATCCATAATAAACGCAAAAAATCTTTCGCTCATACCAAATCCAAAAGCAGGTGGCATACCATATTCTAAAGCTTCTACAAAATCTTCATCCATCATTTGAGCTTCTTTATCTCCCTCTTTTCTAGCTTTCATTTGTTCAAGGAAACGCTTTTTCTGATCAATAGGATCATTGAGCTCAGAAAAAGCGTTACAAAGTTCTGAACCTCCCGCTACAATTTGAAAACGCAAAACTTTTTTAGGATTATGCGGATCTTTCTTGGCTAAAGGTGATACTTCAATTGGATGACCTGTTAAAAAACAAGGTTGAATAAGCAACGGCCGCACTGTTTTTTTATAGAGAGTATCAATCATTCGCCCTTTGCCATAACTTGATTCATATTTAATATTTAATTCGTCTGCCTTTGCGCGAAGTTCTTCAATGGTTAAATCATTATTAAGATCAAGATTAGTTTCTTTTTTAAACTCGGTAAAATAATCCACTTTTAAAAATTTTTTACTCCAATCAATTTTTTCGTTTTCATATTTATGAACGTACCCGTTTATTATTTTAAAAACTATCTTTTTGAATATCTTTTCAGAAAAGTCCATACCTTTTTTAAGATCCCAGTAAGCCGCATAAAATTCTACCGTATCATATTCTTGCAAATGCTCGCGGTCCATTCCTTCATTTCTAAAAACTCGACCAATTTCAAAAACTTTTTCATAACCTCCTACCAAAAGTCTTTTCAAAGATAATTCCAAAGAAATACGCAAATAAAAATCTTGGTTTAATTTATTGTGATGCGTTATAAATGGTTCGGCTTCCGCTCCGCCAGGAATAAGCTCTAATATAGGCGTTTGTACTTCTAAGAAATTATTTTCTTCCAAATTTTTTCGGATTGTTTGCCAGAAGATATTCTTCTTGTAGAAAATCTCACGCGTCTGATTATTTATCATAAGATCTAAATAACGCTTGCGAAGCAACAGTTCTTTATTTTTTAAACCAAAATATTCTGTTGGAATTGGCCGAATATTTTTGGCTAATATTTTCCATTTAGATACTTCCAGCGATTTTTCATTCTGTTTAGTCAAAAATAGTTCCCCCCAGGCTTGAATAAAATCCCCAATCTCTATACTTTTAACAAATAATTTATATTTTTCTTCTCCTATGTTTTTTTTGCTCAAAAAAAGCTGAATTTTACCGGAACCATCTTCAATATGAACAAAAGTAGCATTGCCCATGGGACGCATAGATTTTACCCGACCAACTAAAATAATTTCGCCTTTAATTTTGCCAAAATTTTTTAAAGCTTGTTTGTTCACCAAAGTTCGCTCACATTTTTCCGGATAAGGATTCATTTTGGCTAAACGGATTTTTTTTAGCTTCTCTAGTTTAGTTTTTTGGATATCTTTACGCACAAAAATAAAATTAGAAAATCAATTTTTTAGCTTTCTTTTGCTTTGTTTAAAATATTTTGTAAAAAATAATATTTTAATTATCCCCTTTGTTATCAAACCTCTATGGTCTATTTTAACTTGTTTAAAACAAATTGGCAACTAAAAAAGCTCATAAAAAATTTTGACTTTATGAGCTTTATAAATTTTATAAGTTTGATTTATTTCACATTTAGAATATTGTATTTTATTTTTCCACTCGGAGTGTCCACTTCTACATTATTTCCTTTAGAATGGCCAATAAATGCTCTTCCCGTTGGTGATTCATTGGAGATTTTCATTTTAGATGGATCAGCTTCATTAGAACCGACAATTTGAAATTCCATTTCCGAACCATTAAATTTCACTTTTACATTAGATCCTATTTGAATTGTACCGATAGTTTTATCATGCTTAACTACTGTTGACTCTTTCAACATAAATTCAAGTTCAGAAATTCGCGCTTCATTTTCTGCTTGTTGTTTCTTAGCTTCGCTATATTCGGCATTTTCACTAAGGTCTCCTTGCTCTTTAGCTTCTTTAATAGCATCAGCAATTCTTTGCCGAATAGTTATCTTTCGATTTTTTAGTTCATCTTTAATCTTTTTAAGTCCTTCTTCAGTTATTAATTTTGCCATAATTATATTTTATTGTTAATAAAATTAAGTTTTTAAACTTATAATGATAAGCATTGTATCAGAAAAAAAGATAATGTCAATAGTTTTGAGAGTCTTGGCTAAAATACCATTGCAAAGCATCTTTAACCACAGGGAGGGCGGCTGAATTGCCTTCTCCTCCTCCTTCTACCAAAACTGCGATAGCAATGGTTGGATTATCATATGGCGCAAAAGCCGTAAACCAAGAGTGAGTTTTGCCTTCATTTCCAAATTGAGCCGTACCTGTTTTTCCAGCTATTGGAACTGGCATTGATTTAAGCACTTGCGCGGTTCCGGATGTTACAGTCATACGCATACCTTCTCTAACTACTTTGATAATATCCGGTGAAATAAAATTACTGCGAATTACTTTGGGTGCAATTATTTTTTCTTGTCCATTATTTTTTTTGATTCTATTAACAATGCGAGGAGAATACAGAGTGCCACCATTAGCTATAGTTGCTATATAGTTAGCCAACTGAAGAGGTGTTATGGTTACATAACCTTGTCCAATGGCCGCATGATAGCTATCGCCAATATACCATTTTTCACCTAGCTTTTGCTGTTTCCATTTTTCATTAGGAATAAATCCATTAACTTCGCCAGGAATATCAATACCAGTGGGTTTTCCTAATCCAAGCAAATTTTCATATTTTTTCATTCTGTCCATCCCTAATCCTTGGATATTCCCATATCCTCCGCCTATGGTATAGAAAAATATATCATTACTTTGAGCAATAGCAGAGCGCACATCGCTAGGCGAGTGCGCTTTCCAATCTCCAAAATGGTAAGATCCAATTCGTAACACTCCGCCTAGCCCGTTAATAATTGTTGAAGGAGTGATAACTTTTTCTGAAAGAGCTGCAACAGCAACTGCTGGTTTGATAGTTGATCCCGGCGGATATTCTCCAGCAATACACCGATTAAGTAAAGGCAAATTTTTATTATTAATTAAAGAGTTAAATTCATCACTGGTTATGCCTTTAGCAAACAAGTTATTGTCATAACTAGGAAGATTTACCATGGATAAAACTCCTCCGTTTTGAGGATTAATGGCTACAGCCGCCGCCACTTGAGTATTAGTTTTTTGCAAAATTGTCTGAAGAGAATCATGAATCTTTTTTTGAAGAGCTTCATCAATATTTAAAATTAGATCGTTTCCGGGTATCGGGTTGATAATTCCTAAATTTTTTCTAATATTTCCTAAAGAATCTATTTCCACTTGATCTGCGCCGTTAATCCCCCTTAACTCTTTTTCATAGCTCTTTTCTAATCCGGATTTTCCAATATAATCTGTCATAGAATACTTTATATTTCGTTTTAGTTCTTTTTTTGTTATTTTTCCATCATATCCAATAATTGGTGAAAAGATCGCTCCGTTATCATAGGACCTTATGGCTGTTTTTTCAATAAAAATACCGGGAAGCTCATTAGCTTTAGCCGCAATAATTAAAGCTTGATCTTGCGTAATATTTTTTTTAACGAGCATCGGATTAAGCAATTTTGCATCTTGGCTATTCAAAATTGTTGCCACGGCAAGAGAATTCATATTTAATATTTCCGCCAATTTTTTGGCAATTTCTTGTTTTTGAAATGTATCTTGAGGTAAATTTCTAGGAATTACAATTGCGTCAAGACTGGGAATATTTCCCGCTAAAGTCTTGCCGTATTTATCTAAAATAGTTCCGCGGGGAGCTTTAATTACAATTGATCTAATTCTATTCCCTTTGGATATTTCAGCATAATAATTACCACGAAAGAAATCTAAATAAAAAACTCTGAATGTTAATCCTAAAAGAGATAATATAATAACATACCATAATATAGAAAGGCCTTTGCGTTTAAATGGCATTTCAATAATCGCTTTTTCTTTCTGAGTGACAGTCATAATAGAATCTTCTATTTCAATTCCTTTATAAATCCTTCTCTTGTTGAAAAATTTTTTAAACATTTTATTTTATGAAACTTATTGAATTACCGATTTTTTAGAATGTCGCTGAAAAACATTTTTAAATTTTAATACTAACCAATAAATAGCTATAAAGATAATAATATTATACAGCAATTGTAAAAAAAAGTTTCCAGTTTGAAACATTTTGAAAGACATCATTGTTTTAGACATTGAAAAAAAATTTGTTATTTGAAAAAGAGAAACCGTGATAAACTCATTGACTATAGTTCCAAGTGCAACAAATATCATTATTACAAAAAAGTCTGCTGTTTTATAAGCCACTAAAAATTTTTTGGCGAAATAGTCTGTTTGTAAAGATATTAATAAAAAAGAAATCATATTAAAACCTACTATGCCTAAAGATAAAATATCCAAGATAAATCCGACTGTGATAGCCCAAGGCCAACTTTTTTTAAATCCTTCTTTGGCAGACCAAATGACAATCAAGACTAAAATAATATTGGGCGCTATGTGTTTGGGAAATAAATTGGCTAAAAAAGAAACTTGGATGACTACTATTAAAAAAATTAAAATTAGCGCTAATATTTTCTTACGCATAACCAAAAAATTAAGCGGTTTATTTAATTACAAAAACCATTTTTAGATTAGAATATTTAACTTTAGGAATTATAATGGCCTGCTGAAAAAGTTTATCCGGGGTATTGCTGACTTGCTGAACTTTTCCAATTAGTAATCCTTCCGGCAAGGTTTTTCCTAAACCGGAAGTAATAATATCATCTCCGGGGTTCAGCGCTTCTGTTTGTTCTACCATACCCATAACTAAACCTAAATTATATTTCCCAACCAAAATACCCTTAGCTCCCGTAGCTAAATCAGTTACATTTATGGAGCTTAAAGAATCTGTCAAGAGAATTACTTTGGAACTGTTAGAATATACTTCATCTATTTTTCCAACTAAAATCCCAGATGCTATAACCGGCCTACCTGTTTTAATTCCACTAGAATCTCCTTTATCTATCATAATCCAGCTTCCCAAACCGTGAGTGTCCTGCCCAATTACTAAAGTCGCTTCCAAATCATATTTGTTCCTGGGCGCCAGTCGCAATTGTTGCCTGAAAACTTCATTTTCTTTTTTTTGATCTTGAAGATTCACAAGTTGAGCTGAAAGAATATTATTCTCTTTAATTAATTTTTCATTTTGATTTTTAAGATTCGCTATAGACCCTAAAAAAACCAGAGTGTCATTTGTTTTTTCACTAGCTAGATAAAAAGTTTTCTGAAATGGATAAGCTATTTTTAAAAATAACTGGCGTACTGGGGAAAAAACGCCTCTAGAACTAAAAAAAATAAGCAACAAAAACATCGCTGTTATTAAAATTAATTTTATAATTTTAGAAACTGGGCTTTTAGAATACATCTATTTCTTTTTTTAGTTTTTGCTTGGTTAAAGTAGTATTAAGTAATTTGTAATCTGTAATTTAATTATCAATTATCAACTTTCAATTTTCAATCAATTATCAATTTTTTAATTATCAATTTTTTGGAAACAGCCCCCCCCATTTGTCATTCCCGCGGAGGCGGGAATCCAGGATATTACAATTCGCTAAATAAATCTCTCCATTGTGAATTATTTTATGTTATTCCCGAGAAGGCGAGAATGACAGAGAAAATTGGAAATTAAAAATTAGAAGTTATTTCTCCCTTTTAAATTTGAGAGTTTTCTCATAGTTGCTACTTTCTATGCACCCCTCCGCCCTACGGGCACCTCCCCTCAAGGAGGGGGGGGATTGGATTGTTTTTGTCCTCCTGTCAATTTAATCTTACAAATAACAGTTAAAATAATTTATCTTAATGATTTTTCATGCTGATTTTCTATTAAGATATCTTTTAAAGATTCAATGTCTTCAAGAACTATTCCTGTGCCCCGTACCACCGCCGTTAATGGATCTTCCATCATACGCACTGGCATTTCTGTTTGATCGGCTACTAATCTATCCAGTCCGCGAACAAGACTTCCTCCTCCAGCTAAAATAATGCCCTTTTGCATAATATCAGATATTAATTCTGGAGGCGTTTCTTCAATAACAGTTTTAATGTTATTAATTATAATCCTGATTGATCGAGAAAGCGCTTGGCGCGCTTGTTCATCGGTAATAATAATTTCTTTGGGAAGCCCAGACACTAAGTCTCTCCCCCTGACTGTCATTTGCATTTCTTTTTCTTGCGAACAAGCGCTACCTATAGTGATTTTTATATCTTCGGAAGTTTTTTCTCCAATAAGCATATTAAACTCATCTCGGCAATATCTAGCTATATCTTCATTCATCTCATCTCCTGCAATTCTAAGGTTGCGCGACGTTACAATTCCCCCTAAAGAAATGATAGCAATGTCCGCAGTTCCTCCGCCAATATCTACCACCATACTGCCAGCCGCATCTTGAACAGGAAGACGCGCTCCAATAGCCGCCGCCATTGGTTCATCAATTAAATAGGCTTGGCGTGCTCCAGCATTAATAGTCGCATCAATCACTGCTCTTTTCTCTACCTCTGTAATATCTGATGGAATACCGACTATTACCCGCGGTCTGGGAAAAAGAGTAAACCTATCTTCATGCGCTTTATCAATAAAATATTTAAGCATTTGTTGCGTGATTTCAAAATCACTAATTACTCCATCTACTAAAGGACGGGTTGCTACAATATGGCTAGGAGTTTTTCCAACCATTCGTTTGGCTTCTTTTCCAATTGCTAAAACCTGACCGGTTTTTTTATTAATCGCTACAACCGACGGTTCATTAATTATAATTCCTCCTCCATGAACATACACCAATGTATTCGCTGTTCCAAGATCAATTCCAATATCTTTAGATAGATTACCGAAAAAATTACCGGTTAATTTTTTAAACTTTTTTTTAATATTTGCCATTATTTTTTATCCTTCACTGTTTTAAAATTATTCTAAACGTACAACAGTAATTTTTTCTTTGGCTAAGTTAAATGATTTAAAGTAGGTTAAAAACCAAATAAAAAAAATTAACATTTTTAGAAATGATAATGTTTCTATTAGATAAGCTTTATTTTTATTTTTGCTCCCTACATTCTATTTTAAAACAAACTAATTGTCAAAATAAAATTATATCTCATGCAATTTCTAACATTTTTAATTTTGTGCAACTATAATTCTCCAGTAATTCCTTTGTATAAATCTATTTTATAAATTTTGCTACATCATGAAAAGTAATTAAAACCAAAAGGATAATAAGAAGAATAAACCCAGAAGTATGGAAAGCTTGCTCTACTTTTTGGCTAACTGGATGACCTTTGATTTTTTCAATAACTATAAAAAGAATTCTTCCTCCATCTAGCGCCGGAAAAGGAAAAGCATTAATAATTCCTAAATTAATACTAAGAAGAGCCGCAAATTGTAAAATATAAATTAATCCCATTTCAGTAACTTGTTTAGTCAGGACAGCAATGCCAACTGGACCAGCAACATCGGCGCTTACTCCATGACCTATAAACAAATTTTTAATAATAGTTCCCAACGCTACTAAAATAGCCCAGGTTAAATTAAGCGTTGTTATAAGTCCTGTCCAAATAGCTTTGTACCATGGATATCGAACAAGAGAAGTTTCTACGAGCGCTACACCTAAGGGCCCTTGTCCGCTAGGCGTGTTAATTCGAGGAGTTATCGAAATATTAAGTTTTTCTGGACCTCTTTTTACAGCTAAAATTATTTTTTGGCCTTTATGAATATTAATATAATTTTGCAAATCTTTTATGCTATTAATCTTTATTTTTTGATTAGCAGAATTTATTTGTATCTTAGAAATTTCATCTCCTACTTTCAATCCTGCAGTACTAGCGGGAGAATCAGGAGAAATTTCAGAAATTTGAATTTTAGCGTTAGGCGTATCCTTTGATATAGCATTAGTAGCTTGAGGAGAACCTAACATAAAAACAATTGAAATTAAAACCCACGCTAAAACAAAATTCATTATAACTCCGGCTGCCAAAACTTTAGTCCTGACCCAAGCTGATTTTCCCGCAAAACTGTCAGAATCTTTTTTTTCTCCCCCATCTTCTCCTTTTATTTTTACAAAGCCACCCAAGGGAATCCAATTCAAAGAATAAACAGTGTTTTTTGATCGTATATTTTTATTTCCCGGCACAAATTTATATTTCTCGGATTTTTCACTTTTATAAACTCCAAAAATTCTTGGCGGAAATCCAAATCCAAACTCTTCCGCTTTAATACCATTTCGTCGAGCTACTAAAAAATGGCCCATTTCATGGACAAAGATTAAGACACCTAAGACTAAAATAAATACTATTACTGCTAAAAACATAATTTATAAGCATATAACATAAATATCGTTTTTATATTGTATGTTATATAATTTTAGACGGTTATTATTTCCTCTTCTTTTCTTTTTCTGATTTCTTCTATTTTATCGTTATATTCATCTACTTTTTTTTGCAATTTATCTTTTCCTAAAAATTTGTCATCTTCGGCAATTTCTCCTTTTTTTTCTAACTCTTGAATTTTATTCCAAATTTCTTCTCTTATCCTTCTAATGGCTACACGCGTTTCTTCTGTTCTTTGGTTAAGTATTTTTACCAACTCTTGTCTGCGCTCTTCATTGAGAGAAGGCAATTTAATTCTTATCATATGGCCATCATTAATCGGATTTAAATTTAATTGAGATTCACGAATAGCTTTTTCAATATTTACCAAATTATCTTGGCTCCATGGAGTTATCGCGATTGTTTGCGGATCAGAAACAGTAACACTAGCCATTTGCTTAAGTGGCGACTTTGATCCATAATAATCCACTAAAAGATTATCTACTAAATTTGAGTTAGCTCTCCCGGTTCTTATTTTTTTCAATTCTTCTTTATAATACTCAATGGCTTTAGCGAAATCATTCTGGTATTTGTTAATTATTTCTTCAATCATTTTATTATTTTATTATATTATTACTCTAAACTTTATTTAGTAAAGCCTAAATATAAAATGTTAGGATTATCTGGATTGTAAATTAAAGCGCGAGCGTTCATTTTGATATCAAATTGAGAAGTAATCCAATCTACTCCGCTATCTGTTGATTTATAGATTGCTTGAGCAGCGCCATAAACCAAATCATCAGAATTTCTAGGATTTATAGCTAAAGCATCTATAGGAAATTTTTTTGGATTATTGAGCGTAGAAATTTTTTGCCACGTTTCTCCACTATCTTTACTTAAAATAATTCCGCCTTTTCCGGCTAAATATATCCAATGAGAGTGAGATGGATTGGTAGCTAATTTATTAAATTGCGTACCGCTAAAAGATATAACAGCTTGATTAACTTTTTTGGCAATATTTTCAAAATTAGCGCCTCCGTTCGTAGATTTTAAAACAATCCCTGAATTGGTTATACCATAAATTAAATTGCTATCGACAGAATCTATAGCTATCTTAAGAATAGGCGCGCTAGCTAAATAAATATTTTTCCATGATGTCCCGCCATCTATAGATTTAAGCGCTTCTTTATCACTGGTTGTCGCATAAAGAATTTTTGGATTTTTCGGGTCAATAACGAGAGAAATAATCAATGGTCCAGCCGATGGACTAGTATAGATTTCCTTCCAATGTTTTCCATCGTCCGAAGTTTTAAAAATTTTTCCGGTTTTTTCCCAAACACCACTGGCGTAAAGGGTATTATTTTTTGTATCAAGCGCTAAACCATAAACTTTTTCTGATTTAAAATTCATAAATCGCCAAGTATTTCCCCCATCAGTTGTTTCTAAAATACCGCCCTGGCGCAGTCCCGCAAAAATGTTTTGAGTGTTTTTAGGATTAATCATCAAACTTAAAACATCCGCATTAGTAGTATTAGTTTTGCCTTTTCCTTTATTTTTAACTTTCCAAGTTTTTCCACCATCTGTAGATTTCCAGATACTTTTTGAAAATACGAAACTAGATTCGCCGGATTTTGAATTATTAGACGGCGCTAGAGAGCATCCGGCTAATATTACGCTTATAATTAATATCAAAGGCAAAATTAATATTTTTTTCATAAAATAATTATAGCATAAATATTTTGAAAGACCAATTTTGATATTTTAAAAAGGCGTTGATAACAATTGTTATCAACGCCTTCTGGAAAAAACTTGTTTATGGGGTTACGGGACAGTTACGGCCCAACGGTCACTGTCTGGTTCGCATAGGCATTTGCGTTACCCGAGGAGTTCCCCCAAGTAGAAACGTTGGCAGCTGAGTAAGTGGTGCTGAATGCACCCATACCCATGCCTCCTCCAACACCAATCTGATATGAACTACCGGTGTCAGCTTCAGTAGAGACTCCACCGTGATATGAAAAAGACGTCTGCTGCATATAGCTTCCTTGATTCGAGTCAATGGCCACTATGGGAATATAATTCCCACAATTGGTGATGAGACCGATCTCGGCATGTTGGGCCAGGCTCTGCTCTTGATACAAAGTCGGCGAGTAACCCGTTACGTTGGTGAAGGCGTACTGATTCACTCCTCCACCGGTGAAAAAGGACCCACCTGCGAAAGCAGGTGTGGCGCAAAGGGCAACAACGCAAAGGGCGATCAGCCAAAACATCGATTTGAGATTCTTCATGATTACTCCTTTCATTTCAAAAGTTTTTAAAAAAATGCTTTCTGGGATTTGGCTTGCCAGACCCTGCCTAGCTTTCTACACCTCCTTTTCATCCTTTTTAAAAGTTAAACTTGGCTTGCTAAACCCTATTCAGCTTTTTTCTGCCTCCTTTTTTAAAGTTAAAGTACTGTGCGTTTCAGTTTATCATTGCTTTTTTTGCTTGTCAAGCGAAACTGCAGCCGGTGGTGCCGGTTGAGAAATGGCCACTGGAGCCATTTTTTGTACCCGCATGTAATGTTGCGTAGCACAGGCACTCAACGATACTATTCCCAAAAAAACTGCTATCATTACCATTACTCTCTTCATCGCTGTCTCCTTTCTTTTCTCTATTTGGTTTTCTTGTTTATTAACCATTGTTTCCCATGGTCTTTAAACGATTGCTGATTTTTTGCCGGCTGTATTTTTTTACCGTCCTCCACTTTTCCATCTCGCCAAATACGCACCTGCATATATGGCAAGAATTCCATCCTTATGGAAGACTTTCCGTAGCCAGTACCCCCAGCTCCAGAAATGCCAGCTTTTTCATTACTGCCGATAACACCGGTGGCTCCCATGCCAGTTCCGACATGCCAACCTTTGGCAGTTGGCTCTTGAACAGCTGACGAAGCCAATATTTCTACATAGTTGCCTCCGTTTTTTCTGGCAATGGCGGCAATAATTGCCTGAGCATCATCGGTTCCTTGTTCAGCTCCGACTCTTACTGTAGCCGAAGCAACCAGGACTCCATCACGAATAGCTCCGAATTTTACAAAATTAACCCCTTTGACCGGTGGAAGCTTATGATAAAGATGTATCCACATTTTATCATAATGAATATCCATCTGTTTATTACCAGTTGGTTTCCATTTTCCGTATACCGGCGGGAACACGTTCCACGGCTGGATATTCCATTTTCCGAAGTACTGCATAGTTTCGGATGTACTATCCATGCCCGCCGGCAAAAATTGTCGGTTAACATACTTGTTGTTGTTAACCGCATGAGAATCAATTTTCACGCTTCCACCTTGAGCGAGAGCAGTTCCGCCTACAGCCAAGCTTTGAGCCCTTGCTGCTGGATTACTGTTAAACTTAACTCCCGAGTTTGATTGAGAGCTGGCTCCAGCATTGGCTACAGGGTTGTTGTTATTGGTTGTATAACCGTTAAAAGTGGCTTTTACCTTTGAAGAGGATCCGGCAATAGAACTTGCGCTGGACCCGGCCCAAACATTGCCCGAAAAACAACTCACGAATACCGCTACCACCAATGTGAAAAGAACTCTTTGAAGAATTTTTTTCATGACATGTTTCCTTTCTTCTAAATTTTTTTAAAATTTTTCCGGCTCTTTCTTCTTTCCTCTAGGTTTTAGCTCTTTTCTTTTCTCTATCACCTCCTTTATTCTTTGTTATTCTTATTCTAAAAATTTTAAAAGGACTTATCCTAATAAAAGAAACTTAAAACAAGTATTTTATAGGATATGTTATTATAATCTTTTTATTTTTTTTGTCAAGCCCGTGTATCAAATGCTATATTCAAACATAAAAACTCCTTTTTTGATATACTGAAGCGTTAACTTTTAAACAACGCTATGAGTATGCCAAAAGGGAAACCATTAACCCTCTATGAGAGGGAAAAAATTAAAACTTGGTTAAGAATGAAAAAAAAATTAGCGAAATGTCGATGAAATTTGACTTTTGAATTATTATTTACTAATTATTGATCAAATAAAAAAAGGCACGTAGAGAAGCAAGATTGCGTGCCTATAAGGAGAGAGATAATTCAGCTATAATAATTAGGAAATCTGCAAACGTGTTTTAAACACAGCAGTAAGTTGCGCAATAATAAAAGACCCCAGCATTACTGCAACTAAGAAGATGAGATAATGTACTATTATCTCGAGTCCTTGGTTGTCTGCGAACATGCCTGCGAACATACCTGCGAACATGCCTACGAACACACCTACGAACATACCTACTAACTTGCCTGCGAACATACCTGTGAACTTGCCTGTGAACATACCTACTAACTCGCCTACTAACACGCCTGCGAACATACCTGCTAACGCGCCTGCTAACGCGCCTGCTAATACGCTTACGACTAAGCCAGCATAGAAAGTAAGCAATTTCTTATATCCGATTCCATTCCACCGGTTTATAATACTAACCAGCAGAACTCCGATAGCTGGCAATACCAGCCAAAAAAAAGTTAAAGGCATATTTGAATCGGAACAAGTCGCTTCTTTCCACTCACCGTTACTGTAAGTCATTACTCTAGTTTTACTCACAATAAACGGAATGAAAAAATTTACTATTTCTCTTTTTCTTCTGACCCTCGCCTCTTTAAAAGCACCGGTTACAAGACCGTAGGCAGTTTTAGCTGGAATTTCCTCGGGTATGTTTGGGACGTACTTCAGTTCCTTCTCCACAATTTCTTTAACAATGAGATTGTGATTTTCTAAAACAACTATTTTCTTTTCCATTCTAACAGCTCCGACAGCCGTTCCTGCAACCAATAAACAACCTAATACCAATACTGAAAAGATTTTTTTCATTACTTCCCCCCCCCTTCCGGATTTTTCCGGATAAATTTGAATTTTTTACGATATTTTATTGTTTAGGTACTTCGGCGTAGCATACACCAAACCGCTAAGAAAGTCAAAGCATTTTTAATTCTGGTGCGCCGTGGAGGATTCGAACCTCCGACCGTTTGCTTAAAAGGCAACTGCTCTACCAGGCTGAGCTAACGGCGCATAAACTTACAAAAACAATTTTAAATTGTAGCACTTTTTTTTAATTAGTCAACGCTACTTTCTAACTT
>Ga0114931_10002227_pt1 | contig 24685 bp, 15 predicted proteins | sample 2SBtaG_FD_89579 | JGI IMG/M metagenome (GOLD analysis project Ga0114931, IMG submission 89579) | Deep subsurface microbial communities from Kolumbo volcano to uncover new lineages of life (NeLLi) - 2SBTROV14_V59a metaG | ecosystem: Environmental > Aquatic > Marine > Volcanic | place: Kolumbo... | reverse complement strand
TGTGGGTCGTCAATGTTCGCACTGCAAAATGGTTGTCAGCGAAGAAGCACGGAAAAAAGAGAAATTCGGAGGTTCGGGAGGAAAAGCACTCGCGAAAACCAACTGCCCCAAATGTCAGAATCTCTTCGGGACAGAATCGGTTTACGATATCGACACGTTCGATGCACAGCCTGTCATCGAAGAAACTGAAGACGACGAATGATAGACCGACGCTGGAAACGATCGAACTCAAGAGAAAAGTTAACGGGGACTTTTTTCGATCGGAGCGGAATTCAATTCGTTTTTCTTGAGAATCCAGTGATAATTCAAGACTAATTTGCCGTTCAACTGCTCCGCACGAATCAGGATGTTTTTCCCGACGAGCGAATCGTAATTGGGGATGTCAAAAGTTATCTTACGCACTCCACGATCGAGATTCGACAAAATCGCCTTTCTCCGACGTTGACCGGGGACGAATAAACTGCAACGAAAGTTGAGAATTTCGGGTGGATTGGTATTGTTCGTAATGAATTGTTCAATCCGTAATCGTCCGTCGTCGAGATGTTTCCAGGAAACGTTCATTCCCACATCTCCAATACCGATATTAAAATTCCGATAGACGCGGAAATGAAAAGAATCGAGTTCGAAATCGATCGAGATGGGAATTCTCCCCAAATTGGTATTAGGAGGTAACTTTATCAGCAGAGGCATATTAAGACGTTCTCCTTCATCGAGCGAAAATTTTCCATCGCCCGGCACTTGAATATCCCATTCATTAGGAAGATTGAACTTCACATTTCCTCCAACCACACCACGGAAAGTGTTTCTGGCGTTCAACACATCACGTTGTTCCCCCTGCTGGCTTTTGAGAATCCCCAACTGAAACCCGACCGAGAGTCTAAATTGTGCGACCAATTTGGAACAGTGTCTGACGATGATAGGATTCGGACCGATTTGGATTTTTTGACGACCCAGGTCCGATCCAGTGAGTGGAGATTTTTTTCTACCCCACAAATCGTGGATCACAATATCATCCCCGAGATAAATTTCTTCAATGGTGGGAACCGAATTCCAGGCCAGAAGAATGACTTCGTCGTTTTTGAGAAACACATGGTTTTTGCTTCCGTGGGGCAAATGAAACGAACCGAGATATTTTGTTCCCTGGAGTGTCAGGGCCGTAGATCGCCAGGGAAGAAATAACGGCGTCGGCGATCCATCGGAATTGAGCAGACCGTACTTTTCGTGAAAAATATCCGTCGCAAAAATTACTTTTGCGCCATTTTTTTTCGCTTCAACCATCCTCTTCACGAGGTCGGCAGCAATCGCGTTGAAATCTGGTTTTTCGTTCGAGCTTGGAAAACGCGGTTTCAGGTGAATCCATTTGAAATCGTAAGTTTTTTTCGGTTTGCGTTCGTTACGATTCTCTTTCGCAATCTTTGCCTCCTTTTTTTTCTTATGCTTCTTCTTTTCTTCGGTAGGTTCTTCTTCCCGATCGTAAACGATGAGTGCCACATTTTTGCGTCCAAGCGGAGATCCCGGCGAGACATCTTTCCGCCAGTTGACGAGGAATAATGTATTTCTACCGATCAGGTCGAATCGTTTTTTCAGACGTAAAATGACTTGGTCGAGCTTGGACATTCCCGCAAAACTCGTATCGCGATCGTCCCCTAACTGCCAGTGCCTTACCCGTGACCCGTATCGAGCAACCACAGGTTCCAGAGAAGACCACCAGAATTTTTCTGGCAGCGAAAAAATCTCGCTGATTCCGGACCAATCCGTCGCAAACTGATTTCGAATTCGGGTGGGGGGATCGGTCAGCACGGCAATTCCTGTAATCTGGCTTTGTCCCAGCGTATCGAAAAACTGAGCGATCTCGGAAGGTTTGTGTGAGGATTGCCCGTAGACGGACTTCCACACCGAAAACTTCAGCCAGTTGATTCCCGCTTGAGAAGCGATGTCTGCAAATTCTTCCAATACCAAACCGGGCATGTCGGTTGAAATACTCCAGCCGAATTCCCCTTCCAGTTCGTTTTTGACAAGATCCATCACGGCGAACGTGGTTTTCTTTTCGAGAATCGTTTTGTTTTCGCGTTCGAGAGTAGCTTTCACCTGATAGAAACCATGAGGCTGCGCAGCCAGCTCCCATCGAAAGTCGTATGGTTTCATGTTCTTGGACTCGCTTTTCAAAGTCTTGGGAATGGCTTTGATGAGATATCCTTTGCTGGCGATTTCACGATGGCTCGAATCCAAAACTGCAAGATTCAACGAATAATCTTTTCTGGGGTCGAGTCCACTGACGAACGATCGGATGACGATTGGAGAATTCGGATTTTTGAAATGCGTGCGAAAATTATTGACAAGACGCAACGTCGGTAATCGCCCCATCCAGAGATCGTCAAACCAGACCGACCCTCGAATATCCTTTTCAAGATTTTTTCCCTGCAGGAGATGGCAACCAATCACCACAAATCGAGTATTTTTTGCCAACGACAACGGCCCCACTCGTACCTTAACCCAATCGTGATGGGTTCCTGTGACGGGCTTGCTGAGAATACGGCGAATCCGTTCCCGACGGTGATTCAGAAAAGAAAGCGAGATCACAGCAGCGTTTTGCTTCAAACCCTGTGTTCGCAGGAAACCTCGGAAAACGTACGAATGCAAACTGTCGATACGAATAATCGGCGAGTAATAGGTCGCCATTCCTCCATTCACATCGAACCGCAAACTCTGGTTTCCGCGATGTGCATGCTTGCGGTCGATCTCCGCTTTAACGTAAGTGGGAAATTTCTCCCCTCGACGTCTCGTCCAGTCATCCGGCTGTTTGTCGAAATCCCGATCCTGATCCTGCTCGAAATCGAATCGTACAACCGGCAAGGCACCACCGAACGGGTGAGACTGGTAATCGCCCGTTTTTTGCGACTCCGAGGATGAAAGCAACATCCCTGATATCAGACAGATCGAAGCGTAGAGTAGACTTCCCATAAGGCGGTCATTCGAATGTAAAGGAGTCAAACAATTTCAAAAGGAAACCGTTTTGAGACGCGCTGAGAAATTTTTCCAAGTTGTGCGGAGGATCGTTCGATGTAACGCAGGCATCCCTTCTGCACCATCGAGTGACCGAATCCGAATATCGGTATCGTTCACGTCACTTTACTCATCGGCGCATGTGTCAAGGTTGCTCGAAAGCGATTCGGTTGGAAGCGATTTTAACGGATAAGCCGAATAGGATATCCTCAGACGGATTCGAAAGCTCACGCCGAATCGGTGGGATCGACACCCTTGGCCAATTCTTCTTCCCATTCGTCCAACAAGGGCCAATCGACGGCACAAGTCCCAAAATCGGCCATGTGCTGATATCGATCCAAACGGTCGATGGCACTTTGTAGTAGACCATCGTTTTTTCGAAAAACCGGACCGTGACTGGGTAGCAGCCACTTGACATCGCTTTGCTCAATTCGTTTTAGAGAAGCGATGAATTGGGGAATATCTGAGCCATGATGCGCGTCAATGTTTCCCACGCAACCGTCACGATAAATGTTGTCACCCGAAAACAGAAGTTCGCCCATACGAAAAGAGATTTGCCCCTTGGTATGTCCCGGCGTATGCCAGACCTCGACGTTCAAAGAGCCAACCTGAAGAACGTCCCCTTCGTCGATCGTTCGGTCGATAGAGATTTCGGGGAGGTCGATCGAAATTCCCTGGGCAGAAATTTCGGCAAAGGTCGTAATTCGGTCACCCGCTTTTAAGATTCTCGCCGATTCCGGATGCCCCACAATCTCGGCAGAAGGCAACAGTTCTTTTGCCTTACAAAATCCCTGAATATGGTCGACATCGGCATGGGTTGCAACAAGGTATTTGCAAGACGAGAGAGGGAAATCGAGTTGACGGATAATTTCTACAATCTCAGCAACACTATCCTCGTATCCGATGTCGATCAACATCCAGTCGGAAGCGTCGAACACCAGATAAACACTGCAACCCAAGCGGCGGCGCGACTGATGATTCAACTCAATGACATTCGGAAAAAGTTCTCGTCTCTTCAACATGTTTTGGGAATTTTCCGATCTGCCAAACTGCTGAATAGGCAAAACTGCGACCGTGTTAGATATGCGCGTTCCTTTGGTGCGATTCATTGTATTCCGGACATTCCTCAGATACAACCATGGGTTTGCTGATGGATGATTTTGACCAAAATGCAACTTGTCATCTTCATTGATTGCTGAAGAAAATTTGTATTTCCAATCTTCCACGAAAGGAACATCTGACTGTTGAATTCTCCCGAGAATCCCCTTCAACCACACGAACACTGGATGAGACTGGCACTCGATCAAGCTCGACGGGCGTTCGATGAAAACGAAGTCCCGATCGGAGCGGTCATCGTTCATGAAAACCGCATTATCGCTGAAGCGCACAACCTGCGTGAAACTTTGAACGACCCAACTGCGCATGCCGAAATGATTGCCATGACCCAGGCCGCGGAAGTTCTCGGTGGCTGGCGACTTCTCGATTCGACGCTGTATGTCACGCTGGAACCGTGCCCGATGTGTGCCGGAGCTGTGATTCAGTCACGCTTACCGACGGTGATTTACGGTACACCCGACCCCAAAGCAGGGGCATGCGATTCGCTTTTCAACATCACCAACGACATTCGTTTGAACCATCAGGCCTCTGTTTTGGGTGGCGTGCTTCAAGATGAATGCCAACTCATCTTGCAGCATTTTTTTACGAAGCAGCGCGCAATGGGTAAAAAGTGACGAATCTATAAGATAAAAATGGGGTTTTATAGGTGTGGGCCGCGCTTTGCTTTCCTTGGAATTGATCGAAAACCAAATCGAAGATCTCTTTAACTCTATATTATTAAAAGGTTTCCGGTTCACACTGCAACTCGGTTCTGGTAGAATGAAGGGCTAGAGAATCTGTCGAAGGCTGTGTACGTTTACTTTCTGTCGGATCGACCATAGAACTGCCTTCACCGTGAAAAAAACCTTCGTTGGAAAAATTCCCACATTTTCTATAGATCAAATGCTTTGCCAAAGGTGATGCATGACGTTGGATACGAAAGACAGTCGAATCGAAGCGGTCTCGGCGGAAAGCAGCAAGCCGAAGAAATCTTTTTCTCAATCTCCGGATGCGACCGCGATTTCCAGTGATCGTTCGGCCTCGTTCGATTCGGGTGTCATTCTCCTGGAACTCGCCGATGACGACGGAGCGAAACGTCCGTTATCCGTCCTCTGGGTTGTATCCTCCCTGCTCACGACAGTCCTGGTTCACGCATGGCTCGGTCTGATTTGCTCTTATGTCATCTGGGATAGAATCTCCGCGATCATGGAGAATGAGCTGGACGCCAGTGTTGTGGAGGAAGAAATCGAACCGGAGGAGAAAGAGTTCGTTCTGGCAAATCCCGACGATAAAGAACACGAAGTTCGCAAAGTCATTAACGCCACCAGCGTCGGCCAGAGTTTCAGTAAGGAACTTCAAACGCTATCGCCCCCCGAACTGGTTTTGAGCGATGCCGAACCGATATTGGAACGGGATCATACATTCGACATCTCCGAAGGAATGGAGATCGACGAGACAATAACCATTAAAGGTTCTACTGGTGAAGCCATTATCCAGTTGGAATCGGCTTTGGATCGGGTCACTCACGAAATTTCCATGAGCCTTCAAGAACGCAAAGTGTTTGTCATCTGGTTGCTGGATGCTTCGGGCAGTCTCGCGCAACAACGCCGAACCATCTCGAACCGCCTCGAACGAATTTACGGCGAACTGGATGCCTTGGAAGAAAATGGTTCCATTCCCCGTTATCAACAACCGGTCATCTCAGGCGTTGTTACTTTTGGCAGTGGCATCAATTTCTTGACGAAATCGCCAACGTCGAAGTTCGCAGATGTCAAAAAAGCTTTCGACAGCATAGAAACCGACGAATCCGGTATCGAGAGGGTATTTAGTTCGATAGATCACGTTATGAATAAATGGGGACAGTACCGGCGAGATCGCCAGATCATGTTGATTACCGTCACCGACGAAGCAGGCGATGACCTCCCCATGCTTGAAAAAGCAATTTCCCGCTGTCGGCGATTCGGAACGAAAGCCTATGTCATCGGTCCTTCAGCCATCTTCGGTCGAAGAAAAGGTTATGTCCCCTATATTGCTTCGGACAATAAAACCTACCAGATTCCGGTTGACTTGGGACCGGAGTCCGCTGTCTACGAACAAATCGATCTCCCATTCTGGTTTCGCGGGCCGCAGAATAAGTATCTTTCATCCGGTTTTGGCCCTTATGCCTTATCGCGATTGGTCAGCGAAACCGGTGGAATCTACTTCACAACGAATATGCTCACCATGAAAGGCTTGAAACCGCTGGGAACCTTCGAGACCGAAGCGCTCAAACCGTTTGCTCCGGAATACATCTTTGCCGACGAAGATCAATACGAAAGACATCTGAAGAAGCATCCGCTTCGGCGAGCCGTCGTGACTGCTGCCCGCTTAAGCAGAATGAACCAGGTCGAGGGAACGCCCCAAATGGATATTCGTGTCACTCCCGGCAACTTTCGACGGCTGGCAACCGATGCCCAACGGATTGTCGCCAGAAGTCAGTTGATGATCGAAAACATTTTGACGGCGTTTCCCAAAGGTATCGACAAACAACTGGAGAACGAAGAATCGCTCCGTTGGCGGATGACGTTTTACCTCACACGAGGAAGACTTCTTGCCCAGCAGGTCCGCTGCATGGAATACAACACAGCCTTGGCAAGTCTCAAACAGGATTTATCTCCTCAAGACGTAGGCAGCACGGCGAACCACTGGATTTTCAAACCCAGTAAAGTCGTCAACTACGCCGTCAGCCAAAAACGCTCTGCGAAACTGGCCGAAGAATACCTGAAAAAAGTTGTCAAGAACGCTCCTGGTACTCCCTGGGCCACGCTGGCATCGCGAGAACTGCAAAACCCGTTCGGAATCCGCGTCATCAAACGCTTCATCCCACCTCCCAAAGCGCAACCCCAGAAAAAAGGAAAACCTAAAAGAAGGGTTCTACTTGCTCCAGACAAGCCTCGTCCTAAAATACAGAATAAAAAAATGAAACCCAAACCGGTTAAGCTTCCCAAGTTTTAGTTCCGACATCAGCTTTGTCGACCGCTGTCTGCCCATCGATTTTCGCAAGTCTCGCGTTTAATTTTTATCTTGCCATTTTGCATCGCGGTTTGGATGCATGGTAACCGCTGACCAGCTTCCATCAGTAAATCGATTTCTCTAAACTCGTGATCGCCTTGCAATTTTTCTAGTCCTTTCCCACATTCTGCGGTGTTTCTTGCGTAGAACAAGCAGGCCATGATGAAAACAAAACCGACGAACGCAAAAATTGGAGTCCTCACTGTCTCGGATCGCGCCAGCCGTGGCGAATACGAAGATCGTGGAGGCCCTGCAATCCGCGAATATCTGAACGAAGTTCTTACCTCACCCTGGGAAGCGGTTTCCAGGATCGTTCCCGACGATCAACACGTCGTCGAAGAGAATTTGGTCGAACTCTGCGACAACGAACATTGCTGCCTTGTCATCACCACAGGGGGAACCGGCCCAGCTATTCGAGACATCACCCCCGAAGCGACCGAATCTGTCTGCGAAAAGTTACTGGCCGGTTTTGGCGAACTGATGCGGAAAGTCTCGCTGGAAAAAGTACCGACCGCAATTCTCTCACGACAAACCGCCGGAATACGCAAGCGTTCGTTAATCGTCAATCTTCCCGGCCAACCCAAAGCCATCTGCGAGTGCCTCGATGCCGTCTTCCCCGCAATCCCCTATTGCATCGACCTCATCGAGGGTCCGTACTTAACGACCGACGAAAAGCGCCTACAGGTTTTTCGGCCTAAACAGAAATCGCCACCATCCCCCACGGAAAGTTCCTAAGATGAAATTTTCGCTGTTCGTCGTCTTCACACTCAGTACGTTTTCTCTTTTTGCAGACGAGCTACCCCCACCGCAAGGATGGAGAACCGACGGCACAGGGATGTATCCCCACGCAAATCCTCCGCTCAAGTGGAGCATGACCGAAAACGTGATCTGGAAAACGAAAATGCCAAGTTGGAGCAATTCGCAACCGGCGATATTGAAAGACCGTTTGTTCGTCTGCTCCGAGCCTGACGTTTTGGTTTGTTTGAAACTTTCGGACGGTGAAATCCTCTGGCAACGCTCCAACGGTTACAATTCGGTTGCCAGCGCGGAAGAATGGAAAAAGGCTCAACCGCAGCTCGAACAAGCCGCAAAACTTCAACACGAAAAACGGCAGACCCAACAACAAATTCAAAGGTTGGAAAGCCGACAAATTAAGACAGAAGAGAAAACCATAATCCAAAAACAGGCTGCGAAATTGCAAAAGGAAATCGAAAATATCGATCGGCAGCTCGAACACTTGCCCCTGGCAAAAAAATGGAAACTTCCCAATACAAAACGAAGAATGAACGGTTACACCACAGCCACGCCGACAACCGACGGTCGGTTCGTCTGGGCAGTCTTTGGTAATTCCGTCGTCTGTTGTTACGATCTCGACGGCAACCGACAATGGGTCCGCAAACTTTCTGACGATCCCCACGCGATGTTCGGTCATTCCGCCAGCCCCTTGTTGGTGGAAAACACGCTGATCGTCACGATTAAAAATACGATTGCTTTCGATGCGTTATCCGGTAAAGAACTCTGGAGAGCGAAGTACGGACGTTCCTGGGGTTCGGCGGTGCTGGCGAAAATTGGTGGTGAAAAAGTGATTGCACTCGCCAACGGTCGTTTTGTCAGAGTTTCCGACAGAAAAATTCTGGGGCGGGCCATCAATCTCGCCGACAGTTCGCCTCTGGTTCAGAAAAACCTGATCTACTACATCCAGCAATCGGGTTCTGCAATTCGACTACCCAAAACGATTGGCAAAAAATTCGAGTTCGAAACGCTCTGGGTCACTCAACCCCGTGGCAGCCGTTTTTTTGCCTCGCCCGTTTACCACGAGGGATTTCTCTACACGGTGTCCTCCCGAGGTATCTTGAATGTCATTGATGCAAAATCTGGGAAAGTCGTCTCACGCAAACGGCTCGACATGGGTCACGCCACGGTCTATTCCAGTGTGGTTTTGGCAGGACATTATTTAATCGTCACCAGCGAGAACGGAACGATGCTCGTCCTCGATGCCAACGAAAAAGGTAAGCTCGTCTCCTCGAATAAGTTGGAGAGAATAATCAGCACTCCGATATTTTCCGGAAATCGCATGTATGTCCGCACGCATCACAGTCTGTTCTGCATCGGCGAGTAAGTAATTGCCAAGGGACCGTTCGCCGCTGCTTGATTGCTTCGAACAAAACGATGACAATGAACGAAACCGCTCTCTACAACATCTCTTCTTTTGACGAAAGTGATCGCAATGCAGAAACGTTTTCTCTTATGCACGGTATTTTTGTTAAGTTCCGCATTTTTAGATTCGAAGGTTCATGCGGACGACTACAATGCACTCGTGCAGTCTGCACTGAAAAAATCGGGCGAGAATCGCCAACAACTTCAAACCGCACTGGAAAACGTTCCTTCCCAACAACGTGAGGGAATGCAGTTTTTGATCGCTTACATGCCTGTGCGCGATCTCAAGAAACTCACCGCCAAGTATCTTCTGGAAAATGTTGCGGTTGCCTACAAAGCATGGAACGAATCTCCCTGGAAAAATCGGATACCCAAAGCGGAATTTTTGAACAACGTCCTTCCTTACGCATCGATCAACGAACGACGGGACAATTGGCGAAAAGACTTCTACGAGAAATTTTCCCCTCTGATTAAAAATGTGAAGTCGCCCGCCGAGGCGACCGCACTCTTAAACCAGAAGATTTTTCCCATGTTGAAGGTTCGTTATTCCACAAAGCGACCCAAAGCGGATCAGAGTCCCTACGAGTCCATCGATGCGGGGATGGCCTCGTGTACGGGACTTTCGGTGATTCTGGTCGACGCCTGTCGCGCAGTGGGGGTGCCTGCGAGGTTTGCGGGAACACCACTGTGGACGAATAAAAGCGGAAATCATTCCTGGGTCGAAATATACGATAACGGTTGGCACTTCACCGGTGCAGCCGAACCCACAGGCAACGACGTGGACCGTGCCTGGTTTGCAGGAAGGGCATCGACCGCGAAACGGAATCACCGCCTGCACGCTATCTATGCGACAAGCTACCGGAAAACGCCGATCAGTTTCCCGCTGGTTTGGGATCGCCGTTTGAACGATGTCTATGCCATTAACGTCACCGACCGTTACACCCGCAAAAAGAAAATACTTCCCGCGGGTTCTGTCGCGATCATGTTCCGCGTGCTGGAAGAAAAAGGCGGCGAGCGAAAGTCGGTACAACTGCAACTCATCACAGGGAATGGAAAAGTCATCTTCGACGGAAAGACCAACGACGAACGATTCGACGCCAACGATCACATTACCGTCGAGGTGAAACAGGGAAACAAATATCGCGTACAGATTTCACTTGGCGATCTTTCTCTCGTCAAAGAAATCGAACCGAAAAAGAACGATCGACTTTTTACGTTTTACCTGAATGATGCGAAGTCTCGAAAACCGAAATCCGATTCTGCTGCGCCTGAGGAAACAGCGTTTCGCAATTCGAACCCCGGCAAATCGATCTTGGAGTTGGTGACAAAATACTTCGATTCTGCACCAGAGAAACGTGGCGAGATTGCCTTCTCGTCCCAACTAGACAAATTCGCGATTTCGAAATCGTCCGCCGTTCGCAAGATGATTTGGGAAGCCTACACCCAGGGTTTCGAATCGAAACATCTGAAAGCCGACTTCCAAGCCAACAAAGTCACCTATGGGAAAATGACCAGCCCGTATGTGGTGAAGAAAGTCGGCAAGATGCCCAAAAACGGTTGGCCGCTTTTCATTGCCATGCACGGCGGCGGCGGAGTTCCCAAACGCATTAACGATAGCCAATGGAGACAAATGCAGATTTATTATCGGGATCAGAAAAGTGTGGAGGGTTATCTCTACCTTGCGCTGCGTGCCCCCAACGATGTCTGGAACGGTTTCTACGCACCGTACAATCTGCCCCTCACGGCGAATCTCATCCGACAGTTTCTGCTCTTCGGGCATGTCGATTCCGACAAGGTGTTCCTCATGGGTTACTCGCACGGAGGTTACGGCGCGTTTTACATCGGCCCACAAATGGCCGACCGTTTTGCGGCTATCCACGTTTCGGCGGCGGCACCTTCTACCGGAAACGAAATTGGCAAAAACCTGCGAAACACCCGCTTCACCTACATGGTCGGTGAAAAAGATACCCGCTACGGAAGGCTGTCGCGATGCAAATCGTTCGACAAATACATGACGACGATCAAGACAAACACAAAAGATGCTTACCCGGTGAAGTTCGAATACAAAGCGGGTTACGGCCACGGCGGATTACCCGACCGCGACAAAATCAGCGAGATGTATCCCTTCACACGGAACCCTGTCCCGAACAAAGTCGTCTGGCTGACGACCCGTGGAGAAGTGAACTCCTTCAACTGGTTGCACGTTCCACATCCGGGTGGTGGAAAGGAAGTCACAGCGAGTTGTCGAAATAATCAACTCGTCGTCAAGTCGAAGAAAACAGAAGAAGTCCACGTTCTTCTGGATGAACGGTTGGTTGATTATTCCAAACCGTTATTGATCGAACTCAACGGCAAAAAACTCGAGAAGAAACTAAAGCCATCGCTACAAACAATGTGCGAAACTTTAAGCGAGCGCGGCGACCCGAAATTCATCTTTGCCACAAGAGTGGTATTAAAACCGGAATTTGTGAAAGAGAAATGATGTAGGGTCGGCTGTTCCCATTCGTCAGTGTTGCGATTTTTTCTTTTTTCGGGCGATGCCGGTTTGTATTGCTGTTTCGGCGACGGCATCGGCGACTGCGACCGAAACTCTGCGGTCGAAGACGCTGGGGATAATGTAATCGGGGAGCAATTCTTCTTCCGGAATGACACCGGCAATGGCCTGGGCGGCGGCGACTTTCATTTCGTCGGTGACGCGTTTGGCGCGCACATCCAACAAACCACGGAAAAGCCCCGGAAAGCAAAGCACATTGTTGATTTGGTTCGGATAGTCGGATCGTCCGGTCGCCATCACTTTGACGTGTGGCCACGCCAATTCCGGCTCGATTTCCGGATCGGGATTCGCCAGCGCAAAGACGATGGCATCCCGATTCATCTTTTGAATGCCTTCGACTTTTAATGTGTTGGGAGCGGAGACTCCGACAAACACGTCCGAACCGGCGATGACATCGTTTAACGAACCCTGGCGTTTTTCTTCGTTCGTGTTTTCTGCGAACCAATCCTTCACCGGATTCCTGTGCTCGGTTCGTCCGCTGAAAATGGCACCGGCTCGGTCGCAAGCTACAATATGTCCTACACCCACATATTTCAGTAGGCTGGCGATAGCCATACCAGCAGCACCGGCACCGTTGATGGTAATGCGAATTTCCGAAAACGGTTTTCCTACCACTTTCAGGGCGTTGGTCAACGATGCCAAGACCACAATGGCGGTGCCATGCTGGTCGTCGTGAAATACGGGAATCTCCAGCAACGGAACGAGTGCCCGTTCGATTTCCACGCAGCGGGGTGCCGCAATGTCTTCGAGGTTGATGCCGCCAAACGTCGGTGCGATCATCTTGCATATTTCGATAATTTTGTCGGTTTCCTGTGTATCGAGACAAATTGGAAACGCATCGACATCTGCGAACTCTTTGAATAAAAGTGCTTTCCCTTCCATCACGGGGAGAGCCGCTTTGGGGCCAATGTTCCCCAAACCCAGCACCGCGGAACCGTCGGTCACCACCGCGACGGTGTTGCGACGAATGGTCAGCGCGAAGGACGTGTTGGGGTCGTCGTGAATCGCTTCGCAAATTCTGGCGACGCCGGGTGTATAAGCCATGGAAAGATCGTCGCGAGTTTTCACAGGTACTTTCGAAGTGACTTCGATTTTCCCACCGATGTGCATCAGGAATGTCCGATCCGAAACGATGAGCACTTCAATTTCAGGCAACGAACGAATCAATTCCACGATCCGCTGTCCATGTTCAACATCGGACGCGTTGACCGTAATATCTCTTGTGGTAAAACTCTGTCGGACTTCGACGATATCGACCGCACCAATGATGCCCCCTGCTTCGCCAATAGCGGAAGCCACACGTCCCAGCTCTCCAGACTGTTGTGGATAACGAAGTCGGACGGTAATGCTGTAGGAAGGGCTAAGATGAGCCATAACGGAACCTCCGTGACAGGTTGTGATGATTTTGAATCTAACCGCATTATAGGCAAATGTTTCTCGGGAGGTATTTCAAACCAATGCCTGTCGCAGGATTCGTAGGAATTCCACGACCAAAAAGCACCCCGGCGACTTCGACCAGATGGGGTTGCTTGCCAGAAAAAAATCCCCAGAATCTCCAAGATTCCGGGGATTTGAGTTCTCGGTGGTGGAAGGGTGGTTTACTTTTTTCCGTTGCGTTTATCGTAGATATCGGCCCCTTCACGGTGGTCGCCCATCAAATGTTCTGCAAAGAACTCCCACATGCGTTGTTCGAAATAAGGCTGAAAATCGCCGTAACCGTGCCGTTTGCCGGGGAGAATCAGCATGTCGAAGCGTTTGTTGGCTTTGATTAACGCATTGACCAGTCGCATGGTATTGGCGGGATGAACGTTGTTGTCGATCTCTCCGTGAACGAGAAGTAAGGCTCCCTTGAGATTGGCCGCCAATTCGGTATTGGTGGGGACCTTAATCTCGAACTTGATGTCGTCAAACGTCTTTTTGGACTTCACACCGATGGATTTCTTCTTTTCGGTCTTCTTAGCAGAATTCTTTTTCACTGATTTTTTCTGGTGACCTTTTTTCTGCGAATTTTTTTTTGTAGTCGTTTTCTTTTTGGCTTCCTTCTTTGCAACCGTTTTCTTCGTCGTAACTTTCTTCTTCACTTTTTTAGCGGTCTGTTTGGCCGTTGCGGTTTTTTTCGTTGATGTTATTTTCCGTTTTTTTTGTTTTACTTTTTTCTTTTTGTTCTTCTTCTGGAGAAGTTCGGGTGAATCGCCCCCCTGCTTTCGTTTGGACAATCCTCGACCGGTCGTCGTTTTCTTCGTTTTCGACGATGTTTTCGATTCCTTTTTCTTCCCTTTGTCTTTTTCGACTTTCACCTGCTTCAAGCCGTGATAGCGTTCCGACCATGAATTGTTGTAGATGTTGTTGTCGTGATTACCGGAGGACGCAACCGCGGCTTTGAAAAATTCGTTATAGGGTTTCTGAAGAACCGCCGCTGCCGACATGAACCCACCCCCCGAATGACCGTAGATGCCGACCTTTTCGATATTGATAAACGGAAAGCGTGCTGCTAGTTGTTCAATGGCTGCTTTTTTATCAGCCAGACCGTAATCGCGGAGATTGCCGTAACTATAGGCGTGGTAAGCTTTGGAGCGGGTCGGTGCACCGCCCCGATGTCCCACCTGAATCACGATGAAACCCAACTGCGCTAATTGCTGCCGGCTGTTGATGGCCGAGAATGTCTGAGACAATCCCTCTTGCTGAGGCCCGGGATAAACGTAAGCGATGATGGGATACTTCTTTTTAGGATCGAAGTTGAAGGGCTTCCACATGTTGCCGTAAAGATCGGTGACACCGTCAGCCGCTTTGACCATGAAAGTCGAAGGCATTTTCCACCCGGCTTCCACGAGTCTCGAAATGTCACAACTTTCGAGTTTCATGATCTCTTTTCCCTTGGCATCTCGTAGAATGGAGACGGGAGCCATGTCGATGCGCGAACAGTTATCGACAACGTACTGTTTGGTAGGAGAAAGTGTCGAACGGTGATCGGCGTTTCCGGGATCCATCAACGTGAGGTGACTGCCGTCGAAATTGACACTATAGAGATGGTTGAGGTAGATATTTTCTCCGGATTCTCGGGCATTGCCTGTGAAATAGAGGATACGTTTTTCTTCATCGACCGAGACAATTCGACTCGAACGGAAAGGGCCAGACGTGATTGCGTTTTTTAATTTTCCGTCGCGGGAGTAGAGGTAGTAATGGCCCCAACCGCTTCGTTCAGACCACCAGATCAGTTGATTGGATTTTTCGAGATAACGAATTGGTTGCGTCTGCAGGTAAGCGTTTTCGAATCCTTCTTCGAAGAGCACTTTCGACTCGCCGGTTTTTGGATTCAACGAGCAAAATTCGATGTTTCGCAGTAAACGGTCATGGCGAATAAAGCGAAGTTCGTCCGGGTTCTTGCCCCAGTGGATATTGCGGTAGCTTTCGTCCTTCCATTTCGGTTCGACCTGGAATGCTTTTTCGGTATCGCGGTTGTAGACCCAGAGTTCCGACTTACGAATTTTACTTTCGCCCGGCATGGGGTATTTGTATTTCTGCAATGTCGGTCGGGGTTCCCCTAGCGAGTCGACCAGGAAGAGTTCCTGCACGCCGCGTGAATCGGAACGGGTGGTGTAGAACGATTTGGAATCTTTGGACCAGGCGGTCGGTCGTGTTCTTGACAAAGTGGTAGAGCTTCTGCCACGGCGTCGTCTTCGACCGAAAAATCGACTTCTGGAGCTAAACGTGTAATCCTCTTTTCCATCGTCGGTAATTTGAATGGTTTTGGTTTTTTTCTTTCCGTCGGGTTGTGTGACGAAGAGATTAAAATCTTTCACAAAGAAGTACGCTTTGCGATCGGAGGAGTAGGTTCTACCTCGACGACTTGTTGATCGTTTGCTTTTTGCCTTTGTTTTATTTTTCTTTTGCGTTTTATTTTGGCGTTGTTGGAATTGACGCCGGAAACGCTCGAATTCTTCTCGGGAGCGAAATCGACGACCTGTGGGAAAGCGAGTTCGAGCGGGTGCTTTGCCTAGCTTTTTCAGTTCGGTGGAGGCCAGATCGTATTCGTATTGGAACTTGCCGACTACGAATTTTAGTTTTTTGCCTTCTTTATCGAGACTTTCCCGATCTAACGGTAATTTATTGGCATCGACCGGTTTGCGGCTTAACTCAGAGAGTTTCATGACCAGTATCACATGGTCGAAGAGGGGGTCTTTCGTTTTTTTAGTTGGATCGACCACAAACCAATTCTTTCCTTTGCTGGTGCGGAAGGAGTACCAGAAACGATCCGTCTTTCCAATCCACTTGGGGGTGACCGATGTGCTGTAGGAAAACTGATTGAGGTAACTGCGGTCGAACTTGTATGCCTGTTTGTAATTTGGCTCGGTGACCTGCAAATTCTGGGCGAGAGCATGGTTTGCGGGTAAAACGAAAAAACCGAACGCGAAAATCAGACAGAAAACTTTTTCGATTTTCGAACGGATCTCAAAAGGGAGGACATTGTTCATCGGGATGTTCCTTTAAGTCTTGGAGAATTTTCTCTGAAGCGGAGCTTGCACTGCGATCAAACGCTAAATCCATGAGAAATGATCGAAGCACCCGCTGCAAGCGATTGAGTTGGATTTCCCGTAAATCGTTTCACATCAAAAATGCTGCATTAGAACTCATTACCATCCATTGCCTGAATTGGTCGGCCATTTCAAGGACCGTTTTTTTTATTTCGGGATTATTTCAAGAGTCACTGTGATCTATTTCCTAACAAAAATCTCGCAAGTTTCCTGTCGTGGAGCGATCTTGCATTCTGCGCGAATCCCGTGCGAAGTCTTCAATCTCAGAAAGAAAAAGTGAGATCGTAAACGACTTTTTCGGAAAGGGCTGCGTGTAATCACGACGAATTTTTTTACACCGTTCGTTCGTTGTTCTCTCGATGAGAACCGTGTATAGTGTTCGAATATCGCATTTCGACGTGGCATCGAGAGAAATACAACGGAGACGCAGCATGTCGATCATGATGTTTTTGAACTTGAAGGGTGGAGTTGCGAAAACCACCAATGCCGTAGCCGTGGCGGAATGTCTGGCGGATTCCGGACATCGTGTGCTTGTCATCGACGCCGATCACCAGTGTATGTCGGGCGAGCTTTTGTTGGGTGACAAAAAATTGATGGAGTGCGAACGACGTAAAATTACGCTTCACGACATGCTGGCCGCGATGTTGGAAGAAGAATTTCAACAAAACCAGATTGCCGCTTATATTGTCAGAAACGGTTCGAATATCGGCGGGGGAATCGAGAACCTGTCGGTTCTTCCCTGTTCGGTGCGAATCGACGATTTCTCGACCAACATGGCCAAAGCGCGGCGAGGGTACAAATCGACGCAGGAGTTTCTTTCAATTTTGAAGAAACGCAGAAACCTGCTGCGTCGTTTTTTGACGACGCATTTCGACTTCACAATTATCGATTGCCCTCCAAGCGTGGCGATCCAAGTCCAACATTTTCTGACGATCTCGGATGCTTACATTCTGCCATGCGTTCCCGACCGGCTTTCGATTCGTGGTTCGTTGTGGTTGCTCGACCGATTGCGCCGAGCGGGCATCAAGAAAATTCGTCCGCTGGGAACGTTGTGGTCGCTTTACCGCAAACAAAATGCGATGCACAAAAAAATGATCCAGGCCACAACGAACGGTCGCGGACAACTGAGTCGTTTACCGACTCCTTTTCGAACGATCATCCCCAACGCATCGGCGATTGCCGCATCGACGGAACCGAGCATAAAACCCGCATCGTTTTCCGATAAATACACGGGCAACTTCGCAAAGTTATTTCGTTCGTTGTGCGACGAGATCGTCCAGCGTTCTCAGTGGGCTGAAGAGAAATCGCCGAAAACCGAAAATGTAACGGCAAGCTAAAGATTCGAACAGTCGTGATGCGCTGCATCGATTCTACAAGCAGCTATTCTTCAGAATTCCAGATTCGTTTGAGGACGATGAAGTATTTCTTCGCGGGATGATCCAGAACCTGCCATTTTTCGGGGTGATCTCTGTACTCGGGAATCTGTTGGGGTCTTCGAATCGTATTGTACTTCCCCTTGATGTCGATGACGATGTAATCGGTATCTGGCGGTGCCCCCGGTTGATCGTTGTTGACTTGACGGGGGAATGCGCTGTAGTCGTAAGATCGTTCGTAGTGCGTTAGCCTGGTGTGAATGTAGTCGGTCGAAGCAACCCGTGCATCCTCTGGAATTAGTTCGAGGATGCTTTCCGCCATTTTCGCCCGTTGGTCTATTTTATAACGACTTCCCCAATACGCCGGGGATCCCCGATCCCAAAAGCCGATCGACAAAGGCGAAAAACCCAGGAAGAAACCGGAGCATAAAGCGATCAACCAGGTAAAGTGTGCCCAGCTTTTCACCGTCGATTCTGTCAAGGCCGAAATATCGTCCCCGGTTCGCTCTCGTTTCGAAAACCACTTCTCCAACAGGGAACCAGAAACTCTCCCACATCGCCCCAAACCAGCCGCGAAAGACCACAGTAAGATCGGAATCAACGGTGCATGAAAATGGTGAAACGGCACTAACTGCTCGACACCCTGTTTTGCAGGATCGGCAGAAAGTTCCAGTAAACACAACACAGAAAATAAAGGGAGACCTACCAGCAACCGCGACGGCGACCACAGTGGGAGCAAACCCAATGGAACCAGCAACACAGCAGCATAAATCAGAGAACGCAAGCTGAAGAGTTTCCCCAGGACAACCGCCGGATTTTGGAAAAAACTCTTCGCGATATCGCCGGGAGAGTTTCCCAATTCGCCGAAGTATCGAGCATAATGCACGTCACCCCCTTCTCGAAACGCGGGGATCAGTACGATAATCACCAATGCCAAATAAAGCACCGTTCCCATACATAAACATGCTCCGAGCCGAATGTTGTTTTTTTTCGATGCTTTTGTCGTTTCTTCACTTCTTCGATGACAGAACAGAATCCACAATCCCAACGGAGCGATGACCGCAGCGAAATCCTCCTTCGCTGACAGCGCAAATACGAAGAATAGCAGCATCGATTTCCAGCGATTCCGTTCCAGTTGATCGAGGCCGAACAACATCGCAGGAACACCGAATGTAATCGGTCGAAAAGTTTTCAAATCAGCGGAAATATCCAGAAAGTGCATAGGAACATAAAGCAGATACGCCGCAGCCAGTAACACACCAAGCGTTGCAGATTGTGTGTGACGTCGTGCAATCCAAAATAGAGGTAGCGCAGTGACGGCGAGAAGGATCGATTCGCTCAATTCCAACAGCAGTTGCGAAGGCCAGAGAAGATAGAATGGAATCAGCGAAAGATGCGCGACCTGAATGTGCTCTCCCAGAAACAACCCTTGGTCAAGATAACTGCGAAACCCTTTCCCATGCAGCAGATTCCAGAGATGTTCTTCGTACATGGCGGAATCGCCGTGTGGCAAGTTCAGACTAAAATACAACTGCCAGTTCATGGCGGTGAAGATTACAATGTAAACCAGCATCATGCCCACGACAAGAAATGTCGCGCGGTTTCCTTTTTCCAGAGACGGTAGTTCCCCCTGCTCCGATTTTGGAGTTTGCAGAATCAAAAAACTCGCGACCCAGCCTGCCAAGGGAACCGACAACCAGAATTGGGGCAACCCGAATAAAATCGTTTGCAAAAAACTCCAATGGGAGTTTACCGCGACGATTCGAAAAAGTTCCCACACCCCGGGAATCAACCACCAAATCCAGCCGCACAGCATCCACGAAAAAAGGGAGTCGAAGAATGGTTTCTTCGTCCGACGGGAGATCCACCACGCACCGAAAAACAGAAAACAGAGACTCCAGACAGCCAAAATTCCGATGATGTTGGCGAAGCTCACCCGATGCAGGGAAAGATTCTCGTCGGCGGGTGAAGCCCCTAGAAATTTCAACACATTTTTCGCAAGGTCTTCACTCACGAACTGCGAGAAGATATTTTCGTCGGAAAGAATCGCTTGCAAACCAAGCGACGTTCCCAAAATGCCTGCGAGAAAACAGCAGACCGCTCCCAATTGAAAACGTGAAATTTCCTGGGCAGCGGCTTGTTTTTGTTTCATAAAAACAGAGTATCAAAAACAGGAAGCAGAAAAATTGATTGTAGCACTTTGACTGCCAGACGATATACGACTTCGTGTTCCGTTTGCTAATTTTCGACGTATCTCTTTACCATCGCCTCGTCGAACGCTCCGGAAATACATAGAATGGTTTCTGGAAATTTCTTGTCGCTGGAAGCGACGATTCACACAATACATTTCTCATAGACATCCCGAATATGTCCGAAGAGACCACACCAACCGAGAAACCATCACAACCTTACACGACCCTGCGTTGGGAAGGTGACGAATCCGGGGCGTTGTGGATGATCGACCAGACAAAACTTCCCTTGGAACACGTCGAAATCGAATGCAAATCTGCTGAAGATGTCTGGGAAGCAATTCGCTCGTTAAGAGTGCGCGGAGCACCCGCCATTGGAGTGGCCGCAGGTTACGGAGTGGTGCTGGGACTGAAAACCTGCCTCAAATCGAACCGTCCCGAGTTCGACACGACGTTGGAGAAAGTCACGACCTATCTGGCAGAGAGTCGTCCCACTGCGGTCAATCTGTTCTGGGCGTTGGATCGGATGAAGTCGATCGCAAACCAATTCTCGGAATCGTCCCCCAAGGAATTGCTGAAAGTATTGTTGAAGGAAGCGCAATCCATCGAGATTGAAGATCGCGAAATGTGTGCGGCAATCGGTCGACACGGTGCAGAACGGATTGCCGAGGGCGATAGCATTCTCACGCACTGTAACGCCGGTGCATTGGCGACAGCGGGCGATGGAACCGCACTTTCGATGATCTTCGCGGCGCACGCACAAGGCAAAGCGATTCACGTCTTTGCCGATGAAACGCGACCTCTTTTACAAGGGGCGAGATTGACGACATGGGAACTTCAACAACGCGGAATTCCTGTGACCCTCATTTGCGATTCTGCTGCCGGATCGCTGATGCAACAGGGTAAAATCCGGAAGGTGATCACAGGTGCGGATCGTATCGCAGCCAACGGAGATGCGGCGAATAAAATCGGCACTTACTCGGTCGCGCAACTGGCGAGGGTACACAAAATCCCGTTTTATATCGCCGCTCCGACAAGCACATTCGATGGGAATCTCAATCTGGGGGGCGATATCCCCATCGAAGAACGTCTCGAAGAAGAAATCACGCAGGGGTTCTCTGTCAGAACGGCACCAATTGGCGTGAAAGCTTACAACCCCGCTTTCGATGTTACCCCCGCCGAATTGATTAACGCGATTGTCACAGATCAAGGAATCGTCGAACCCGTCAACGTCAAGCGAATCCGAGAGGTCTTGAGCCGATGAGATGCTCCCTGCTCGGTGACGACACGGTATTCGAGTCGCTGATTTCTTTTTTTGCACAAGCGGATTCGCATTCCATAACTTCTACAGCATTGATGAGGGAATCGACACGAAAACAGTTAAAAGACATGCGTGGGGTCGTGGTTTACAACCACTGGGAAGACCTGCTTCAGGACGGCGAAATGGATTTGCTGATCGTCGCGGGCGGAAACGGCGACGTGATGGAAGGTGCCAAGAAGTTTGCAACAACCGGCATACCAATTCTGTTTTTTCCACACCCTCAACAGGACGGAGCGGCGATCTACGAGTTGAATCTGATTCAGGATGAGCAGGAAACAATTTTAATTCCCGCATTTCTCGATCGGTTCGATCAGGAAGTTGAACAAATCCGCAATATCGTTTCTGTATCGAAAACGAAGCAGCTTGAGGATGTGCAATTCGATCGTCTTGTCGATTTGGAAACTGAATCTCGAGTGTCGCGTGAAGACTTCGACCGTTTTCTTCTGAACGATGCCGATCTCGTGCGGTTTCTCTTCGGAGAGTACAACGAGGTAACCTGTCTGGAGACCAGTCCTGACGCATCAAGTCTTTCGAAAGCGATCGTCACACTGGGTGGCGGTCGTGTGACCACTGTGACCTGGACAATTAAACCAGCACAAAAAGAAGCCGCGGGATTTAAGATCGCGATACGTAACGAAGACGGTCGCCACGAATATTACGCAAATCATCGCAATCGTCATTCACTCTTTTTGAAGCTCTTTACGGAAGTCAACCACGCGATTGAACAAGGCGACGATCACAATGCCTGGAACTCGTTCATCAAAGCTTCGGAAATTGTGCAAGGAGCGCATCGCTCGGTTCGAAGACGCCGAACCATCGACCTTCATTTCGAGACGACCTCCGAACGTAGCCAGTTCAAAACCCAAATGACGGCCATCGGCTGCAGTTTACTTTCGTTGACGTTATTCGCGCTGATTGGTTCGTTGATGATAGGTTACTTGAACGTCCCCAGGTGGGTGATGAAAGTGCTTCAAATCGGAATCTTCATGCCTCTTGTCTTTTTTCTTCTGCTGCAACTCTTTCTGTTCATCTCGAAACCAGCTTCTCACAGGGAAGAGATCGACGAATCCCAAATTCCATCATAGTGTCTTCACAGATTGAAAAGGGGATTTGAAGAATTCGCAACCTCTTTCCCTAATACAGGTTAGGTGATCTTACCTTTGCTAAAAGATCCCACTCGACAGGCTTTGCGTTTCCATGTATAGTTCCCGTCCCTCACACTCATCTCTCAGCAATTTTCACTTCTTCATCTTCACGCCATCTCGTGCTGGAGCTGCATCGAATGCAGAAACTCAAGTGGACGGTCTATGCTTTTTTCGTCTTTCTCAATATGGCATCGAGTGGATGTCAGAAGATGGTTCTGCACCAATGGCCACTCATCTCGGCTCTCTGGCCAGGTGATAATTCCGACGATGAACCTTTGAAGATGGAAGACGTTCAAGAATTTCCAGGTTCCAGCAACCAGGCTGAAATCTCTTCGCTGATGTCCCTGGCGTATCAGGCAGAATTGGAAAAAAACGATTCGCGTGCTGAGGCAGCTTATCGGAAAGTGTTAAGCAAAGCCCCCAATAACCCAGAGGCTCATCACAGGTTGGCGATCATCGCAGACAATCAGAAGGAATTCGATCTCTCGGAACATCACTACAAAAAAGCACTCGAGAGTCTTCCCGGTTCTCCGGAGTTACTGAACGATTTTGGTTATTCGCTTTTCTTGCAGAAGAGGTACAAGGAGAGCGAACATTTTTTGCAACAAGCATTGAACGTCGCTCCGAATAATCGTCGAGCATTGACGAACCTGGCATTGGTGCAGGGTACGATGGGGGATCGGGATGAAGCGATGGAAACGTTGTTGAAAATTCATTCTCCCAAAATCGCCAGGCGGGTTTTGAACCGTTTGTTTCCCCAAAACCGAACCGGTGGAACGATCGAATTGAAAACCGAAAAGACTCCTACGGTCTCCATCGAAGGCGTTCTGCCACTGCCGATGAATGATCGCCCTGCAACATCCCCACTCGCACAAAATCGAAACAATGTCTCAGGAGATCCACTCTCGTCGGAAAATTCGTCATCTTCAATTATTCAAATTCCACTTTCGGAACCGCCTGTTCCGCGACCTCCAGTCGTGACACCCCAAGCCCCCGCTGCTGGGGACAATTTTGAAATCACTGGAATTTCCAACAAAAAAATCAGGCAGGCTTCTTTCCGAAATTCGTTCACGAATCGGACATCGGAAAAGAATGTCTTCTATCAGGGTCCGGATGCAGAGCCTTTTGGAGTGCAATACGATTCTACAAAAAGCGAGAGCTTGAAGACTTATTACCGAAAAGCCATTCTCCTGGGTCATAACGTCGGCCACGAGGGGTTGCTCTTTCCGGCATTCGAGAGCACCAACAAGCGGAAATAGACCATCGCGGTCGACTTATGGCGCGTCCCATAAAAAGCGAATTACCCGGCTAGGACTCGAACCTAGAACGGCAGGACCAAAACCTGCTGTGTTACCATTACACCACCGGGTAAAGGGGTGTTATCTCGACTTTTCCAATCGAAACGGCGTGAAGTCGAGTCGCAAGTTTATGCGAAACAATTTCGACTGGCAAGTGGTATCTCGCAAGTGGAATTTTAGTGTGACTTTCGCTCGATCTTTCGCTTCAACCAGCCGGGTCGGTTGGTGGTGATGCCATCCACGCCATTTTGTTTCAACTTTCGGGCAACTTTTGCATCGTCGACCGTCCAGACAAAAACCCCCAACCCGGCTCGTTTCACTTTTGTAATATAGTCGCGGTCGAAAATCGGTGCATGACCCAGGTCCAGACCGTCCAGATTGGCTTTCTTAACTTCGGCGATCATCTCCGGCAAACCGGGTTGCCACTCTTTCGTTCGTTTGCTCTGCTTTACACGGACTATCCAGAAAACTTTACGATTGGGAAGTTGGCGTTTCGCTTCGGTTACGGCCTCTAAAGAGAACCCGATGATGACGGTCTGGTTCGATTTTTTCTTGCTGGAATCGAGAATTCGCTTCAATTCCGGGACAATGTTTCGGTCGCTTTTCAACTCGATAAAAAGACGCTTTCCTTGGGGAATCGTCTGAAGAACCTCGTCGAGAGTGGGAATTTTCTCTCCTCGAAAACGAGGACTTTTCCAAGTTCCCACATCCAGCTTGCGAAGCTCGTCGAACGTTTGATTCTCTATTTTCACGTCGGGACCTCCATAGCGTTTTGTAGTGGCATCGTGAACGACGACGATTTTTCCGTCTTTGGTAAGATAGATGTCGATCTCGACCGCATCGGCATTCCTCTTCCAGGCAAGGTTGATCGAAGCAAGAGTGTTTTCGGGAGCATCGCGTGAGGCACCCCGGTGCCCGATAATTTCGAAGTCTTGTGCGAACATCGTTTGAGGGAGAATCGGAAAGA
>Ga0114931_10002226_pt1 | contig 24692 bp, 18 predicted proteins | sample 2SBtaG_FD_89579 | JGI IMG/M metagenome (GOLD analysis project Ga0114931, IMG submission 89579) | Deep subsurface microbial communities from Kolumbo volcano to uncover new lineages of life (NeLLi) - 2SBTROV14_V59a metaG | ecosystem: Environmental > Aquatic > Marine > Volcanic | place: Kolumbo... | reverse complement strand
TTTTTGGCCAGCAGCTTGAACACGATCTGTTCCAGCTGCGGAGAAACCGTCACGCCCGGTGTGCGCTCGCTGATCGGCGGCGGCTCGCGCACCGCGTTGGACGCCAGCACCTCCATCACCGTGCCGGAAAACGGCAGCGTCCCCGCCAGCATTTCGTACATGGCGATGCCCAGCGCGAACAGGTCGGTGCGGTGATCGACGTCCTTGCCCGACGACTGCTCGGGCGAAATGTAGGCCGGCGTGCCCATGATCATGCCCGCCGACGTGAGCCGGGTCGCGGCCTCGCCCGGGTCAGCGATGATCGCCAGTCCGAAGTCGAGGATCCGCGGCACCTCGCCGTCGTCCGCGTCCACCACGATCACGTTCTCGGGTTTGAAGTCCCGGTGAACCAGGCCCTGCTCATGGGCGTGGGCCAGGCCGAGGCACAGCTTGCGCGACAGCTCCAACACCCGGCGCTCGTGCATCGGCCCCTCGTCGATGATGCTCGACAGCGTTCGCCCGCGCACATACTCCATAACAATGTAGAGCAAGCCGCCCTGCTGGCCGAAGTCGAGCACGGGCACCACGTTGGCGTGATGCAACCGGCTGGCGGCCTGCGCCTCCAGCTCGAACCGGCGACGCATCTCCTCGGACGCGGCGAGCTCGCCGAGCAGGATCTTCACCGCAAACTTACGCCTCTCCAACCTGGAGTGGTGCGCCCGGTAAACCCGGCCCATGCCGCCCTCGCCGATACAGTCGTCGACTACGTAGTTGTCGGCGATGGTCTTGCCGACAATCGGATCCGACTCGTACGACACCAACGGCGCCCCGTCAGAGGGGCAACAACTGAACCCGCTACGGTACAGGGCACCGCACGATGGACAGCACATTCGCTTTACGTTGTCGGCCGACGGTTGCAGGGTTTCCTCGCTACGGTTTGCGCGCCTCGACGGCACGTGGGTCGATCGAGAGCGCCTTCTCCCTTGTTCTGACGTCCGCGATCCCCCGAAGTTACGCCCCTCACGAACTATAATGTAGCAGCCTCTGTCATTTGCTAGCTGAAGCCGAATTCATCTTTCTATGTGGAGGGCTTTCAGCTATTTTCCAGCCGGAAATCGCGGAGCCGGAGGGCCGCGATCAATTGGCCTATTGCATGACAAAGCGAGGTTTGGATGTACCGATCAACTAGTGTTTTTGGGGTGTTGGTGATGGTTCTGGGTCTTGGCGCCGCTGCGTGCGGCAACAGCAGCAGCGGCACACCTGCGACTGACGCCAATATTGTCTTCCTAGATGCGCCGATCCCGGACGCACCCACACCGGACGCGTACATATGCAACATGACCGACTGTGGCAACAACCAGTGCGTCGATCTGAACACCGATCCGCTGCACTGCGGCAGTTGCGACAAAGCGTGCACGATGGGTCAGGAGTGCGTCAGCCAGGAGTGCGTCTGTCCCGAAGTCAGCGCTCCTGGCAGCCCGTCCATTCTGTTCAGTCAGTTCTTCATGCAGATGGGTGCAACCGGTGCGCTCGGCGTGTTCGGCGCCGGCTCGACGACCGACGGGGTCGTCGTCGCCTACGACCCGTCGACCCAACAGACCGGCGTCGACGCGAGCCTCGGCGGGCTGTCGGTGCCGGCGGTGCTCTACGGTTACAACGTGGACATCGGCAGCCAGCAGTTTCAGATGGCGTTTGCCGCCACGGCGGGCACCATCAACTTCGACTATGCGTGCGCCGATGGTGTGAGCGCCACGGTCACTGACGCCACCTTCTCTCAGGTTGGCGACATCACCAATCCGCAGATCGTGGCCGACGGTTGCAGCTTCAACGTGGCGTCGATGACCATCGCCATCGGAAGCAACTGCTCGGCGAGCATGGATGCGGGCGTGACCGGTGACGCCGGCGTGTCCGACGCCGCCGCGCCCTAGTCAATCCGGCCTTCCTTCACGTCCCCGCCCGTCTTCTTCATCTCCTCGAACAGCTTCCGTTCGCGCTCGACACGCAGCGCCTCTTTGTGGATCTCTTCCACCAGGCCGCGCTTGCGCCCGTAGTCGACGTGGGGCAGATAGCGGCGCTGGTGCAACCCCGCCACCGAGCGCGCAAACTCGCGGCGCTCGCGCATCTTGCGCTGGGTGATGCGCCGGCGATCGAACACGTCTTTCATCACATAGGGCGTCAAAATCACCAACAGGTTGGACTTCTCCCGGGACTTGTGCTCGTGGCGAAACAGAGCGCCGAGCACGGGGATATCGCCGAGCAGCGGCACTTTGTCCACGGTGACCGTGGTCTTTTGCTTGGTCAAGCCGCCGACGACGATGCTCTCCTGATCGGTCACCACCACGGTGTTTTGAATCTGGCGCTTGGTCCACGCGGGGCCCAGGCCGCCGAGGTCTTCGGCTGAGAGCTCTGCGATGTTGAGCTCCACGTCCAGGCTGATCACGTCCGAGGCATTGACGTGCGGCGTGACTTTCAGCTCGAGCGCGATGTCCTGATACTTGACGTTCTGGAGCGGCACCAGCTGGGGCGTGCTCGAGCCGGTGCTGAACGCGGTCTTGGTCGGAATCGACTCGCCCACCGAGATCACCGCGGGCACGTTGTTGACCGTGGTGATGTGCGGCGTGGACAACACCTCGATGTCGCTCACCGTGGCCAGCGCCTGAAACAGCACGTTGAACGACGGCAGGCTCATGCCCAACAGCTTCTCGGCGCCGGCCAGGGGCTTGCCGACGATGCCGGTGATCAAGCCGTTGAGACCGATGAGGTTGCTCCCCGGTTTCTCCACGGCGGTGCGCAGCTCCTTGTGTTGCACGCCGCCGAAGATCACCGAGCCGTTGTCCTTGGCTTTGCCGCCGTGGTAGGTGGTGCCAATCGTGCGGGTGTTGCCGAGCTTGACCTCGACGATCACCGCCTCGATGAACACCTGACGCTTCGGCTGATCGAGGCGCTTTATCACCTGCAGCAGCGCGTGATAGTCGCGCAGCGACGCCGCGATGACCAGGGCGTTGTTGGTCTCGTCGTGGGTGATGCGCACCTCGCCCTCGACGGTCGGCCGCGGGATGCCGCCGGTCTTCGACCCGCGCTTGGTGCGGCGATTGCCGCTGCCGCCCGGCTTTTGCGTGACACCCGAGACGACCGCGTTGAGGACCTGGGCGATCTTCTCGGCCGAGCCGTTGCGCATGGAATAGACGTGGATCGACCGGCCCCCGCTCGTGCCGACCGCCACGTCCACCCGGTCGACGATCGACTTGGCGCGCAGATACGCCGGCTTGGTCCCGCGCAGGATCAGAGAGCTGGTGCGCTCGATCGGGATGATCTTCGAGGGGGCCTCGACGGTCTCCGTGCGCTTGGAGGGGGCCTCGACGGTCTCCGTGCGCTTGCCGGCGGCCGCGCCGGTGTTGCTGCGACTGCTGCGACTGCTGCGGCTGCTGCGCCGGCCCCGACCACGGCGGACGCTGCGTCTGGCCGACCGGCGCGGCGCGCCCGCTTTTTCGGCGAATATCTGTTCCAGGGTCTCGGCCATTTCCTTGACCGGGATGTGGCGCACCTTGATCAGGTACAGGTGCTCGCGTGGCAGCGGCCGATCGAGATCGCGCATGAGCCGGATCATCTTGGCAATGTGGGTGCCGTAGTCGGTCACCAGCACGAGCCCCGAGCCGAGGGTCTTGATCTCGCCGTGGCGTGACCGCAGGGCTTCGAGCGCCCGGGCCACTTCGTCGGCCGGCAGGTGAACCGGCCGAAACACCATGCGCACGATCTGATCGCGATCGGCCGGGCGCGACACCTGATACAGGGGCACCGCGGCTTTTTTGGCCTGAGGCGCTTCGACGATCTCCAGCACGTTGCCCTTGGGCACCACCGTGAGGGTCATGCTCTGCAACGCGACCAGAAACACCCGGTAGGCCTCGCGCGCCGACATTTTGGCAGGCGCGATGATCGTCACCGTGGATCTGCGCCCGGCGATGCGCGACGAGAACACGAAGTTCCTACACGTGAACCCCATCGCCCACGTCACCAGCTCGCGCAGCTCGACCTTGGGCTTGAACCGCACGCTCACTTTGCCGTGCGCTTTGCGGCAGCTGTACAGCCGGGCGTCCTCGCCGGGCAACTCGGTTTTGGTCGCGCTGTCCGCGCGGGCCGGCCGCGACCCCAGCGCCGCGCAACAACAAACCACCGCGACCACGACAATAGCGACTCGCCGATGCATGCTGCCCACGCGTTTCAAGTGCCATGCCATCGGCTACCTGGCCGGTTTCCGGGCGGTTGGCCCCTGCGCTGCCACATCGTCACGTCAGGCTGACAGGCAAATCCGCGCCGAACGATCAAATCGACACGGCAGCCGACACGGGTTCGTGTTACGACACGCGCTGTTTCTTCAACTGGGAGCCGAACGAATGAGTTTGCCTATCATAGGTGGCAACGGGGGTGGCAACGGCGGCAGCACGCCGCCACCACCGACCCACACCCCGCTGGACCCGACCAGGTTGATGCGCATCGCCAGCGACCTGGAAGACCGCGTGGACGAAGAAGACCTGGACACGGTCAACCTCGAATTCATCGAAGAGTATTCGGAAGAGACCGGCATTCCCGAGAACCACATCGTCGCCGCTTTGCTCGCGAGCACTATCGAGCTGGAGCACCGCTGCAACACGGCGGTCGTCGTTTGTGCCGGAAAATGCCAGTCGTGGGGATCGCTGGACCACTTGCAGCGCTTGCTCGACATGCGCCGCGAGCGTGCCGAGGCGGGCGATGCCGTGTTCGACGTGCGCGTGCGCAGCTGTCTCGACCGCTGCGAGCATCCGCCGATGCTCGCGATCGAAACTCCGGACGGCACGGCGGCGCTGCCCAAAGCGACCGCCGAAGCCATCGACGAAGCACTCGAGCAACTGGTGAATGACTGAGTGCTGGCATCGCCGCGGCCTTGCCGCCGCCCTGATCCTGGTCGCGCTGGGGGCATGCGGCGACACCGGCGGCGCCAGCGACGCGGACGCCGCCGGACCGACCACCGACGGCTACCCGGCGCCCCGCGACGATCTGGTGCCGCGGGTGGGCATGGACAACGCCGTCGACATCGCGACCTGGAACGTCGAGAACTTTCCGCAGCTGTCGACCACCCCGCGCTTCCTCGCCGATTTGATCACCTCGGTCGAGCTCGATCTCGTCGCGGTCGAAGAAATCGCGAATGTCGACGCGTTCAACGAGCTGGTCGCGCGCTTGCCCAACCACAGCGGCCTGCTGTCGACCCACACCTACAGCTCCGGCGAGTACCAGAAGGTGGGATTCATCTACCGCCACGACTACATCAGTGTCGACAGCCCGACGCTGTTGTTCCAGGGAGATACTTACGCGTTTCCGCGGCCGCCGCTGCAGGTGAACGTGGGAATAAATACCCCATCGGGGCCGGTACAGTTCGTAGCAATCGTCGTCCACCTCAAAGCCGGGGTTGGTACTGACGATCGCGACCGGCGCGTGGCGGCAATCACCGCGCTCGAAGGCTACGTGCGCGACCTGGTCGCGGCGGGTCAGACCGACGTACTGCTATTGGGCGACTTCAACGAACAGCTGAACACCACCGCGGGCATGCCCGTGTTCGAGCCGTTTTCGTCCGACCCGACCGACTACCGCATGCGCACCCAGCAACTCGCCGCCGTGGGCGGAGTCAGCTTTCTACCCTCGGCCGTCATGCTCGATCACGTGATCTCCACGGCCGGGCTGGACGTCGACTTCAGCGATAACAAAGCGCAAATCTCGCGCCTGGACCGGCAATTCAACGCCTATCAGACCGCGATCAGTGACCATCTGCCGGTGATAGTCAGCATGCCGATATTGGAGTAAAGTGGCCGCGTCCGGCAGGACGTGGGGCAAGCAAAACCCGACACTCAAGGGGGAAACGTGGATATTGGAAAGATTCTAAAGTTCTTTGTACTGGGGTTTGGCGCCCTGGGCTTGGTCGCGTTTTTCATGCCGTTGATTCACGTCAAAGTCGGCGAGTTCCACGGCAAACCGAGCGCGTGGCAAGTCATGAAAGGCCTCGACAAAAAGGAAAACAAGGAACTGATAAAGAAAGCAGCTGACGCGGGTGGCAAGCTCGCCGCGAAGGCGGGCGCGAACAGCAAGGTGCTCGAGGGCGCAAAGAAGATTGCGGACAACCCCGGGACCGCAAAGTGGTTGCTCATCATTCCATTTGTTCCGCCCGCACTGATCGCGCTGATCGGTCTGTTTTCCATCTTCACACGCTACGGACGCGGCGGCGCTGCAGGCACCCTGCTGCTCGGGCTGATCGGCGTCGCGCTGTTCGTCGTGCTGTACAAGATCGCCGGCTCCGACAAGCCCGTCGGCGTCAAAGAAGTCAAGGACGCCACGGGCACCGGGCTGATGATGCTGGCCGCCAGCTACGTCGGTGCCACCGCGTGCGGCCTCGTCGGCTTGTTCAAGCCGGAAAAGGAAGAGTTCCGCTAGCCTCTGGGCGCCGCGGCAGCCGGCGCCTTATGCCACATCCGCTCACTTCACGTTGCGAATCGCAACGTGAAGCCTGCCTCATTCCGGTATGGTCGGGCCGCTTTGTAACGCGGCGGTGACGACATGTACTGGAAACTAATTACGCTTCAGGGTTCTCGCCCACCTACTGCTGCCCCGGCACGGATCATGCTCCTTGGTTGGCGGATGCGCGTCGCGTCCGCTGTGGTGTCTTTCATCGTCGTCTTCGGTCTTTACTGCAGTGAGGCCGGCGCGCAAACCTCTCCAGCCGCCTCGACCGCGGCCAAGCCGAACGCCGACAGCAAGCCGAACGCCGACAGCAAGCCGGCCGACACCAAGAGCAGCAACGACGACACCGGGTTCCAGTTCGGCTCCTACGGTCGCGTCGGGGTCGGCAGCGACCTGCGCGGCGGCACCCCCGAAAAGGTCGAGGTCGTCAGCCACGGCTCGCGCATCGTCCAGGACAGCTACCTGGAGACCGACTTGTACTACCGGTTTCGCGGCCTGGGCGGGCGCAAGCTCACGACGGTCACCACCCTGGCGATCGCCGACGCGCTGTTTCACTACACCGGCAAGTTCGACGGCAGCCTGACCCTGCGCAACATGTACGTGAAGGCCGAGGTCAACGCCAACCTCGATTTGTGGGTCGGCTCGCGCATGTACCGGGGCGACGACATCTACCTGCTCGACTTCTGGCCCATGGACGACATCAACACGGTGGGCGCCGGCGTTCGCCTCCACAAAGACCGACTCGAGCTCAAAGCCCACGCCGGCCTCAACCGCTTGCTCGATCCATTTCAGTACCAGGAAAAAGAAGTGAGCGATCCGGTGATCGGCTCCCAGACGGTGACCCAGCTGGACCGCCAGCGCTTCATCGCCACTACCCACGCCACCTACCGGGTGCAAGGCCCAGCGCAAGGACCTGCTGTGAAGGTGCGCGGCTACGGCGAGATCCAGGCCATCCCCGAGGGCGAACGCCTGCGCAACGACAACTCCATCGAGGTGCTCGCCGCCGACTTCGGCTACGCCGTCGGCCTGGAGGTCGGTGCCTGGCTGCCGAAGCTCGAAGACCACTACAGCAGCAGCTACATCAATCTGTTTGCGCGTTTCGGCCAGGGCCTGAGCGCGTTCGACGAGCTGCAGCTGCCCAAGGGGTTCAACGACAACCTGCAGCTGTTCCCCAAGGCCAAGGAGCTGTTGCTCGGCTTCTCCGGCAACTACGAGCTGCCGTGGGGCGCGGTGCTCGCCGGCGGCTACACCCGTCGGTTCGTGGACGCCGATCCAAACGACATGGATCGCGACGACGGCTGGGAGTACATCATCGATGTTCGCCCGCACGTGGGCCTGTTCGATCAGTTCCAGGCGGCCGTGGATGTTTCGTACCAGGCGCGCTATCCGCGGGGCATCAGCCCGACCGCGCTCAAGGCGCTCAATCCGGCGATTTTCCAATTCGCGCCCATGCTGATCTACTCGCCCATGGGCCAGGGCTCGTACGCCCGCCCCCAGCTGCGCCTGTACTATCGGGCAGCCATGCTCAACGAAGGGGCACGTGACCTTTATCCTTTGGATGATCCGCGGCGTGCGCGAAAGTGGGTGCACTTTTTGGGCGTACAAGCCGAATGGTGGTTCAACTCGACCTACCGCTAGGAAGTAATGATGAAACGCAGCAGCATAGTCTCGATCATCCTGGCCGCCATGGTGGCCGCGTGCGGTGGCGCCGGCGACGTCGTAGACCCCGCCGACATGCCCCATCAGAGCAATCAGGGCCTCGACTGGCGCGACCAGGTCATCTATCAGATCGTCGTCGACCGGTTCGAAAATGGCGATCCCAACAACGACTACAACGTCGAGCCGACGGTCCCCGGCCGCTATCACGGCGGTGACTGGCAGGGCATCATCGATCGCCTCGACTACCTCCAGGCGCTCGGCGTGACCACGCTGTGGATCAGCCCCGTGGTCAAGAACACCGAAGAGGACGCGGGGTTCGCGTCGTATCACGGTTACTGGACCTACGACTTTTTGCGCACCAGCCCGCACTTCGGCGACCTGCTGAAGCTGCGCGAGCTGGTCGACGACGCGCACGCCCGCGGCATGCTGGTGATCCTGGACGTGGTCACCAACCACGTGGGCCAGCTGTTCTATTACGATATCAACGGCAACGGCCGGCCCGACGACTGGATCCAGGGCGGCGGTACCAGCCACACGTGCGTGCAGATCTGCAACAACCCGGCGCGCGCCAACGAGTGCAGCGACGACGAGAAGACCTACTGCCAAGAAGGCGCCAGCTATCTAGAGCGCATCATCGAGTGGGATCCCGAATACGATCCGCGGGGCATCCAGGGCTGGACCAGCCTGGGCTTTTCCGGCCCGGCACAGATCCGCTTCACCAACTGGCCCGACAAGAACCGCACCGTGCCGCCGCGTCCGCCCAAAGACCTGAAGGGCTTCTCCTGGCCCGACGACAAGCACTGGTTCGACGACCCCAGCTGGTACAACCGGCGCGGTCGCGTCTACACCTGGTGGCACGAGAGCAGCTACAGCAACGACTTCATCCGCGAGCAGGAAGTCTACGGCGACTTTCCCGGCGGCCTCAAAGACCTGAACACCGACAACCCGGACGTACAGGAAGCGCTGATTCGTGTGTTCGACTACTGGGTCACCGTGGCTGACTTCGACGGCTTCCGCATCGACACCGCCAAACACATCGATCGCCCGGAGGTGGCGCCGAACACCCGCGGTTTCTGGGGCCGGTTTTTGCCGGCCATGCGCGATCACGCCAAAGAGCTGGGCAAGCAGAACTTCTTCATGTTCGGCGAAGCCTTCGACGGCAACGATCAGCTGATCGGTTCGTACACCAAGGGCGGCACCGACGCCAACGGCTACTTCGGCCGCTTCGACTCGGTGTTCTACTTCTCGCAGAAATACCAGGTCATCGACCCGGTGTTCAAATACGGCGGCCCGACCAAGACCATCGAGTGTTTGTACAACGCGCGCATGGGCATGGATTGCGACGGCAACCCGCAGACGCCGACCTTCGGCGACCAGCCGCACCGTTCGTCCGAGGACGGCGGCATCGGCCTGTCACCGCAGCAGGTGCCCGTGAACTTTTTGGACAACCACGATCTGCCGCGGTTCTTGTTCAAGGACGCGACCATCCCCATGCTGCACAACGCGCTCATGTTCCTGTTCACCTGGGACGGCATCCCGTGCATCTACTACGGCACCGAGCAGGAGTTCTCCGGCGGCGTGGACCCGGCCAACCGCGAGGACATGTGGCGTGGCAACCGCAGCTCGTCCACGCCGATTCAGCCGTGGGACACCACCAATCCGACCTTCACGTTGATTCACGACATGATTCAGCTGCGCAAGGACCACGTGGCGCTGCGCCGCGGCACCGTGAGCATCCGCTGGTCCACGGACCGGCCGCGCGGCGACACCGACTCGGGCATCTTCGCGTTCGAGCGCGTGCATGCCGACGAGACCCTGCTCGTGGTCACCAACACCGCCGACGAGCAAGACAGTCACACCTGCGCCCCGGCCAGCGCGGGCGGCGCGTGCATGCAGACCAGCTTCGCGCCGGGCACCGTGCTACGCGACCTCGCGCCGGGCAACGACGGCTCCACCTTCACCGTCGCGGCCGACGGCAGCATCGACGTGAGCGTGCCGGCGCGGGGTACGCGCATTTTGGCGCCGTAGCCGCAGCGTTTCGTCAGTTGGCCTGAACGACACAGCGCGTCCCGGCAGCGGGCGGCCACGGATTCGCGTCCAGTTGATCTTCGCCGAGGCGGATGTCGTCCCAGGTGCGGTTGCTGTCGCTGACGAATGTCGCCGAGCCGCCGGCGGTCTGGAAGCTGGAGGTCGGCCACAGAGTGGACGCGACCGTCGGCTCGAGCAGCGGTAGGCTGAACGGAGCGGCGACGTCGCCCCGGGTGATCACGGTCCAGATGTAGTTGTCCTGTGCGCTGCCAAACCAGGTGGCGACTGCGGTGCTGGCGTAGATTCGGATGACCGCCACGTCGGGCACGCCCGGGTTGTCCCGGCAGCCCCAACTCGGAGCGGTCCAGGTGGCCCGGATCGGATCGGTGCTGACGGCAAAGTCGGTGATGCGCGCCGGCGGATCGGTCGCGACGTCGAAAATGGTGGTCACCGGCGCGGCGTTGGTCGCCACGTTGCTGCTGCGCACCGCCACGGTTCCACGCCCGCCGGATTGCAACACCTCGATGGCGGGCGCGACCTCGTCGAAGAAGCCGTTGGCGTACTTGAGCGGCTGGGACAAGTCCATGACGCTGCCGACGCTGTAGGTCGTGTGCCTCTGGGTCCAGTAGAACTTACCGTTGCGGAACGTGTGCACCTGGCCCTCGATGGACACCCCCGCCGGCGTGTTGTTCATGACGACCGTGTGCTGGGCAAAGTCGGTGCTCCAGTCGGGAAGCGTCACAGAGCCGGTGAGATCCGGCGGCGTGCCGGTAATCGCAACTCCGGTGGCGAAGCTGTAGCCGGTCAGGTTGTTGGATAGGCTGTTGGTCCCGGTGTAGCCGACGATGTCCACCGTCGACGGCGCCGTGGGGTAGCAGCGGTCGTAGAGGGTGGCCGACACGGTGCCCGCGTTGTTGCTGGTACTGATGTTCTGACAACCCGGCTGGACATAGAACTCGGTGCCCGCACCGGCGGTGGTTCCCGGGAACGTGACATCGACCGAGCCCAGCTGTGCGTGGCCGGGCGACTTGCCAATAACAATGGTGTCACCCACCGACACGTTGGTCACGGTGGTCAGGTGATTGATCTGGGCGACGGTCGTCCCGGTCACCGGCGCCGTGACGGCGCCGCCCTCGGGAAACGAGCCGATGACCGCCGTGCCGCTGCTGTCGGTCATGACCGAGCCCACGTAGCTGCCGTTTGCGGCATGCCAGTAGACGGCCATGTTCGCGGCCGGTGCGCCACCTTGATAGACGACCACGGTCACGGCGTTGATTGGGCCATCGGGCGGCGCGGCGTCCACAGCCACGGCGTCGGGGGCCGCTGCATCGGCCGCGGCCGCATCGGGAATAACCATCGCGTCAGCGGTGTCCCCATTGTCATCGCCACAAGCCGAAATAAAGAGCGCAACTACGGGGACCGCCCAGCGTAGGCCCCCCAACCTGTCTGACTTCATCGTCACATCTTGCCCGTCATCTTTTTCAGAAACAAATCAAATCCCCCGCGTCTAACTCGTCTGTACAGGAGACACCAATGCTGACCAAACACACACAGATGCCAACCACTCAGCGAGTTTCCCGCTATTGGCGCAGAAATACGATGTTGGGCGGAGCTGCGTTTGGTGGTCGAGAGACCCACCGTTGCGCTCTCACCGCCCGTTTCAGCGTCAATCCTGAAGCAAATGCTCCACCACAGTACGTCTGATCGACTGATCGACTGATCGCGTGGAGCCACCTGGAAAACCCGGTGGCTTTTTTGTTGCTCGCGGACCGACCGACCCGACGCCGGCGCCGCACAGACAGAAGAGGTGTGCCCATGTTCTACGCAAAACGAACCGTTCGAGTGACCAAACACGGCGTCGTGGTCTCGACCACGATCTTTTGAACACGGGCCCTGGGCCCCACGCCTCTGTGGCGCAACGGCAGCGCAGCTGACTTTTAATCAGTTTGTTGGGGGTTCGACTCCCTCCAGAGGTACCAGCTGCACTCTTTGACAACCGAATAGATGAACGAAGCGGAGCGCCATGGCACGCGCTCCACCATCAACCCACCTTTGCAAACGTGGTCAAAGCACCTGGCTGAAAACCAGGAGATCCCAGTTCGATTCTGGGGGGTGGGACCAACCGGATGTAAGTCAGTGGTAAGACGCCCCGGCTCGGAACCGGGAAGCCAGAGGTTCGAGTCCTCTCATCCGGACTACTTCAACGCACCTTGGACCGTGCGTATGAGTGGTGAACGGCTCACGTACGCTCGCCAAATCGCGGAGCTGCGGCGCATTGCGGCGTCGCTCATCAGTCGTTGGGCACCACCCAACTCCTTCTTCGCTCCTTGCCCTGCTTGCACCTCCACGGTTTCGCTTCGCGGTGCGAGCCGCTCACCACTCAGCGACCGTCGTACGCGGTCGCGGGGGTTTGAAAGTGCTCTCTCAGACCCCCACCTGCCCTGCGATGCTTTCTGGGAAAGCTCCTGATTTGTAACCAGGCAAGGCGGTTCGATTCCGACGTGGGGCCCTACGTGTGTTTTCTGCGGGACTAGCAATCTGGGGAATGCACCTGTCTTACAAGCAGGCCGAGCGGAGTTCGATTCTCCGGTCCCGTACTAAGTGTTTTTTTGTTGGGCTGTAGCTCAATGGCAGAGCGCCCGGTTGTTAACCGGGGTGATGTGAGTTCGAGTCTCACCTGCCCAGCTTTTTTGCCACCGACCCGCGGAACGGGGCGCAGCAGTGCGAACGCTGACGAGGAAAGTTCGAGTCTTTCCGGTGGTACTTCATTTTATGGGTCGCGGTCTGGGACCGGGCTGGCCTCCAAAACCGGACCAGCGAAGTTCGATTCTTCGGCGACCTGCTTTCTACAGCGTCCTGCGGCACAGGACGGCAGTCTCATGAGCTGCACGATGAAGGTTCGACTCCTTCCGCTGTAATTATCGCAGCCAACGCAAGTGAGCCTACACGCAATCGGAGGTTGCGGGTTCGAATCCCGCCGGGGGCGCTTATGCCCTCGTAGATCAATGGAAGATCACCTGGCTATTAACCAGAAAAAAACTGCGCTCCCTTCACTCGGCTGCGTTTTTCCGATTGTAGCTCAACGGCAGAGCACCTGGCTGATAACCGGGCGATCGAAGTTCGACTCTTCGCCTTCGGACCATCTGGCGGTCATAGTGTACTGGCAAGCACGGGAGTCCGTGAAACTCCAAGATTGGGTTCGAACCCCAGTGACCGCCCTAACCCCGCGGGCAGAACACTGCCCCACCGCCAGCTCAGAAAGGAGAGCACGATGACAGAGACACGTACCCTGCTGCTGTCCCAGTCGTATGAGCCGATCAAGCTCATCTCGTGGCGTCGTGCCTTCACCCTGCTGACGCTGGGTAAGGTCGAAGTCGTCGAGGAATACGACCGCGACGTTCGCACTGTTCACATTGCCTACAAGATGCCGGCGGTCGTGCGCCTGCTGCGCGCGTTCCGGCGTCATCGCAAACCGGTGAAGTTCTCGCGCGTCAACATCTACGCGCGCGACGGTCACCACTGCCAGTACTGTGGTCGCAAAGCCCCGATGTCGGAGCTGACCTACGACCACGTGGTACCGCGTGCCCAGGGTGGTAAGACAACCTGGACCAACATCGTAACCTGCTGCTTCGAGTGCAACCGCGACAAAGGTAACCGCACCCCGGCGCAGGCGGGTATGCGACTGCGCTCGACACCGGTACAGCCGACGTGGGTTCGCGCCTGGACCATCCGCGTGAGCTCGGCGTCTATTCCGGATGCGTGGCGCGACTACCTGTACTGGACAGGCACACTGGACTAACCCCAACACGAGGCCCGGCCGGCGCGGCAGTGCATGCCCTCCCCCTTTCTACGTACCCGCGTAGTCATGCACTGAAGCCGCGCGCGCCTGCGCCGGCCGCGGCCCCGTTATTTGTTGCATGAGTCCTGGTCTGATTCCGACCAAGACATCTACGCCCCGCCACGCCGGCGGCTTCAGGAGGTGACGCCGGCGGCGGGCATCTTTGCACCTGTGGCCAAGTAGCGAAGGCGCGCGGTTGCAGCCCGTGGATCGTCGGTGCAAATCCGACCAGGTGCTCTACACCACCGCGTACGGATACGTCTCGGGTCTCCGAACCCCGGTGCGCTGGTTCGATTCCAGCCGGTGGTACTTCCAAACTCTTGCACTTACTTGCACTTGCACTTTCTCTCTCCCCAACGTCGTTCATCCATTCACCTGCCCATGTCCTCTATTGGTTAAGAACTCGGTCTTTCAAACCGGGCAAGCGGGTTCGATTCCCGCCATGGGTACTAACCCAGGCAGCCGATTCAATAGCCAGCGCCACACGCGGGGCACACGGGGACATCGTCACCGAGGTGCTCGCCGCACTTCAGGCAATGGGTGTTCATTTCTTTTGCGGGCAGCATGGGATCCTCCTGGTACGCGTTGTTCCGGCTAGGCAACCCGATCGAACGCGCGGCACGCTCGGTCGACGGCGTCGCGGATGACACAAGCGGCGACGTGGTCGTTCACCAGCCCCATGGCCTGCATGAACGCGTACACGGTCGTCGGGCCGACGAACTTCCAGCCGCGCTTCTTCAGCTCTTTGGCCAGAGCGACAGACTCGGGCGAAGTGGAGCGCGTTTGCGGCTCGATCTGTTGATCCGGGTCGGGCGCGTACCGCCAGATGAATTCGGCCAGGGAGCCCTCCCGGTCGACGAGATCGCGGGCGCGCCGTGCGTTGTTGATCACCGCTTCGATCTTGCCACGGTGGCGGACGATTCCCTTATTCTCGAGCAGGCACGTAACGTCGCGTGCGGTGAAGCGCGCGATGCGCTCGAAGTCGAAGCCGTGAAACGCCGCGCGAAAGTTGTCGCGCTTGGCCAGGATCGTGCGCCAGCTCAAGCCGGACTGAAAGCTCTCGAGGCACAGCTTCTCGAACAACCGCTGATCATCCGCGACCGGGAAGCCCCACTCGGTGTCGTGATACGCCAGAAACTCCGGCGCGGCGCCGCACCACTTGCAGCGTGGTTTGCCGTCTGGTCCTGTAAACGTAGCGCTCATCGTCGTCTTGGGGCGGAGGTTACATCAACTGGTCGCTCACCGGGGCAAAGGCGATGACGCTATAGGCAACGGCCAGGCTGCGGCCGGGGTTGCGGTAGCTGTGTTTCTGGTCGCCGCGGAATACGACCACGTCGCCGGCCTTGAGCCGCCAGCGCGAGCCGGCGGCGGCGAGCTCGACTTCGCCGCGCTCGCAGGTGAGGTATTCTCGGGTGCCGGGGGTGTGCGGCACGCCGGTCATGCTCGCGCCCGGCGGCAGCTCCATACGCTCTAGATCGAGGCCAGGGACGTTCTCGGGCAACAGCTGGCGCACGGTCACCTTGCCGCGCTTGCGCGTGGGCAACGAGCTGGCCTGGTAGTGCCGCGCGGCCGCCTTGGGCGGACCGAGCAGCTCTTCGACCCGTACCTGCAAGGCGTTGGCGACTTTGATCAACACCGCGACGGTCGGGTTGGCACCACCTGATTCCAAGTTGGCCCACGTGGGCCGTGGCACTCCGGCCAGCTTGGCCATCTGCTGCTGGGTGAAACCGCGGGTCTCTCGCAACTTGCGGACATTGTTTGCAATGTTCTCGGCCACCTTCTCGTCCATGGGCCCAGAATGACCGCTTGCTAACAAAATAGCAATACAGATGTTTTGAAAGCATGACCGACCTACGGTGAACGCAACCAGGAGGTTCGTCATGCAAATACGCAAACTCAACACCCTCATCACCGGAGCCAGCCGCGGCCTGGGTCGTGCGCTGGCCGAGACGCTGGCCGGCGCCGGGGCTCGTGTCGTGCTGGTCGCCCGTGACGCGGCGGTGCTCGACGACGTGGTCGACGGGATCCGCCGCCGCGGCGGCACCGCACATGCCATCGCCGCCGACGTGGGCGACAAGCAGGCCACCCACGCCATCGCCGGCGAGGCGGCGGCGTTGATCGGCCCGATCGATCTGATGATCAACAACGCCAGCAGCCTGGGGCCGACACCGTTGCCCTTGCTGCTCGACACCGAGTGCGAGGATCTCGAGCGTGTGCTCGAGGTCAATGTCGTCGGCCCGTTTCGCCTCACCAAGGTCATCGCCGGCTCCATGGTGCTGCGCGGGCGCGGCACGCTGATCAACATCAGCTCCGACGCGGCCGTCGCGGCCTATCCGACCTGGGGCGCGTACGGCGCGTCCAAGGCAGCGCTGGATCACCTCACTCGAATCTGGGCGGCGGAGCTGGACGGCACCGGCGTGCGTTTTTTGAGCGTCGATCCCGGCGAGATGGACACGGCCATGCACGCCGCCGCAATCCCCGACGCGGATCCGGCCGAGCTGGCCCGGCCCGCCGACGTGGCGGCCCGGATCGTCGACATGGTGCGGCGCATCGACGCCGCGCCGACCGGCGCGCGACTCGAAGCGCGCGCGTGGAGAGTGCTGCAGTGACCCCCGCAACCAGCCCGGCGCAGCGGCGCGACCAGGTCCGCCTGCTCGCCGTGGACACGGCCCGGCGCGCGCTGCTGGACGCCAGCGCCGGCGACTTGCCGGAGCTTCTGAACCCGGGCGACATCGTCGTGGTCAACGACGCGGCGACGCTGCCGGCGTCGCTGCGCGGCCGCGTGGGCGGCGCCGAGGTAGAGCTGCGCCTGCTCGGCGCGCCCGAACGCGGCGCGCCCGAACGCGGCGCGGTCGACGCGGTGCTTTTCGGCGCCGGCAGCTGGCGCCAGGACACCGACACGCGGCCCGCACCACCGGCGATCGACGTCGGCACGCACATTGCTCTGGACGAGCTCGCCGCCGAGGTGGTCGCGGTCTCGGACATCTCGCCGCGGCTGCTGCGTGTGGTCTTCGACAAGACCGGCGCAGATCTGTGGGCCGCGCTGTACCGCTGCGGCGCGCCCGTGCAGTACGCCTATCAGCAGCGCCCGCTCCCGCTGTGGTCGGTGCAAACGGTCTACGGCGCCGAGCCCTGGGCGGCCGAAATGCCGTCGGCCGGACGCCCCCTCAGCTGGGCGATCCTGCTGGCGTTGCGCCGCCGCGGCGTGGCCGTCGCCCCCTTGACCCATGCCGCCGGGCTCAGCGCCAGCGGTGACCCGGCCCTGGACGCGGCGCTGCCGTTGACCGAGCGCTACCACATCCCTGCCACAACCGTGACCGCCATCGAAAGCGCTCGTGCCGCCGGCGGCCGGGTGGTTGCGGCCGGCACCACCGTGGTGCGCGCACTGGAAGGCAACGCCCACGCCAACGGCCACCTGTGCCCCGGCGCCGGGACAACCGACCTGTTGCTCGGTCCCGGCTCGGCGCTGCGTGTCACCAGCGGCATTCTCACGGGCATGCACAATCGCGGCGAAAGCCACTACCGGCTGCTCGGTGCCTTTGGCGACCGCTCACACATCGAGACCAGCTGGCGTCACGCGGTGCGAGCGGGGTATCGTTGCCACGAGTTCGGTGACATCAGTCTGCTGTTGCCAGACATCAACCGCCCCGAGCACGCCCCACGATGGATCTGTTTTTCTGCCACGGACTCGAGAGCGCCCCACACGGCAGCAAGTACCGCGCCCTGCGTGACGCCGGCTTCGACGTGATCGCGCCCCACTTCCAGGGCATGAATCTGCAGGCCCGGGTCGACAAGCTCACGCCGCTGTTGCGCGCGGCGGACGCGCCGCTGGTCGTCGCCTCCAGCTTCGGTGGCATCACCGCGCTGTGCAGCGCCATCCAGCACAGTGAGGCCGGCGGCAGCCTGACCGGGTTGGTGTTGTGCGCACCCGCGCTGGCCCGGGCCGAGCCACCGGCGACGGACATGGAGCTCTACGCCCCGGTGCGCACCGTCATCATCCACGGCACCGGCGACGACGTCGTGCCCATCGAGGTGAGCCGGCGTTTCGCCGCGGGCCGTTCGAATGTCGAGCTCATCGAAGTCGACGACGGCCACCGTTTGGCGGGCTCGCGCGACCTCATCGTCGACGTGGTGCGCCGGTTCACAGCGGCGGCATGAACCAGCCGCCCAGCTCCTGCTCGATGACCTCGGCGACGGCCATGGTGAGATAGTCGTTGCCGCGGCGCGCGGCCACCTGCACGCCCACGGGCAGCCCGCGGTTGTCGAACCCGGTCGGCACCTGGGTCACCGGAAACCCGATGACGTTGAACACGGCCGTGCACATGGCGTCGAACGGTTTGAGCAGCGCAAAGTTGTGCCGCGGCGCAGGGCTCGAGTACGGCGGATGCAACAGCACGCCGTTGGGTCCGAGCACGTCTTCGAGCTCTGCCTGAAGCTCGGAGGCCTTGGGCACGCGCCGCGACACCCGCTCGGGCACCAGGGTTACGAGCTTGTCGAGCACGGCCAGACCGAGGGCCGGTACGGTGATGCGGCCCTTGCCCGACATCAGCCGCGCCATCTCCCGCACCAGCGAGATCTCCTCACCGTCGCCGAGCAACTCGGCAAAGCTGGGCGCGTCTTCGGCTGCCATGGCACCGCTCATGGCCAGCGCCCAGATCGAAAACGCCTTGCGCAGCCGCTTGGACTGAAACCGAGCGACTCGCGCGCCGCGCCGCTCGAGCACGGCCGTGACCTTGCGAACAGCCTTGCGCATGACCGGTTTGACCTTGGCCGCGCCGTTGTGCTCGACCGGGTACACGACCACCTTCGACATGTCCTCGGCCGTCCACTGCGGCAGCTCGCGGTGCGATACTTGTGGATCGATGCCGTCTGGCCCGCGCAGCACGTCGAACAACAGGCGCAGGTCCGAGGCGTGGCGCGCCATGGGGCCGGTGGTCAAAATGGTGCCCAGCTCGTTGCCCTCCGGCTGCCATTGGCCCGTGTTCGGAATCACGCCGCCGGTGGGCTTGTGGACAGCGATGCCGCAAAACGCGGCCGGAATGCGGATCGAGCCGGCGACATCGCCGCCCAGCCCCCACGGAATGGCGCCGGCGCCGATCAGCGCGCCTTCGCCACCGCTGGAGCCGCCCGGGGTGCGCCGCACATCCCATGGATTGTGGGTGCGGCCGAAAAGGTAGTTGTAGGTCTCCATCCACATGCCGCCTTCAGGCACGTTGGTGACGCCGAAAAAGATACCGCCCGCTTGCTTGGCGCGGGTGACCACGGTCGCATCGCGATCCGCCACGGCGTCGCGGCGCGACACCAGCCCGGCGGTGTAGGAAAACCCTTTGGCCGAGATGAACTCTTTGCACGTGAACGGCACGCCCAACAGCGGCGGCAACGCAAACGGGTCGGTCGCCGCAGCGATGCGCTGGTGGGCGGCCTCGGCGTCGGCGCGGGCGGCCTCGAAACGATCGGCGATGAGCGCGTTGATCGCCGGGTTGACGGCCTCGATGCGCTCGATGAATGCGTCGACAACCGCCACCGCCGACAGCTCGCGGCTGCGAATGCGCCGGGCGAGCTCGGCGACCGGCGCGGTCCAAACTTCGTCGTTGGGAACCGCCATTTCCGACCTGACACTATGGGCAACCATTCACAGCCTCCGCAATACTTCGTGCGCCGCTCGCTCCCCGGCTTGCATGGCGCCTTCTAGATAACCATTCCACACCGTCGCCGTCTCCGTGCCCGCCCAGTGCAGGCGGCCCACCGGCTCACGCAACCGCGCGGCCGACCCCGACAGTACCCCGGGGGGCCAGATGCCCACGGGACACCCCTGGGTCCATGGCTCGGCGTTCCAATCCTGTTCAACGATCTCCATCGGTTGGCGCGCGCGCGCGCCGAAGTAGCGAACCAGCGACGCGATGATGGCACTGCGGCGCTCCGACGCCGACAAGCCCGAGAAGCTCCGCGCCGCGCGACCTACCACGAATCCGACCAGCGCGGGCTGGGCGTTGTCGTGGGAGCAGTTGTCGAACCACACCGTGACCGGGCCACCGGTACACACGACTTCACCCGACAGCCCGTTCGCGCGCCAGAACGGCTCGTCGTAGGTCACCAGGCACTTGATCGTCGAGCCCATGGGCACTCGCTGATACAGCTGTGCGCGCGCCGCGGGCAGCGCTGGGTCACAGTCGATGCGCTCGACCAGCGCCGGTGGAATCGCGATGATGACATAGCCGGCGCGAACGTCACCGCGGTCGCTGGACACGACGACCCCGTCGCCGTCGTGGCGAATCCGGCGCACCGGCGCGTTCACCGCGACGCGGTCGCCCAACACCTCGGCCAGGCGGAGCGACAACGACTGGGCGCCGGTGACGAAGCGATCTTGCTGCGCGCCGCCGGAAATTTCGCACAGGTTGAGAAAGCCACCGCCGGCGTGGGAGTAAAACAGAAAGTGCAGCAGCGACAGCTCGCACGGCTCGGCACCGAAGACCACGCGCGTGGCCGCGTCGATCAAACCGCGAACGCGGCGGCTGCGAATGTGGCGGCGCTTCCACGACTCGACGGTCATGCCGTCCCAACGCGCGGCGCGACGGGCCGCGGTCGGCTCGGACAGCGGCACCAACCTGGCCATGTAGTCGATGCGCATGGTCAGAATCTGCAGCTCGAGCAGATCCAGCAGCGGCAGCCGCGGGATGTCGCTGCGGTAGCGGCTGATGCGGCCATCGACATCGAGCAGCTTGATGCCCTGGTGGTACGTGGGGAACGTGGCGACACCGAGCTCGCGCGCCAGCGCAGCGACGCGATCCTGGGTCGGGCCGAGCCACTGGCCGCCGAGATCGAAGGTGCCCTGGCCCACCTGGCGGCTCAAGGTGCGACCACCCACCCGATCGCGGGCCTCCAGCACCGCCACCGAGGCGCCGCCATCGCTCAAAAACCGCGCTGCCGTGAGCCCGGACAAGCCGGCGCCGACGACCACCGCATCGACCGATTGTGGAAGCGATTCGCTCATTTGCAGCTGGCGAGGCTATCACTGCTGCGAACCGCGATGCAGTCTAAATTTGGTTCAGACCCGCGCCAGGCCGACCACGCCAACGGTGATCAGCGCGGCACCGGCGAGCCGAACCATGCGGGTTTGCTCGGCCATGACCACGCGTGCGATCACCACCGACGCGACGATGGAAAGCTCCCGACACGCCGCCACATAGGCCGCCGCCGACAGGCGCATGGCCTGCAGCACCAGCAAGTACGCGCCCAGGGTGCCCACGGCCGCGATGGCGAGGGAGCGGCGATTGCGACGCCATTCGGCGGCGCGGTGCCGTCGCCGGCGCCACATCACCGGAGCGAGCAACGCGCACGCGGGAGCGAGCAACGCGCACGCGGTCGCGATCATCAACACGAAATACGGCAGCGGCTGCGCACGCTGCACCCCGGCTTTGTCCACCACCGAGTAGGCGGCGATGATGCAACCGGTGACCAGCGCCCAGCCCACACCGGCCGCGGCATTGCGGCGCCACGGTTCGGCGACCACCGCTACTCCTGCGATCACCGCGATCACCGCGACAATCCCCCACGGCGACAGCCCCTCGCCCAGCGCCAGCCACGCGACCACGCCGACGAGCGCTACCGACAGGCCGCGCGCGATGGGATAGACCCGGGAAAACTCCCCGTGCTGATACGCGCGCGACAGGGTGGCAAGATACACCGCGTGCAGCGCGGCGCTCGCGGCCAGCAGCGGCACGCTCGACGCGGGAACGCCCCCGCGTATGCAAAGCGCCACGGCCACCGGCAACAACACGACGCTGGCCATGCCCATGGCCAACCACAAGAACGCGAGCTTGTCGCCGCTTGTCTTGGCGAGGCCGTTCCAACTCGCGTGCAGCAGCGCCGCGGCGACGACCAGCATGAGTGCGACCGAAGTCACGACAGTCCAACTCGGCGGAGTCTCGAATTAATCCGAGCGTGCGGGCCAATCGTGATTACACTTGGCGCCATGCGACACGCCGCGCCCCGCCCCGCCGCGTTCCCTCCGGGCCCGCCGCGCAGAAAATCCAGTGTCCTCGCCCAGCTGCGCTACTTTTGGAACTTTGCCACCGATCCCATCGGGTTTGTGGGCAAGCGCTTCGACCGCTACGGCGATCTTTACTACGCGCCGTCCAGCGACGGTCATCTGTATGTGCTGCGTCATCCGGATCACCTGCGCGAGGTGTTCCTCAACCAGGCCTCCAAGTTCAAAAAGAAGCACACCGCGTTCGAGCAGCTGGCGAAAATCCTGGGCAACGGGTTGGTCAACTCCGACGGCGATGTGTGGCGGCGTCACCGGCGGATGATTCAGCCGGCGTTTCATCCCACGCGATTGGCCGAGTATGCCGACGCAATGGGCGGAGAAACCGAGAAGCTCGCCACGCGCTGGCGCCACGGTCAGGTCTACGACATGGCCAGCGAGATGACCGAGCTCACCCTGCGCATCGTGTGCAAGACGCTGTTCAGTCACGATGTCACCGGCGCCGCCAACGACGTCGGCCGCGCCATGGTCACGCTGCAGGACAGCATGGCCCGGCCTGACCTGCTGCCGGCGTGGATGCCGTCCCCGCAGCGCAAGCGCATCGCCGACGCCATCTGTCTGTTCGATTCGATCATCTACGAGCTGATCGACCAGCGCACGCCAAATGACGCCGACGCGCCGGCGGATCTGTTGCAGCGTCTGGTCGACGCGGTCGACGCCGAAGGCGACGGCAAGGGCTTGAGCCGCACCGAAGTGCGGGACGAGCTGGTGACCATGTTCGTCGCCGGCCACGAGACCACGTCCCAGGCGCTCACCTGGACCTGGTATCTTCTGTCGCGCAACGCCCGGGTCGAACGCGAGCTCCACGCCGAGCTGCGCAAGGTACTCGGCGGGCGCACGCCGCGCTACGACGACCTGCCCAAACTGATCTACACCGAGCAGGCAATCAAGGAAGCCATGCGCCTGTATCCGCCCGTGTACACGCTGGCGCGGCGAGCCGAGGAAGATGCCACCATCGGCCGCTACACCGTGCCGGCGGGCAGCGAGGTGGTGATGTGGATCTACATGACCCACCACGACCCGCGCTGGTACCCGCAGCCGGAGCAGTTCCGCCCCGAACGGTTCGCCGCGGACGCGGAGAAACAGCTGCCCAAGCTGGCCTACCTGCCGTTCGGCGCCGGCGCCCGCGCGTGCATCGGCAAGGTGTTTGCCATGAACGAGGCCAAGCTCGCCGTGGCGACCATCGCGCAGAAGTTCCGCTTCGCCCTGGAACCGAGCCAGAAGATCGACGTGAAGCCGCGCATCACCCTGGCGCCCAAGTACGGCATGCGCATGCGCGCGACGCGGCCGAGCCGCTACTAAAGCAGCGGCAGCCGCGGCATCGACAGCGCGGGGCGCACCTTGTAGCCGGGCTGCAACATCAGTCCGCGCCGGCCGGCGACCCACAGGCCGCGGCGACTCGGCAACACCGACGTGGTGTCCTTACCCAGGGGCCGTTTGATCGGGCTTTGCCACGTGATGCCGTCGTGCTCTTTCGGCCCGTCCATGGTTGCCGCGAACACGCGGCCGTTCGCCACGCGCAAGCCATTGGGATTGATCCAACCGCCGCCGAGCTGGGTGGCGGTTGCCCTACGGCCGTGCAAATCGAAGCGCGTCACGCCGCGGTTGTAGGTGCCTACCCAGACCGTATGTCCCTCCGTCGCGATCGCGGTGACCCAGTCGTCTTTGAGATCGCCGGTGGACACGGTATAGCGCTGCCAGCGTTTGGTACCGGGCTTGCCGCGGTAGACACCGCGGGTCGTGCCCAACCACAGATAGCCGGCGGCATCCTTGCCGACCGCCCACACGTTGCCGAGCACCGCGCGCTTACTACCGATGACGACCGGCCGGCGGTTGCCACGAAAGATGACCGCGCCGCGGGGCGTCGCCGCGGCGATGCCACCGCTGCGCAAGGTCACCACCGAGAACACCATGCGTGAGGGCAAGCCGTCGCGCACTTTGTACGTGGCGATGTGCTTGCCGCGGATGCGGTACAGGCCGTTGGCGGTGGCCACCCACACGACCGAACGGGACGTGCCCGGTCGAACAACGGCGATGGCGTTGACGTGACGACTGATCACCCCAGCACCGACCGCGCGGACGGCGCCGCGCCGGTCCATGACGGCCACGCCGTGATCGAACATGCCGATCCACAAACGCGGCCCGTCCGTCGCGATCGCGCTGATGTCGTTAGCGGGCATTCCGCCGAGACTTGCCGCACGCCAACGCGGTTTGTCGTTGCTGTGTACCCACAGGCCGCGCTTGCCGCCGGCGCAGGCGCCGTGGCTGTTGACGCGCACGGTCTGGGCAAACACCGCCGCAAGGCCCTTGGCCGGCCGGGTCCGTTTGGCGGACGCCCGGCGCACACCACCACCGAAGGACGCCAGCCACAGCTGATTGCGGTAGCGGCTGAGGCCGCGGGTATCGCCGGCATACAGCTTGCGGCTCCCCACCGCGGTCATGCGGTACAGACCGTCGACGCCGGCCCACCACAGCGCATCGGGGGTGGACTGCAGGGCCCACACCAGTGCTTTGGCGTCCACCCCGGCCAGCGGAGTGAGAATACCGTTGCCGGTGAGCTTGAACACGCCGCTGCCGGCGGTGGCGGCCAAGCGACGATTGTGATGCACGATCAAGCTGGTCACGCGCTTGCGAAACACCGCACGGCCGCCGGCGAACGGT
>Ga0114931_10002225_pt1 | contig 24703 bp, 22 predicted proteins | sample 2SBtaG_FD_89579 | JGI IMG/M metagenome (GOLD analysis project Ga0114931, IMG submission 89579) | Deep subsurface microbial communities from Kolumbo volcano to uncover new lineages of life (NeLLi) - 2SBTROV14_V59a metaG | ecosystem: Environmental > Aquatic > Marine > Volcanic | place: Kolumbo... | reverse complement strand
TCGTTGTGGTTGACGCTGTTGGCCGTGCCTTTGGAATTTTGGATCGGGATGCTGTTGGCTCTGGCGTTGCGGCGGCCGTTGCCGGGCATCTTGACCGTTCGCGCCGTGCTGTTGAGCGGCTGGATCAGCTCGACCGTGGCCCAAGTGATCATGTTTAAAACGTTGCTGCGCCCAGACGGAGGGCTGTTCAGTCAGTGGCTAAACAGCGTGGGGCTTGGGGCTTGGGTGCGAAACTGGTTTGCGGACCCCCAGTTTTCCTTGGGCACGGTGGTCGCGCTTCACGTGTGGCGCAACGCGCCGTTTTTCGGCATGGGCCTGTTGGCTGTGATGCTGACCCTCCCCAGAAATTTGTACGAGGTGGCGCGCATGGACGGGGCCGGCGCTTGGGCGCAGTTCATCCACATCACCCTACCCCAACTGCGCCTGATTGCCACCGCGCTCGTGCTGGGCCACGTCGTGTTCACGCTGACGGACTACACCCTCGTGGCCGTGGCCACCGGAGGCGGACCGCTGCACGCCACCGAAATTGTGCCCACCTACTTGTACCGGCAAGCGTGGTCGCTGCACGAGCTGGGCATGGCGTCGGCGACGGGCTCGGTGATGCTCGGGCTGTTGGCCCTGTTCGGCGCGCTTTACGTGCGCCACCAGTGGAGGCACCCGTGACAAGAAAGGCCCTTTCTCTGTTGTGTACCTACCTCTTTTTGGCGCTGGCGCTCGTGGTGTTGTTCGTCCCCATAGGCACGGCGCTTTGGGCTTCGTTTCAACAAGAAACAGCGCCGGGGCACACCGCTTTTAGCGTGGCCAACTACGTCAAGATAGCCGCGCGCCCGGGGTTGGTGCGTTCGCTCTGGAACTCCCTCGTCGCCGCCGTGGGGTGCACCACGCTCGTCACGATCAGCGCGTTCCTGGGGGCGTACAGCTTGGCCCGTTATGCCCCCCCGGGGACACGGGCGCTGCTGGGCTGGATCATCTCGCTACGGATGTTTCCGATCTTGCTCGCGCTCATTCCCCTGTTTAGGTTTTTTCTAGTTTCGGGGCTGGGCAACAGCCTGTGGGGCACCGTGCTGGCCCAGGGAGCGTTTTCGCTCCCGTTCGCGTTTTGGCTGTCGCTGTCGTATTTTCGCCAGGTGCCCCCAGAACTCTACGCCGCAGCCGAGGTCGACGGGGCTTCTGTCCTGACGGTGTTTCGGCACGTCGTGTGGCCCTCGATCCACGTGGGGATCGGCGTCGTGGCCCTTTACGCCTTCGTGCTCTCTTGGAACGACTACCTCATCGTCTCGGTCGTCACCCAATCGATGCAAAAAGCCACGCTGCCCTTCACACTGGTCAATTTGTTGGGCAGCGTCCAGGGCGACGAACGCGTGGTGCTGGCCCTGGTCAACCTGTTGGCTCTGCCCCCCATGGTGCTCTACGTTTTCGTGCAGCGACAGCGCAAGGAAAAGCGTCTTTTTGCGCCCGATTGACCGCCTAGCAAACCCGCACGTCGACTTGGGGTTCAACCGGCCACAAGTCCTACACATTGCTGTGGGGAGTGTGGTATAGTTCCTTCATCAGGGCTGAAGGGGAGAGGGAACGATGAACGACGTTTTGTCGGCCGTGTGCCTGGCGGCCGTGCTCGTCGTGGCCGCGTTGGTTCCCGCCAGCGCGCAGGACAGCAGCTCGGAGCGGGTGTGGGGCATCGGGGTGGCTATCATCCCGGCCACGTCGTTTGACCTGGGGGACTTCAGCTTGCCCACGTTCACGATCAGCTTGCGCTATTGGTCGGACAACAACTTTGGGGTTGAGGGAGACTTTACGTTCGGGATCAAACGCACGTCGGAGCAGACGCCAAGCGTGCGTTTTGACACCACGGTGCAGGTGAAGGGGCTTTACAAGTTTGCCAACACACAAGGAACGGATTTTTATTTGAGTTCCGGCGTGGTGGCCCGCTACCGCTCAGACCGCTTTTCTTTGCCCGCCTTCCGCACGGACGTGGGCGCGGAGTTCAACGCCGACCCCAACGTGGCCACTAGCTGGGAAGCGGGCTATGGGTTTCGTTTGTTGGGAGAGGGGGACTTTCTGGACCGCATCACGACGGGCATCGGCTGGGGACGTCACTTCTACCCCGGCCGCACGGACTTTGGGGGGGCCTTGTGAAGCGCGTATGGGTCGTAACGGTCGCGCTCTGCGTGGCGATCGCGGCCTCGGCCGTGGCCCAAGACAACGTGTCGGCCAAGCGCGACTTCGGTTTCGGCGTGCAGTGGACGGGCGAGGCGTTTGGCGTGAGCGTGCGTTACTGGTTTAGCGATGCCGCCGCTGCGGAGTTCGACGTGTTGTTCCTGCCCGGCTTCGTGGCCAACATCGCGCTGCGCGGCCTGCTCAAACCAAGGCTACCCGGCTGGAGCTTCGACACACCCCAGAGCGACTATTACGTGGGGATAGGTGTTGGTTTTTTGAACATTGTCGACACCACCCCCTCCTTTTACGCGCAAAGCTTTGCCGGGATCGAGACGAACAGCTCCCACACCCAGGCTTGGAACATGGAGTTCGGGGTGGATTATTTGGCCGGCTTTATCGCAGAGGACACCGAGCAACTGACCGCGGTGACCTTCGGGATGGGTTTGCACTTGTACCCTTAAGCGGGGTCTTCTTCAGTAGCGCAGTAGCGCACACCCTCGAGCGTGGGGGTAACGCTAGGCCACGCTCGAGGGTGACGCGGCCGTGACTTTTCTTGTGGAACACAAAAGTTTGACAAGGCTCGGCTACTTCGCTATCATGGGCGTTTAGCAGTCACTATATATAAGTGCTAAAACAAGGCGTTATGGATACCAGACAACGGCTTATTTTGACCGAGATCGTCGACCGCTACATCAAGACGGGCGTCCCCGTCAGCTCGCAGCAGTTGCTCGAGGTGCAGGGGCTCAACGTCAGTTCGGCTACGATCCGCAACGACATGAAAGCTCTGGAGAACAAGGGGCACATCGCCAAACCCTACACCTCAGCGGGGCGTATCCCTTCGCAAAAGGGTTATCGTTTCTTCGCGGACTGGTTGCTGGAGTTGGGCGAGGTCGTGCACCAAGAAAACTTCGCCCTGATGGAAAGCTACGAGTTTCGACAACAAGAAATCGCGAGCTTGCTGGCCAACACCGCCCTGCTGTTGGCCAGCCTTACGGGGTTGCTGGGGTTTGTGTTGACACCCCGGCTGGAGAGCGCCAAGCTCAAACACATCTCGTTGATCAGCGTCGACAGCGACACCCTGCTGGCCGTCGTGGTGTCCGATCTGGGGCTGATCGAAAGCCGCTTTATCCCCGCCAAGCTGTCTCAAGAACAACTCCAGGAGATCAACGCGTTGTTGCAGCAGCGGCTCGAACACCGCACGCTCGAAGAAATCCGCCAACAAGTCGACCACTTTTTCGAAATCGAGGACGGAGATTGGCTCAACCCGCACATCCGCGCAGCCTTCACGTTGTTGCGCGAGATCGTCGACTTGCGCACGGCGCAACAGTTGTCGATGGAGGGCGTGGTCAACCTGCTGCGGCGTATCTTCGACGAGAGCGAGGGGGACGAGCACCAGGCCCGACAGCTGCTGGGCGTGCTCGAAGACCAAACGCGCTTGGCCACCGCGCTCCAGGGCGTAAAAATCACGGACCACGTCCAGGCGTTGATCGGCAGCGAGAACGCGTTGAGCGAACTACGCAATTATTCGATGGTGTTTACGGGATATGGCTACTCGGGGGTACTGGGCGTGTTGGGACCGATGCGCATGGACTACGCACGTTGCTTTTCGGCCACCCAGTACGTGGGCAACCGCCTCAAAACAATCCTCACCCTGAGCGAAAAATCTCAGGAGGTTCCGTTACAATGAACGCGAAAAAAACAGACAAAGTAGGGAACGAAGCAAGGGACCTCGAACGGGAAGCGCCGCAGCCCGAAGCAAACGCCGCAGCCCACGACGAGCGCGCGGCCGCGGGCGACCCCCGTAAAGCCCCCGCTGAAAATGGCGTCGAGCAACAGCTCGAGGCGCTGCAAACGCAGCTCGAGGACTACATCAACCGCCTGAAACACAACCAGGCAGACTTTGAGAACTACAAAAAACGCAAGGAACGGGAACAGGTAGAGTTTTTTGTGTTGCTCGAAGACCGCCTGCTCAAAGAGATTTTGCCGCTCTACGACGACTTCAAGCGCGCCTTTGAGGCGTTCGAAGCCAACGGCGATCAGGCCGCGCTCGTCGAAGGGGCCAAGCGTATCTTTACCAAATTCAAAGACTACTTGCACTCGAAGGACGTAGCCTGTCTCGACGCCGTCGGGGAAAAATTCGACCCTTCCCTGCACGAAGTGTTGCTCGCCGTCGAGTCCGAAGGTGAACCCCACCGCGTGCTCGAACAGTTCGAGGGGGGCTACACCCGACAAGGGCGTTTGCTGCGCCCCAGCCGCGTCACGGTGAGCAAGCCGCCGCCCGCTACGGAGGACGACGCGGCACCTGAGCCAACCGAAGCCAAACACGCTGAGCAACCAGATCAACTTAAAAAGGAGTAACGCATGGCCAAAGAAAAAATTGTAGGCATTGACTTGGGTACGTCGATGTCAGCTGTTGCCGTGATGGAAGGAGGGAAGCCCGAAATTTTGCAAAACGCCGAAGGCGAACGCATCACCCCCTCGGTCGTGGCCTTCAGCGAAGAGGGCGAGCGTCTGGTGGGCACGCTGGCGCGGCGCCAGGCCGTGACCAACCCCGAACGCACGATCATGGAGATCAAACGCCAGATGGGCACGGATCACCGCATCAACATCAAGACCCAAGCGGGCAGCAAAGCCTACTCGCCCGAAGAGATCTCGGCCATGATCCTGGGCAAGCTCAAGGCGGACGCCGAGGACAGGCTGGGGGGCAAGGTCGGCCGGGCCGTCATCACCTGCCCGGCCTACTTCAACAACATGCAGCGCCAGGCTACGAAGGACGCGGGCAAGATCGCGGGGCTCGACGTGGCGCGCGTGATCAACGAACCCACCGCGGCCAGTTTGGCTTACGGCCTGGACAAGGAGAAGGACCAACGCATCTTGATCTACGACCTGGGTGGGGGCACGTTCGACATCTCGTTGCTCGAGATCGGCGACGGCGTGTTCGAAGTCATCGCCTCGGGCGGGGATTCCAAGCTGGGGGGCAAAGACTTCGACGAGCGCATCGTGGCCTGGCTCGTAACGGAGTTCAAGGCCGACACGGGGATCGACCTTGGCCAGGACCCCAACGCGCTGCAGCGCGTCAAAGACGCTGCTGAAACGGCCAAAAAGGAACTCTCGGCCAAGAAAGAAACGCTCATCAGCCTGCCCTACATCACGGCCGACCAAAGCGGCCCCAAGCACCTCGAACGCCGCCTGACTCGGGCCAAGTTCGAAAGCCTGATCAACGACTACCTCGAACGCTCGATGCGCCTCGTCGAAGGCGCGCTCCAGGACGCCAAGATGGCGGTCAAGGACGTCGACCAGGTCGTGCTCGTGGGCGGCTCCACGCGCATCCCCAAAGTCCACGAGCTCGTGGGCCAGATGCTGCCCGGCAAGATCAACCGCGAGATCAACCCCGACGAAGTGGTCGCTTTGGGCGCAGCCATCCAGGGCGCCGTGTTGGCAGGCGAGGTCGACCAGATCGTGTTGCTCGACGTCACCCCGCTCACGCTCTCGATCGAGACGCTGGGCGGCGTGGCCACGCCCTTGATCGAACGCAACACCACGATCCCCTGCGAAAAGACCAAGACCTTCACCACGGCCGAGGACAGCCAGAGCACGGTCGACATCCACGTCGTCCAGGGGGAACGCAAGCTGGCCAAGGACAACAAGAGCCTGGGCATGTTCAAGCTGGGCGGGATCGCCCCGGCCCCGCGCGGCGTGCCCCAGGTCGAGGTGGGCTTCAACATCGACGCCGACGGCATCCTCAACGTCAACGCCACGGACAAGGGCACGGGCAAGTCCTCGAGCATCCAGATCAAGGAAAGTTCAAGGCTCTCGGACGAAGAGATCGCGCGCATGAAGGCCGAGGCCGAAGGGCACGCCGACGAGGACAAAAAGCGTCTGGAACAGATCGAGGCCCGCAACCAGGCGGACCAGGCGGTCTACCAAACGGGAAAGATGCTCGAAGAACACGGCGACAAGGTCGACGAGGGCGTCAAACAAGACATCCAAACTAAAATCGACGAGCTCAAAGCGCTCATCAAGCAAGAGGCCGACGCCGGCGACTTGAACCGCGCCGCGGAGGCGCTGCAACAGGCCGCGATGGAGCTGGGCAAACAAGTGTACCAAGAGGGTGAGGCCGGGGCCGGTTCGACGCCGGGCGAGGCCCCACAACAAGCGACGGACAGCGACGACGAACAAGACGCCGAAGTGATCGACGCCGAATACGTCGACGACGACGCGGACGAGCACAAAGAGGGGTAAACACGCTACCGTGGCCAAACGCGATTATTACGAGGTATTGGGGGTAGACAAAGGCGCTTCGTCCGACGAGGTCAAGAAGGCGTATCGCAAACTGGCCAAGCGCTACCACCCCGACCTCAACCAGGAACAGGGCAGCGCGGAACGCTTCAAAGAGGCTGCCGAAGCTTACGAGGTGCTCAGCGACGCGGACAAACGCGCCCAGTACGACCGCTTTGGCCACGCCGGACCGGACCAGTCGTTTAACTTCGGGGACGTGGATTTTCACCGCGCGCGCCAGACGTTCGAAGAGTTCGGGTTTGGCGGTATGGACAGCGTGTTCGACATGTTCTTTGGCCAGGGGGGGGACGCCCAGCAAAAGCACACCCGCCTGCGCCGGGGCTCCGACTTGGAGTACCGCTTGCGCATCACCCTGGAGGACGCGGCGTTTGGTACGAAGATGAAGCTCACCATCCCCCGCTTCGTGACCTGCTCCACCTGTCACGGCTCGGGCGCCGAACCGGGCTCGATCGCGCACGTGTGTACGGCGTGCAACGGCCACGGCGAGTTGCAATACCGGCAGCAAACCTTGCTCGGCAGCTTCGTCAACGTGCGGCCGTGCGAGCGCTGTCAAGGCTCGGGCGAGGTCGTGGAAAAACCCTGTCGAGCGTGCCGCGGCCAGGGGCGCAAAAAAGAAGAAAGCCAGGTGTCGATCAACATCCCCGCGGGCGTGGACACGGGGTCGCGCCTGCGCCTGAAGGGGGCGGGCAACGCCGGGACGGCCAGCGGCGAGGCAGGCGACCTCTACATCATCGTCCAGGTCAGCGCCCACGAACGCTTCATGCGCAAAGACAACCACCTGTACTGTGACCTCCCCATACGCTTTACGGTCGCAGCCCTGGGGGGCAAGGTCAAGGTACGCACCCTGTCCGGTGAGGAGACGCTAAAGATCCCGGCAGGAACCCAGGCGGGCACGAGCTTTCGGCTCAAGGGCAAGGGCATTAAAAGTTTGCGTGGTGGCGGGAACGGCGACCTGTTCTGCAAGGTGACGATCGAGGTGCCCAAGAAGCTCAACGCCCACCAAAAAAAGGCGCTCAAAGCGCTCGAAGCGGTCGGGGTATAGCCCAAGGGTCGTCTTGTCCTTTCGTGAGGGAACGCTCCACGGTTGAACCCACCCCCCCCACGACATAGAATCGGGGCGTTCTGACGTCACCGTCGAAACAACATCCAGCGTCCCAAACGAGGTTTGTGATGGAACGACGCGTCTACAACTTTGGGGCAGGGCCGGCGACGTTGCCCTTGCCCGTGTTGAAAGAAGCCCAGCGCGAGTTGCTCAACTTTCGAGCCTCGGGCATGTCCGTGCTCGAACTCAGCCACCGTTCGTCCTGGTTTTCCGAGATCATCGAAACGGCCCAGGCCAACCTGCGCACGCTGCTTAACGTCCCCGAACACTACCACATCCTGTTCTTGCAGGGAGGGGCCAGCCTGCAGTTTTCGATGCTGGCGCTCAATTTGCTCCACAGCAGTAGCCCGCCTGCCGACTACGTGGTGACCGGGACGTGGGGCAACAAGGCGCTTGCAGAAGCCCAACGCCAGGGCCAGGTCAACGTGGCCTGGGACGGCAAGGCCGAGGGCTACACGCGCGTTCCAGAGCAACAGGAACTGAGCCTGAACGCCGATGCCACCTACGTGCATTTCACCTCAAACGAGACCATCCAGGGCGTCCAATTTCAGCACGCGCCTCTCGTTGGCGGCGTGCCGCTCGTCTGCGACCTGTCCTCAGATTTCCTCTCTCGTCCGCTCGAGGTCGAACGCTACGCCCTGCTCTACGGCGGGGCGCAGAAAAACGTGGGCGGGGCGGGGGTCACGATCGTCATCGTGCGCGATGACGTGCTTGCAACCATGCCTGAGGACACCCCTTCGATGCTCAACTACCGCCTGTTAGCCGAGAAGAATTCCCTCTACAACACGCCGCCAACGTTTGCGATCTACGTCGTGATGCTCGTGACGGGGTGGTTGCTGGAGGAAGTCGGTGGCCTAGAACGCATGGACGAGCTCAACCGCCAAAAAGCGCAGGTGCTCTACGAAGCCATCGACCACAGCCAGGGGTTCTATCGGGGACACGCCCAGGGCGACAGCCGTTCGTCCATGAACGTCACCTGGCGCCTGCGAGACACGGCATTAGAGGCGGCGTTTGTCCAGCAGGCGCAGGCGCGCGACCTGGTTCAACTCAAGGGACACCGCTCGGTTGGCGGGATTCGCGCTTCGATCTACAACGCGATGCCCTCAGAAGGCGTCCAGGCCCTTAGGGACTTCATGGATGAATTTGCCAAGCAAAACGGGTGAGCTAAGCCTATTTTCTTGGATGGAAAAAACGCTAACACCGCAATTTTGAGTGACAAGGAGCCCACCGTGAAACACGTCTTGGTCTGCGACCCGATGGACGAGCAGGCGCTCAACCTGCTGAACGAAGCCTCTCAAATCGAGGTCAGCTATCGCCCCACGATTTCTCCAGAAGAACTGCGACAAGCGCTGCCCGAATACGACGCCGTGTTCGTGCGCAGCCGCACCGAACTGCGCCGCGACGCGCTGGCCTGTGGCACCCGGCTTGAGGTGGTTGGCCGGGCGGGCACGGGGTTGGACAACATCGACGTCGCGTTCGCCAACGAACAGGGCATCCAGGTGCTCAACACCCCTGGGGCCAACGCCAACGCCGTAGCCGAGTTGACCGTCGCCTTGATGCTCATGCTGGCGCGCCACATCCTGCCCTCAACGGCGAGCGTCCGCTCTGGCAAACCCCAGAAAATGAAGGGCGTCGAGGTGCAGGGCAAGACCCTGGGCCTGGTAGGCTTTTGGAACATCGGCCGTCTGGTGTGCAAGCTGGCGCGCGGCTTCGGGATGAAGGTGTTGGCCTACGACCCGCTCGTCAAGCCCGAGCACATCCCCGAAGCGTTGCGCGTCGTGAGGCTCTGTCCGCTCGAAGACGCGTTGAGCCAAAGCGACGTCGTCTCGCTACACGCGCCCTTGATCGAGGCCACCCAACAGCTGATCAACGCCGAGCGCTTGGCGCTGTTCAAACCCGGCGCCCGCCTGATCAACACCGCGCGCGCCGGCTTGATCGACGAGGGTGCCGTGCTCCAAGCCCTGAACGAGGGACAATTGGCGGGCTACGCCACCGACCTGCCCGAATTGGGTGCGGCGTTGCTCGAGCACCCTCATGTCGTGGTGACCTCACACATCGGCGCAGCCACGGTCGAGTCGCAGCGGCGCGCCGGAGAGGGCATCGTCGAGCGCGTGTTGGAGGCGCTCGACGAGAACCAGTAAGCGTATTAGCTGTCGAGCTTGGCCCGGCAGGCGTTGATGTCGTCCTGGGTCTCGGGGAAGGGGATGCTTACCTGTCCTGAGCTGATCTCTTGGCTCAAGTTATCGACGGTCGCAAACTCGGTTGCAAAGCGCTCGCGCAGGGCCTTAACCTGAGCGGCGATTTTGTCCCTGTCGCCCGCCTTGATCTGTCCCGCGTCGACGGCCAACTGCAAAAAATCGCCCAACGTGTCCAGGTTGCTGACCGAGACGCCGCCGCCGGGCGGGTTGACGATCCCCGTCTGGAACGTGCCTTCTACGACGGCCTTGGCCCCGTCGAACACCGCCAAGTCCACGCGCTTCATCATGCTGGCCACCACGATGCCGCCGCCGTTCTGCCAGTCTTGGTCGGCGTCGACGCCGATGGCAAAGGGCGGACCCACTTCGTCGCCGTCGGCGCGCGCGGCGTCGGCCACGGCGGCGATGATCCCCAAACCGGTCTGGCCAGCGACCTGGTAGACCACGCTGACGCCTTGGGCCAGTTGGGCTTCGGTGGCCGAGCGTCCCTTGGCCGGGTCCTCGAAGCTGCCCACGTAGACCGAAGGGAGCAAGGTGTCTTTGTTGATCGTGGCTTGGTCAAAAAAGTCTGCTTTCATGCCGTTGTCCACCCAGCGCACGCCCCACTTGAACCCGCACTCAAAACGCCACAAGGTGGGGAACTCCGCGCCGATGACGATGCCCGCTCCGCCGCCGCCCACGTTGTTGTTGATCAGGGCGGCCAGGGCCCCCACAAGCGCGCTGCCGACGTGTTCGCTAAACTGCACGCTTTGGAGGTTGGCGCGGTCGGGGATGGGGTTGCCGATGCTCAAGTATTTTTGGTTGGGGAATTCGAGAGCCGCCGCGCTCACGTCCTCGGTTTGGGTCTCGCCCACGCTGACCACAAGGGCGCAGTTCCCGGAGCGCGACAGGGACCTCAGGCTGGGCAACACGTCCGCTTCCGAGGCCGTCTCGACGAAGTTGACGCTCAGGCCCAGCTCACTTGAGGCGCGGTTGGCCCCAATCGCCGCCATGTCGTTGAAGCTCAGGTCCCCCCGGCCACCAGAAAAGACGACGCACAACTCCCCGCCTTGGCCCCAGGCGGGACCACTCCATTGGCCAGAAAACAAGGCCAAAACGACGACCACCACCGAGAAAAAAGCCCTCTTCAATGTTAACATCCTACTCCTTTCGCTGCTATTTTTTTGAGCGACGCTCCCACCGAGCGTATGTTGTTGTCCCCCTTTTCTGCAGCCGTTCATCCTAAGGCACGGACCGAGCCACTCGGACTATAGGGATACTGTATGCTGTATACAATGTAGCATAACACATCCGTTTTCAAGCCGTCAAGCGCAGGCGGACGTGGGCAAGGTCAGAGCGGGCAGAGCAAGCAGGTTCAAGGGGCTGCGTTCTGCAAAGGTCGCGTAGCGATAACGGGCGCAGGCCGCGATCATCGCGGCGTTGTCCGCACACAACTTGGCGTCAGGGTAGTACACGCGCCGGCCCTCGCGTTGGGCGCGGAGGTTGAGTTGCTTTCGCAACCCCGAGTTGGCCGCCACCCCGCCCACCACGACGAGCGTTTCTTGGTGATACCCTCGCGCAGCGGCGAACAATTTGTGCACCAACACCTCGACCACGGCGGCCTGAAACGAAGCGGCCAGGTCGACCAAGGGGGTCGCGGGGTGGTCTTCGACGAAGTAGCGCACGGCCGTTTTTAACCCTGAAAAGCTGAAATCGTACCCTTGCTTGAGCATGGGGCGCGGGAACGCAACCGCGTCAGGATCGCCCCCTTGGGCGAGCTTGTCCAGTTGCGGACCCGCGGGGTAGCCTAACCCCATCAGCTTGCCCGCTTTGTCGAAGGCCTCGCCCGCGGCGTCGTCGCGCGTGCTGCCCAACACCTCGTAGTGGCCCCAAGCGCTTACGTTGACCAGTTGGGTGTGCCCTCCAGAGACGAGCAAGGCCAACAGGGGCGGCTCGACGTCGGGAAAACTCAGGCAATGGGCGAACAGGTGACCCTCGAGGTGGTTGACCGCCACGAAGGGCACATCGAGCGAAAAAGCCAGTCCTTGCGCGACCGAGAGGCCCACGAGCAGCGGGCCGTTTAGCCCAGGGCCGCACGTCGCCCCGATCAGGCTCAGGTCTCCCAGCCGCAGTCCGGCCCCGTCGAGTGCGGCCTGAACCACAGGAGCAACTTTGAGCACGTGGTTGCGCGAGGCCACTTCGGGCACGACGCCGCCGTAGCACGCGTGCAGGTCGGCTTGGGAGAAGACGACGTTCGAGCGCAACGTGTGGTTACTTTCGAGTACGGCGGCGGCCGTTTCGTCGCACGAACTCTCGACGCCAAGGGTATAAAAGGGCATGACGGTGTTTTAGTCTGCTTCGGACTGGTAGAGGTAGCGCTTGACGTCGAGCGTGCTCGTCTTTTCAAACGGAGCGTCCACCAAGACCAAGTCGTGCTCGCTTTTGGGACGTTTGAACGGGGCTAGCTTTTGGCTCTCTTGGCGGACGGAGGCCCAGAGCGTTGACTTCAGGGCCTGGGGGGAGGCGTTGTTCAGGGCGTTGCCCTCGGGGTAAACGAGCACTTTGATCACCTCGACACCCTTGCGCTTGCCCGCACAGACCATGATTTCAGCAATCTCGGGAATTTTGGACAGCGCGAATTCGACCTCTTCGGGGTAGACGTTCTTTCCGTTTTCGAGCACGATCACGTTTTTCTTGCGGCCCTTGAGGAACAGCCAGTTGTCTTCGTCCAAGTAGCCCAAATCGCCCGTGTGCAGCCAGCCGTCCTCGTCGATCGCCTCCCGGGTTCGCGCCTCGTTTTTGTAGTACCCACGCATGACGTTCGGGCCGCGCACGACGACTTCGCCCACGCGTTCTTTGTCGGGGTCGGCGATCTTGAGTTCGATCGTGGGTAGCGGGGAGCCCACCGAGCCAAACTTGTCGTTGAACGGCGTACTGGCCGTCAAGGCGGGCGCGGTTTCGGTCATGCCGTAGCCCTCAACCATGCCGATGCCCAGGCGGCGGAAACCCTGCATCACGTTGGGGTCTAAGGGGGCCGAGCCGGAGACGAAAAAGCGCAACCTTCCTCCGAAACGCGCGCGTACCTTTTCCCCCACCACGCCGGGCAAAAAGCGGTACGTCAAGCGCTTGGTCCAGCTGGCCTTGATGGCGTGCTCCAATTTTTCAAACATGCCGTGAAACAGTTTGGGCACGCCGACCAAAATGGTGGCCTCGTTTTTTGACAACACGCTCGCCAGGTTGCGGTAGTCGTCGGTGTAGACCATCGTCGCGCCTTTGTGCGTGCAGATGAGCAACACCAGCACGGCGAAGATGTGGTTCCAGGGGGCGATTTCCACCACGGTGTCGTTCGTTTCGATGTCAATGATCTGGAGGGCGTTGACCACGTTTGAGCTGAGGTTTTCGTGGCTCAGCATCACCGCTTTGGCGTCGCCCGTCGTGCCCGAGGTACACATGAGCAGGGCCAAATCGGCAGGTTTACGCTCCACGGACGTTAACCGAGCCTCGCCTTTGAGCAACTCTCCAAACGTGAGTACGTCGTCGAGTGCGTCGTGGTCGAAACTGACCCAGTGCTTGAGGCTGGGCACGCGCTGCGCCAGGCCATCAAGCTGACGCAGGTCACTCAGCCAAGCGCTGCTGAGCATCACCCACTGCGTCTGTGTGGCCTGCAACAGGCGCTCGACCTCCGGGGGTTTGAGCGAGGCGTCGATGGGCACGACGACAGCCCCAGCGAGCAACACGCCGTAGAAGGCGATGGCCCACTCCAGGCGGGGCTTGGCGATCAGGGCCACCCTGTCCTCGGGTTGGATGCCGTGGTGTTGCAGGGAGGCGGCCAGCGTTTGGCTCCAGCCCAGCAGCTCGTTGAACGAGGCTTCTTCGTAGCCTTTGTGGTCCAGACGGGGGACTTTGAGCGCCACCTTGTTGTGGTAGCTCCGGGTCTTTTCGACGATCTCGATCAGCGTGGGGTAGACCGTCACCGCTCAGCGCTCCGCCTCGTCGTCGATCCAGACGGGGTCGTCGAGGTAGTCCATGCACTCCAACGCCGCGATGCAGCCGTCGCCCGCGGCGATGATCGCCTGGGCGTAGTTCGCCGAGAACTGCCGCACGTCGCCCACGGCGTACACCCCAGAAACAGCCGTGCGCGTGCGCGCGTCCGTGAGCAAAAAACCGCGCTCGTCCATGTCCAGTTTTCCCCGCAAGAAGTCCGTTGAGGGCCGATGGCCGATGGCCACAAACACCGCGCTCACGTCGTCGAGCGTGCGTTTTTCGCCCGTGCCTAAGTCGTTGAGCACCACGGCTTCGAGCTTGTGTTCGCCGAGGAGCTCGTCCACCGTGACGTTCCACAAGAACGTGATCTTGTCGTGTTCCATCACGCGTTTGCGCAACGTTTGGTCTTTGGCGCGCAGGGCGTTGGGGTCGTCCTGGGGGTGGCGCACCGCGAGGCGCACCTCCTTGGCGAACTTGGTCAAAAAGAGCGCTTCGGTCAGGGCGCTGTCGCCCCCGCCCACCATGACGATATTCTGTTCGCGAAAGAAAAAGCCGTCGCACGTGGCGCAGTACGACAGGCCACGACCGAGCAGACGTTCTGCCCCTTTGGCCGGCAGGTGAACGGGGTTGGCCCCCGTGGACACGATGATCGACTGGGTCTCGTACGAACGGGCGTCCGTGACCACGGTGTGGCTGTGCTTATCGTTGAAGTTGAGCTCGACGACCTCTTCGCCGCTCTTGATGTTGAGCCCAAAACGTTCGGCTTGGCGGCGCATTTGGTCCATCAGTTCCGGCCCCTGGATGGGCTCGGCGAAGCCGGGGTAGTTTTCTACTTCGGTGGTGTCGTTGAGCTGGCCTCCGGGCAGTTGTTTGTCCAACATCAGCACGTTGAGGTTGCCGCGCGCCGTGTAGATACCCGCCGTCAAGCCGGCCGGTCCACCGCCGAGGATGATCAAGTCGTACATAATCGCTCCGTTGTGACCGAGGTGTTTTGGGGGCCGGGTTGGGTCACCCCTGGGTGTTTCGACAGTTCTTAACCCGCGTTAAGACACCACTATAGATACCCTACTGTACCCGGTCAAGCGCCTGGCCGCACGCGATTGACAAGCCACAAACGGGTTGCTATAGTGGCTGCCTATCCACAGATCAAAGGAAGGTGGTATTGATGATTTCTGATTCTGCTAAAGCAGTTGCCGCCACCGGAAGGTCTGTGGGGTCTTTCCTCTCTTCGCGCCTGGCTTAACGGGCATCTTTTCTAAACAACATCACCCCGGGCTTCTTTGGTGTCGTGGCGTTCTGTCGAACGCAAAGGGCTGTGGCGCGTTTGGCGTCGTTCTTAAGTGATGCGGATGAGGTCGTTTAACCGACGTACAACCAAGGAGCACAAAACGTGGACAACAAGGCAAAATCTCAACACACGACGGACTTGTGTATACGTCCCTTTGAACACACCGAGGCGGACTATCAAGCGCTCGTGGAGGTCTACAACGCCGCCTGGCCAGAGTACGGCAGCACGCCCTCCTCGTGGAAACACGGGGACAACACGTGGGACTCAAACTACACTTTTCAACGCTTGCTCGTAGAACGCGGCGGGGAGGTGGTGGCCTTTGGCGAGTACAGCCAGACCCCCTGGGAGTACAAGCCTGGGAAGTATTTCATCGACTGCGTCGTGCACCCTGACGCTCAGGGTCAAGGGGTCGGCTCGGCGTTCTACGACCACGTGATCGCAGCGCTGGCGAGCCACAACCCGAACAAGCTCGTGGTCCACTTGCGCGAGGACAAGGCCGCCGCTGTCCACTTCGTGGAGCGGCGCGGTTTTCAGCTCAAGATGCGCTTTCCGTTGTCCCACCTCGACGTGGAAGCCTTCGAGTTCGAGCGCTACGTCGCGCTCGACGACAAGCTGAAACGACAAGGCATCACGATCCACACGGCGGTCGAATTGGAAGACAAGGATCCGGACTCTAGGCACAAGCAGTACGAACTGGTCTGCAAAATTTTGGAGGACGTGCCCTCGCCGGACCCCATCACGCCAGAGTCGTTCGAGCGACACGAGAAGCGGCTGTTGGGGCACCCCAACTACCTGCCCGAAGCCAACTTTGTCGCGCTGGACGGGGAGCGTTACGTGGGCTATAGCGGGCTGTGGAAACACGCTACGGACCCTCGCAAGCTCAACACCGGCCTGAGTGGCGTGCTGCGCAGCCACCGTCGCAAGGGCATCTGTACTGCGCTCAAAGTGTGTGGGTTTCGTTTTGCCCAACAGCGTGGCGTGCGCCTCATCGAGACCGAGAACGAGGAGAGCAACCCCATGTATGGGCTCAATTTGCGCTTGGGCTTCGCGCCGCAACCGGCGTGGACGAACTACGCCAAGGCGCTGTAATACTAAATTCAGTTCATGGTGCTGCCGTTATGGGGATAAAAAGCGGGTTCAACCCTCACCCCTGCCTCTCCCAATTTTGGGAGAAGGGGATACGATAGACAACATTAACTGAATTTAGTATAAGTTAAGGCAAGGGACACTCGGGCGACGAGGGGGGAGGCGGTCCCCCCCCTCGTCGCTCAAATCAGGTGCAGGGCGTGGCGCAGGTAGAAGTAGAACACCGGGGCGGCAAACAACAGGCCGTCGATGCGGTCGAGCATCCCCCCGTGGCCGGGTAGAATTTCGCCGGCGTCCTTGACGTTGGCCACGCGTTTGAGCCAGGATTCGAACAGGTCACCCAACTGGGTGGCGATGCTCAAAAACAGCGCCACGAGCAGCCACGACAGGCTCCAGCTCAACCCAGGAACCCAGAGTGGGGCGCTCAGCGTGAGCAGCAGCACGGCCGCGCTCCCCCCCAACACCCCTTCCCACGTCTTGGCAGGGCTGACCTCGGGCATCAATTTTTCCCTGCCCCACAGCGAGCCCGACAAGAACGCGCCGCTGTCGTAGGCCCAAACAGCCCCCAACAAGAACACGAGGAGGAAGCCCCCGCCCGCGGCGCGGAAAATTTGGTAGGTGAACTGGAGCAACACGGGGATGTACAGCAGGGAAAACCAACTCACCAACGTGTGTTTGAACGCCAAGCGTTTGAACGCGTACCACAGCAACGGCCACACGAGGGCCAGCGTCAGGGTCCACAGCGCGTAGCGACCGTCGAACAGCATCGCTGAGGCTATGTAGAGCCCGTTGAGCGCGACGAGCGAGCGCCCTTCGAGTTCGAGCTTGAAGCAGTTGGCCAACGCGACGAACTCGCGCGACGCGACGAGCGTTACCGCGAAAGCCAACAGCGCAACGACCCAGGGCGCCTGGAACTGTTTTGACAGGACGAGCGCGACCAGCACGACGCCGATGAAGGTGAGCGCCGTGAGCGTTCGAACGAGCAGCTTACGCATGGTGGGACAGCCCGCCGAACGTGCGCTTGCGGCGCTGGTACGCGCTCAAGGCTTGTAAAAATTCTTGTACCCCAAACTCCGGCCAGGCCAGCGGCGTGGTCCAAAATTCCGCGTAGGCGGACTGCCACAACAAGAAGTTGCTCAAGCGCTGTTCCGCGGTGCGAATCATGAGATCGGGGTCGGGCAAATCGTGGGTGTACAGGGCGCGTTGAAAGGTGGCCTCGTCGACCATCTCGGGGGTTAGCTCCCCGCGGTTGGCCACCCCGACGAGCGTCTGCACCGCGCGCAAGATCTCTTGACGTCCCCCGTAGTTGACCGCGAGGTTCAAGCACAGCCCGTCGTTGTGGCGCGATCTGCTCACGGCACGCCCGACCTCGCGTTGCACCCGCGGGGGCAACGCGTCCACGTTGCCCAGCACGCGCAGCCGTACATTTTTTCTCACGAGGCGGCTCACCTGTTCGCGAAGAAAACGCTGTAGCAAGTCCATCAAGAAGTCGACCTCGCGCCGTGGACGGGCCCAGTTTTCGGTCGAAAAAGCGTAGAGCGTGAGCGCTTCTAAGCGCAGAGGATCGATGCAGAACTCCACGATGTCCCGAGCGGTTTCGACCCCCTGGCGGTGTCCGGAGACGCGGTCGTGGCCGTTGTGGCGTGCCCAGCGCCCGTTACCGTCCATGATGATGGCCACGTGACGCGGCAGGGGGTGTTGCAGCAGCACCCGCAGTTGCGCTTCAACGTTGGCGCTCAGCGTTTCGCTTGGCACAGTCGACATCGCACCTCCCCCACGAGCACGAACGACCCCGTCACGCACAGCAAGTCGTCGGGTTCGAGCCCGTCGAGCGTTTCGCTCAAGGCAACTTCCACGTTCGAGAACGCTTTGGCCTCCGGGTCACGCCGTTGAGCGTAAGCCAGTAGCGCCTCCGGGTCAAGGCCGTAGCGACCTGGCAGGGCGGCCAGGTGGATGCGTTCGAACGTCGGGAACAACGTGCGCGTTATCGCGCGCACGTCTTTGTCCTGGCGCACGCCGAACAGCAGCCAGCGTTTACCGCGAACGTTGGCGTAACGCTCGAGAGATTGGACGAGCCAAGCAGCCCCGGCAGGGTTGTGCGCGCCGTCTAGCACGATCAGCGGTTGCCGGCCCACGAACTCAAAGCGCCCGGGCCAGCGGGCGCGCTCAAGGCCGGCTTTGAGCGCGCCCTGATCGAGGTCTAGCCGCTCTCGTAGCACGTCCAGCGCGGCCACGGCAACGCTCAGGTTGTGGAGCTGGTACGACCCCAACAGCGCCAGGCGCACGCTGCCCCAGGCCCCGGCGTCCACGGTCTGGGACGTTTCGTCAAACGCCGTAGACGCAAAAGGCGGCGCGATGTGGAGCGGGGCGCGTTGGCGGCGGCACGCCTCAGCAACCACGCGCTGCGCGCTTGGCGGCAGCGGGTCGCTGACGAGCGGCACGCCGGGCTTGACGACGCCCACCTTTTCCCAGGCGATCCGTTCTAACGTCTCTCCGAGCAGTTGGGTGTGGTCTAGGTCCACACGCGTCAGCGCGGTCACGACGGGACGCACGACGTTCGTGGCGTCGAAACGCCCCCCCAAGCCGGCCTCGACCACGGCCAGGTCGACGCGCTGTTTGGCGAAGTGCGCAAAAGCCACCGCGGTCACCAGTTCAAAGGCCGTGGCCCCAACCTTGCAGGCGACGTGTTCCAGTTGTTCGATCGTGGACGCGAACGCCTCGACCGGAATTTCTGTTCCGTCAACCTGGACGCGCTCGCTCCAGCGCACGAGGTGAGGGGAGGTGTACAAGCCCACCCTCAAACCAGCCCGTTGCAGGGCGCTGGCCACGAGCGCCGCCACCGAACCTTTGCCGTTCGTGCCGGCTATGTGCACTGCGGGGAAATGGGTCTCGGGGTGCCCCAACGCGTCACACAACACACGGATGCGTTCCAGTCCCGGTTTGATGCGCTCGCGCGGGGCGAATTTCAGCAGCAAGGCGTGCAAACGCTCCGTGGCATTCACGTTACCGCTCCCCGCGCCTGCTCCCGGCGTCGAGGGCCAGCGCGACACGCTCGGCCAGCGCTGTGGCGTCTTCACCCTCGGCGTCTAACCACACGACGTCGTCGTAGCGCCGGTACCAGGTCAGTTGTCGCTTGGCGTAGTTGCGCGTGTGCTGCTTGATCTTGTCCACGGCGGCGTCGAGTGTGCAGCGCCCCTCGAAGTGGGCGAACAGTTCACGGTAGCCGATCGTCTTGTACGCGGGCGTGCCCCGTCGCACACGGGTGGACAACTGTTGCGCCTCCTCGACCAGCCCCGCGGCGAGCATGCGTTCGACCCGGCGGTCGATGCGCGCGTACAGATGGGAACGCTCGAGGCGCAGGCCGAACTTGCGAAAGGTGTAGGGCAACGGTCGAGCGCCGCGTTGCAGGCAGCTGATCGAGGTACCGTTTTGGTCGTACACTTCGAGGGCCCGGGTGATGCGCACGCGGTCGTGGGGTTCGAGGCGAGAGGCGGTCTGCGGGTCGAGGTGCTGTAACCGCCCGTAGAGCGTCTTGAGCGGCGTTTTGTCGAGCGTTTTTCGCAAACCCGGGTTGGCTCCCACCCCTTCGAACAGCCCCACGGTGAGCGCCTCGACGTAGAGCGTGCTCCCCCCTACGAGGACGGGGAGTTTGTGCTCGGCCAGCAGTTGCGGGAGCAAGCGCGCGACCTGTTCGCGAAAGCGTTGGGCGTTGTAGACCTCGTCGGGGTCGCAAATGTCGACCAGGTGGTGGCGCACCCGTTTTTGCTCACCCGGCGAAGGTTTGGCCGTGCCGATGTCCAGGCCGCGGTAGACACAACGCGCGTCGGCGTTGACGATTTCGCCGCCCACGCGCTGGGCCAGCGCCAAGGCCACCGCGCTTTTCCCTGAGGCCGTGGGTCCCAACAAAATGGGGATGGGTACGCCCTCGCGGGCGCGTTTGTGGACATTGCTTCCGGGCGTGATCATCGTGGGGGGCATCCCTTCACGCGTGCTGGGCGCTCAAGTACCCTTCGATAAAGGGCGTTATCTGGCCGTCCATCACAGCCTGGATGTTGCCCACCTCGACCTCGGTGCGGTGGTCTTTGGCCAACTGATACGGCTGGAACACGTACGAGCGAATCTGGCTGCCCCACTCGATGGCCTTGAGGTCGCCCTGGATGCCTTTGAGTTCCTGTTCGCGCTTGCGCTGCTCCAGCTCGAACAGCCGCGCGTGCAGCAGCCTCATCGCGATCTCCCTGTTTTGGTGTTGGGAACGTTCCTTCTGGCAGGCCACGACCACGCCTGTGGGCAGATGGGTGATGCGCACGGCAGAATCCGTGGTGTTGACGTGCTGGCCGCCCGCGCCCGAAGCGTGGTAGGTGTCGATTCTCAGGTCTTCGTCGTTGATTTCTATGTCTGAGTCGTCCGAAATTTGGGGCACGACGTTGACCGAGGCGAACGAGGTGTGGCGGCGCTTGTTGGCGTCAAACGGCGAGATGCGCACCAGGCGGTGGACGCCACGCTCGCCTTTTAGGTACCCGTAGGCGAAGGCGTGTTCGACCTCGAGCGTCGCGCTCTTGATCCCAGCCACGTCGCCCGGACCCAGTTCGAGCAACTTGAAACGGTAGCCGTTGTTCTCGAGCCAGCGCGTGTACATGCGCAGCAACATCTCCGTCCAGTCCTGGGCCTCGGTGCCCCCGGCGCCCGCGTTGAGGCTCAGGTAACAGTTCGACGCGTCGTAGGGGCCGCCCAAGTAGGCGCGCAACTCCAACGCGCGCACGTGCGACTCCAAGGGAGCCAACTCGGCTTCGGCTTCGGCCCCGAGGCTGGGGTCCTCGGCGGACAACTCGAGCAACGTTTGCGCGTCCTCGAGTTGGGCTTTGACGTCGTTGTATGCTTTGAGCGTGGCGCGGTGGCGCTCGGCGGTTTGCGCTACGGCTTTGGCGCGTTGGGGGTGATTCCAGAAGTCGGGAGCGGACATCTGCTGCTCGAACGAGCCAAGTTCCGTGGCGAGTTGAGCCACGTCAAAGGCGATCACCGACCTTCAACAGGCGCTCGGCGAGCAACTTGAGTTGTCCTTCCACCATCCACCCTCCAATTTGTCCAAACTCGCGGCGCATTCTAAGCTGTGGGCATGACCCCCGCAACCCCTAAAGGCACGCTCTACGTGATCGCCACGCCCATCGGCAACCTGGAGGACATCACGCTACGCGCCCTACGCCTGTTGGAACAGGTCGACCTCATCGTGGCCGAGGACACGCGCCACTCCAAACGCCTGCTCGACCACTTCTCGATCTCAACGCCCTTCGCCTCGAGTCATTATCAAGGGGTAGAACGCCAGCGCGTGTCGGGGGTGTTGCGTTTGCTCACGGCGGGCAAAACGCTAGCCCTGATTTCGGACGCCGGAACGCCGCTCGTGAGCGACCCCGGCTATCCCCTGGTCAAAGCGGCGATTTCTGCGGGCGTTACGGTCGTGCCCGTGCCGGGGGCGACGGCCTTCGTGGCGGCCTTGGTCAAGTCCGGCTTCCCCACGGACCGCTTCACTTTCGACGGGACGCCGCCGAAGAAGGCCACAGCGCGCCGGGCGTACTTCGCGTCGTTGCGCGGGGAGGGGCGCACGGTCGTGCTCTACGAATCGTGCCACCGCGTCGAGCAGACGTTGGAAACGCTCTTAACCGTGCTGCCCCGACGTCCCCTGGCGCTCTGCCGCGAGTTGACCAAGCTGCACGAGGAGGCGCTTTGGGGCACGGCAGGCGAACTGCTCAAGGTGTTACAGAGCCGCGAGGCGCTCAAGGGTGAGTACGTGTTGCTCGTGGGCGGGGCACAGGACGACGAGCGCAGCGACGGCTGGGCAGCGCTGTCCGTGGCCGAACACGTCGAGCAGTTGATCGAGCAAGGCATCGAGCGCAAGGCCGCGCTCAAAGCGGTGGCAGCGCGTCGAGGCCTGTCTAAACGCGAGGTGTTCACCGAAGTGGAACGGGCAAAGGGACGAAGTTAGGATCTACCTGCAAGGGGGGAATAGCCATGGCAGAGCCCCTGGTGGATCAGGCTATTACGCAGGCGGGTGAACACCACATTACGATCTCCGGGTAGAAGGTGAGTTAAGGGTAATTTTTATCCCTTCCGTTGGCACTTTCTCCGGAGTTTTAGGTCCTCATTTTAAGTATTACGCCTCATATTTCGCCATCAAAACGCAGCCCCTCAGGGGCGAACCGGGCCACCAAGCTCTTACCCCACGCTGGGTTTTCCTCGGGGAAATCCTCCCGGCAGTGCGCCCCGCGGCTCTCTTCTCTTCGCTTGGCAAAGGCCGCCACAGACGTGGCGAGCAACCGCGCACACCCCAGCTTAAACGACGTCGTGTCCGCCCCCCGGTTAAGAGCAGCCTGTGCCTGTTCAATACCAACAGCAGAACGCTTTAGGCTCAGGTATTCCCAACAGATACGCTGGACGGTCTTGAACGCCTCGCTTGGTACGTCTAAATCCCAGGCAGAGGGGGATGATCTCGGGGGGATGAGCGCTCCAACGCCTCGCCCTGCGCGCACCGCCCGTCGTCCCGCGCGTCGCCCGAACACCAAACAGGCGCTCAGCGAGTTGCTGCCCAGGCGGTTGGCACCGTGTACCCCGCCGGCCACCTCGCCTGAGGCCAACAACCCCGGAACGTCCGTCCGCCCGTCCGCGTCCGTGACCACGCCGCCCATCGTGTGGTGGGCGATCGGGGCGATGCGGGCGGGCCGGGTTGACCAGGGGAAGTCGTAGCGGCTCAGGAACTGTAACGAAAACCAACGCCCAACCTCGTTCCAGTCTACGCCCGTCAAATCCAACCACACGGGACCGGACCGGCTCTCCCGTTCGATAGCTTGAGCAAGCCGGTCGCGGTGGGAGCCAATTGCCTCGTTGAGGTCGTCCGTGTCCAGGTATTTTTCGCTCAACGAGGTTCCCGCGGCGTTGAGCACGCGGGCTTGGGGTGGAAAAGGACGAAAGGCCATGAACGTGGGCAAGCTGGGTTCAGCTAGCCCGATGGGGTAGAACTGCACGAACTCCAGGTCGCGCACGCGCGCCCCCGCCCGCAGGGCCAGCACCACCCCTTCCCCCACGGGCACGCCGGGGTTGTCGTGACGTTCGTAGAGCCCGGCGTAGCCCCCGCTGGCCAGGACGGTCGCCTGCGCTTGAAACGCGACGGCTTCGCCCGTGGTTTTCAACCCCACAGCCCCGCCACACCGGCCCTCGGAGACGAGCAACTCGACGACCGTTGTGCCCTCGACAACGCGCACACCTGCGGCCGCAACGCAGCGCCGTAAGCGCTCAAAAAAACCCGCTCCACCGCCCGTAAACCAATAGCCTTGAGCGTTGTCCTTGGGGTTAAACCGCGCGTCTAGTTTGGTTTCGATCCAGGTTCTCGCTCCGTTGGCCTCGTTGCACAACACCCCGACGAGCGCCTCATCGTTGAGCAAACGTCCCGCTTGCAACGTCCGAGAGACGTGGTCAGACACGGAAAAACACCCGGTGCTCATCATGAACCCACCACCGGAGACCGCGGTGTTGCAATGCTGGCCCAGCGGGGCGTCACAAATCACGGTAACGCGCGCGCCGGCTTCGGCAGCGGCCAGGGCCGCGACCAACCCCGCGCCACCCGCGCCCACGACGAGCACGTCAGACAGTTCAACGCGCAGCGCCCAGCTCCTCAACGCGCCCCAGCGCGCTCAAGACGGGTCGCAACCGCGCCCAATCCTGGGGCGTGTCCAGGTCACGGGCCAGGGACTCGTGTTGAAAAACGCGCGTTGTGAGCGAACGCGCCTGGGCCAGCCGTTCGTACCTCAAAAAGCTGTCCGGCCCGTAGAGCATGGGCAAAGGAGCGCTCCCCCGATAGAGCAACGCGTTCGTGCCGCGCCCGTGATCGTCCGGCGCCAGCCCCAACTCGGCGTCGGCGACGTTCTCGATGAACCGCGTCAAGACGGACGCGTCGAGCAGGGGCAGGTCGGCGAACACGATGAGCGCCGCTTGCCCTTGATCGAGGGCTTCGTCGAGCTCGACCTGGAGCGCCCCGTTGAGCGTGGCTCGCCGTTCCAGGACACACCTTGCCCCCTGTTGCCGCGCGAGGGTACACAACTCGGAGGTCATACGGCTAACGATCAGGCGTACTTTGTCTACACCCCGTGCGCTTCGAACGGCTCGTAAGGTGTTGCAGAGCATCCAGCGGCTCACACAGCGACGTTGGGCAGCGTTCAACACGCCGCTCAAGCGACGCTTGTTTCCCGTCGCTTTTACGGGGACGAGCGCGACCAAAGGCCGCTTCGTGGCTGCTTGGCGAATTTTTCGTTGCATGGATGGCTTCCCGTTGCTCGGAGCACACCGTACTTTAGCCCCACCAAAACGCTGAACGCAGGTTGATCTAACCACACCCCCCGAGCAGTGTCAAGGGCCTGCCACCAGTAAAAACAGACCCTGTTGCTGCAAGCACATCACGATCTGATCACGATTTTACGTACTTTAACCCCTCTTCTACAGCTTTTCTACGTGGCTCGACTTTAGGGTAAGGGTGTCAAGCCCACCGCGGAGGGCTTGGCACACACCCAAACAGTCTTTAAGGAGACGCTGATGAATCGACACCTTTCCATCTTGATTGCCGGTCTGTTG
>Ga0114931_10002224_pt1 | contig 24707 bp, 17 predicted proteins | sample 2SBtaG_FD_89579 | JGI IMG/M metagenome (GOLD analysis project Ga0114931, IMG submission 89579) | Deep subsurface microbial communities from Kolumbo volcano to uncover new lineages of life (NeLLi) - 2SBTROV14_V59a metaG | ecosystem: Environmental > Aquatic > Marine > Volcanic | place: Kolumbo... | reverse complement strand
TAGTCTTTGACGGCCGGCGGCAGAAAACCATGTTCATCTTTCTTAAACAATGGCAGGTTCCTGTCATTGTGCCACGATTTGTAGGCAAATTCCACCGTGTCGGGCGTGGCGGGATCATCCCAGCTCACAACATCGAACCAATCTTTGTATTTTGACTGCGCCTGATTCTCCCTGAGGTCCTTGAAAGCCCAGAAATCACGGCCGCAATAATTGAACACCGCCTCGATGACAATCCGCATATTCGATTCATGGGCCTGCTGCAGCAATTCTGAGAAAAGCTCATCGCCACTTGTCAAACTCCACTCCTCTGGATCGTCTTTCTCAGTTGCGATGGCGGCCCAGTCTTCTTCGCGGTTCAGACCAAAGTTGTTATCGACATGATGAAATGTGCTGGCGTCATATTTTTCGATAGAGGGCGACTCGAAAATCGGCAGCAGGTAGATGACATCAACTCCGAGATCCTTTAAGTAAAGCAGCTTTTCGACAACACCTACCAAATCGCCTCCATATCGGCGATTCTCGAGCAATTCGGAAAACGGTTCGGACCGATTTTCCTCCCAGATTTGGCGCTTGTACCAGTCGGAAGCCCAGGGGTGAACCTGCCAATCCTTTTCCGATTTTCCGACCACCCGCTGCGCAACAGGGTCGTTGGCAGGATTGATGTTCCTAAAACGCTCAGGCAACACCATATACCAGACAGCGCCTTTAACCCATTCAGGAAATGGCTTCTTAGCAAACGTCATCGTTGGCAGCAGCAGTAACAGCGAAATCGCTATGTTTCTATAGGTCATTAGAATCCTGCTTTAAGGACAAGTCTCTATCCGTTAGAAAATCGATATTTTTTTTCAACAGCACCAGTGGGAAATGGTTCCACGGCACAGGTCAGTCCATCTGCTGCTAAGGACCCAACCGGCGCTTATGTTACAAAGGGACGCGGGCAATATTCCGATCCAGTTCTAGCGCCGGGAAAGCTAATTCTTAGTGCGCTTCAGGAAAAAGAAAAACGAGAATGCGAAACTGACCTGAAAAACCCCGAAGGAAGCGGCCGCAAATTTGTCAAACCGCTTGGCGTCGTTATACAGACGACTGAAAGCCCTTGGTTCGCCGGTTTTGAGATATTGATCGAACCTGTCGTCAGCTTTTGTGCGAAAGTAAAGAGCAAGTCCTCCTGTTACGAGGGCCGTTCCAAGAGAAACAAGAAAGGGCATCTTGTAACGCACTTTGTTGCTAATACGAACGGCATCCGGTCCCATCGTTGGTCGCAGAGGCTGCAATCTGATGTCGAATAGAAGCTCGCGGCTCTGCCCAATTGTGAAAGTCGTATCCCTATATCCAGCCAAATTGAGGGTTACATCGGCACTTTCATTTTCGCCCAGAAGAACCCGGACCGGCGTTTCACCCACCTTTTTGCGCTCAAGAAAAGCGCCGGCGCCAAACGGATGGGAATTGATCGCGTAACTCTTTTTGAATATCGCCTTGATCGATACCGTGTCCCCTGCGGATACGTTAATCTCTTCCGTGAAATCCTGTTCATTCCAATTGTAACGACTGGGGTGTCTGACCCGCACTTTGTGAGCCCCCGTCGCCACTGCAAGCACTGCAAGGGGAGTCGCGCCTACAAACTGACCATCGACGCTCACGTCCAATCCCTGGTAAGGTGTTTCGATTTTGATGTAGCCTTTTTCATCTATGCTCAGACCAGGACGAAGCATCAAAGCGTAGGAAACGTCCGTGAAAATACAGGTCAAAAACAAACAAATAGTCACCAATCTTACGGTGGCTCGAACCCAACAGGGTACGGGCAACGGACACTCTCTCATTTAGGGGCTCGTACCTTTGGTTTGTTTCGCAGCGCCGGTCATCGTCTTCGAAAAAGCATAGACAAACCTATCTTCGGAAGCGCCAAGAATGTAGTCACCCCAAACAACAGGGGCAGTCCGTACGCGGCCTCTGGTAGAAAACTGCCACAAATCTTGCCCCGTCTCCAGGTCCAGCGCAAAATATTTCTTGCCCAATGTCCCAAAGTAGACAACGTCACCCAGAATTAACGCGGGGGTGCTAACACCGCTCCTCGCATCGTATGTCCACAGCATCTCGCCGTCGGTGATTTGGAAGCAATAGAATTGCCCATCCGAACCGCCGACGAGTACACGCTCTTCGGTGGCGGAGGCGCTTTGGTAAATAGGAGATCTGGTCTTGAATTGCCAATCCACGACGCCCGTTTTGATGTCGAGGGCGTAAAACATGCTATCAGCCGATCCCAGAAAAATTTTTCCTGCGGAAAGAACCGGCGTGGCAAAAACAGCAGCAGCGGCATTCGCTTGCCATTTCAATTCGCCCGAATCGGCATTCAAAGCGTAAATGCTGCCATCGTCGCAACCGACGACCAACGTGTTTTCAGAAAGGGCAGGGGAAGACCGGTGCTGATCCTTGGTTTTGTAGGTCCAGACTTTGTCACCAGTCAGCGCGTCGTACCGGTCAATGTGGTTGTACAATGCCGAAACGTAAACGGCATCGTGCGTCACCAATGGCTCACTTGCGATATCGCCGGCATCGATACGCCACACGAAATCACCTTTTGCAATATCGTATTTTCTTAACGTTTTGTCACCGAAACGGAGGGCGACATAGAGATAACCGTCGGAATAGGTACATGTCCCCTCGATGTTGTCTGGTAACTTAGTTCTGCCCAACCGCTCACCGGTGGCGATATCAAGCGCATCGAGCCGGCCGTCCAATGTGGTAAGGTAGGCAATACCATCGACTGCAACCAAAGTGGGACCTATGGCCGACGTGGCTTTGTATGTCCATATATTGTAAAGAGGGGGCCTCATGGTCTGGTCACGAAAGCCCATCCGCGTCGGGCCAACGGCGTAGGTTATCCAGTTTGGTACGTCAGCATGAGTTACAGTATGACCTTTGACGCTAACTTTTCCGGCGCAAGAAATCAGACCACTAGCGCTGACCGCCGCGATGCTAAGGAATATTGACCACTTGCGAAAGGTAGAGGTGGCGCCCATGCCTAGAAGTCAAACCCGAACCAAAAGGCCTTCTTGAGTCCTTTATCCCAATGCAGACTCGGGCTATCAAAATTACGGATTTGAAAGGTGCGGCCCATCTCGTATCTGAGTACCATAAAACCGAATCGCATGCGCGCTCCGAACCCTATGCTACCCAGTACCTCATTGAATTGATAGGTTTTGTCCCAGGCCTGGCCAAAATCCACAAATGTAGCGCCTTGGATCCCGGAAAAGCCCAGGCCGCCAAACGGAAATTTCAAATTCAATCTGTCGACGAAGGGGAACCTGAGTTCGTTGTTCACAAGAAACGATTTGCGGCCCCAGATACGCCATCTTGGGTAAAGGCGTAAATCCCAACTGCCACCCATAAAATAGCGAAAGGCTTCTTTGCCGAGGTTAAATCTTCCCATGACCCGCAGGGCGTATGCCGTTCTGCGTCCAAGGCGGAAGTAATGTCGGTAGTCACTGGTGATAGTAAAAAAGCTGACGTCATTGTGCTGGACGTCGACTGTATGACCAACACTCAAATTATATCGCTCACCATCTATGGGGCCGGTAATTCCCCACAGGGCATTGTCCTTGACAAACGCAAGTGAGTTGGTCACGACGATGCCATCGACTGTCTGCCCGCGGGTGTCATAGTCTCGTTGTTCTCGCATGAGGTTAAAACTACCCTCGATCCTTTGAAACGTGGAAAGTGGGTAGCTCGCCGTGACAAAACCTCCTACCCGATCCTGCTGAAAAAATCGGTCGATGCGGTCGTAGAAACGCCCATTCAAGCGGTACAGTCCCATGGCATAATTTACACGTCGGGACAAATCGATCTTCGTGACGGCAAAGTTCCAACTCTTGAGAAAGTCGCCTCGGGTCTGAGAGTTATTAAACAACAGGAAATGATATTGATTGTTACCCAGAATGTCGCTGATGGCGACCTGAGCGCCGCCGGTTGAGCCAAATAGGGGATCGTGGGCGATGGCACTTTGTGCGACATCCAGAGTAAAATGTTTCTTGTACGAGAGTTTTGTCGACTCAACGCGGCCAGCCAGTTTAGAGGCTTCCCAATATTCGCCCCTGGTTGTCAGAGTGTCATTGACGACCAGCGCGGCATCTTCAAATTTCTTTTGGACATCATCCAAAAGCTGGATTTGGTAGCCAAAGTCCTGAAAAGCCGCAAATAATAGTCTGTCGTTGTCGACCCATTCCGGGTCTTCGGCGCCTGTGGTGAAGTTGGTGACCTTTTTGAGTTGATCCACCGGTTCAAGGGCAGACGGATAATTCTCATGACTCAATTCATCGGTAGAATTGCCCGGCTTATTGCCACTGTTGCCTGTTTCCGTGCCCTCGTGACTGGCCACGGACGCCACAACAACTTCCGTCAACGGCGATTCATCTAAATTGATGGGCTGGTTCTTGATCATCCAAATGTTGAAGGCCCCATCGCGGTCTGACGTAAAGGCCAGACGGTTGCCATCGGGTGACCATGTCGGGGAGTAATCGTTATGCTCGCCGTCTGTCACATGTTGAATCTCACCCGAAGCCAAATGATACAGGAACAAATTCTTGAAACCGAGTTTTCCAAAGTAGGTGCGGTCGGAGCTAAAGGCGATGACTTTTCCATCGGGTGACCAGGCGGGGTCACGGTCATCGAAAAAATCGTTGGTCAACCGGGTGAGCTCTCCTGTGGGCAAATCCACAATGTAGAGATCAGGGCGACCGCCGAAACTGGTTGCCGCAAAAACAATCTGCTTGCCATCCGGAGACCAATTGGGCGAAGAGAGGGAAACGAGCCCTTTGAAATCAAATTTCTGGATAATTTTTCCGCTGGCACTGTCCAGTGTATACAAAGCGTCACGGGCACCGCTCTTCGAAATGAAAGTCAATTCGCCGGACGCGTTCGCATCAATCTTACTCCTGAGGAGATAGAAAGACTCAAAATCCGAAGTACGACCTCCTTTTACAACGACCTTAGCCTTGTTGTCTGGGCCGTGCAGCGGCTTTGCGTACACGTTAGAATAGCCGACCCGGTTGGCTACAAAGGCGACCCATTCTTCCTGGCCCTTCTTGAAGAAAGCCGGTTTGGTGTTGAGCCCCTGCTTGGTGATCATCTGAGTTACCATCTTCGGCGCGTCATTGTCCTCAAGCAAAGGCCAATACTGTTTTTTTAGATCGTAAAGCCACTTATGGTCGAATTCTTTGTAGTTGAGGCCGATTGTTAATTTCATGACCTCTGAAAAACTATCCGCCTTCCAGGCATTCTCGTACAACTGCAACAACTTTTCTTCGCCAAAATTGTCAGCGATGTACTTGCAGATTGTCTGCCCTTCTTTGTACATCAGGAAGGAGCCAAAGATACGGTCCATTTGTGAAAGCGGTACAATGTAATTGCTGAGCACGGCATCACGAATGATCATTTCAGCCCGGGAGCTCCAGCCCTCGGACCAGTACTCTGCAATGCCCTCCACAAACCAAAGTGGCACGCCGCTAAAGAGCCCCTTGCGATGGTCCCGAAAGACCCGGTTCATCTTGCTGCGCGTAAACACGTGCACGAGTTCATGATTGATTACATGTTTGAAATCATACACGGAGCCGATTGAAGGAATGACCACTCTGCCCTTAAGGAACTCAAAGAACCCCCCAACCCCTTCTGGAATAAAGCTGCCAACCGTGTTCGTCTGCTGGAAGTGGGAGTGTGTCGCATAAAAAATCAGCGGAATTCTGCGTGTAATGTAGTTGTTCGTCACGCCCTCAAGACGGGCATACGCTTCCTCTGCAACGGCTGCCCCAATCTCGGCGAGATCTTCCATCTCGGGATAGAAATAGACATCAAAATGCTCAGTACGCATGATCTGCCACTCAAATGCATCGTACTGAATTTTATTGCGACCAAAGTAATATTGGGCGTTGGACTGACCAGGGAGGAACGACACAACGGCCAAGGCAGATAGCAAAAAGGCACGTTTACTCAACTTCATTATTCCCACCTTGAGGGTTATTTGACCTTCGAATCTTCTCTTAGTAAATCGGCACGCCGCCCAAGAAGACTAGGGCGAAAGGGGAAAAAAAGCAAGACAATCTAACTTGGAATGCAAAAGTCGGACCAATCAAAACGGGCTTCCAGGGGTTTTGATACTGGTATCAATTGAGACGAGGCCTAAAAAGTCTTTACCACAATTTAACACCTTCGTGCTGGCAGTCAAGTTAATTTTTGTATCTATTTTCCCGATAACTGTGGAGTAAATCGGAAGCAATAATGCTGGCGAAGGCTCAAATTCGAACGGTTCAGTGTTAAGATTTCATTTTTCTTGCCACATACCCTTAAATACTCTAATTCGGGCGGCAAAATTCCCGTCTCTGATTAACTTGAGCGATTTCCCGACCCTTTAGAGTAACTTCATCACCGGCTCTTGGTTGCAACATGTTTCGAGGTATCAAACACAAAATTGTAAGCATCATTCGCCAGCGCAAGCACGTCAGCGATCTGAGCCAGGTCCAGTCCGTCAACCGCAGCCTTGGGAAAAGGGTTCACCATTTAAGCAATCTGGTTCAAATCTCCATGCAGCTCAATTCGGTTTTGGATGAACAGGAAATCATCAACAAATACCTGGTGAACCTGTTCGGTTTGTTGGGCACCAAGAGTGTCGTGATCCTGACCTCTGAAAATTCGTTGGACCAATTTGTGCCGCTTCATTACCGGGGCATCTCCGGCGACGAGGCCAGGCAGCTGACGATCAATCGTTCGGATCCTCTTTTCAAGACTATGAAACATTTGGGTAATTGCGTCCAATTGACGGCAATGCCGGAGCTGGTAGCAAGATCATATTTCTTGCAGAAGGCACATGCTCTCGGAGCTCTTGCGGTTGCAACCCTCACGCACCGGGATGAAACCTTGGGACTGGTGAGCATTGGCAGCAAACACAATGTAGCATTCTTTACTGAGCCAGAGATGGAAGTCTTTTCGGTGTTGAGCAACTTTCTCGCCGTTGCTGTCGGCAACGCGAGGCTCTACCGCAGAATCGAACGCATATCGATGACCGACCCGCTAACCGGTTTGTTTAACCGCCGATTCCTCGAAAATAATCTGCACAAAGAAGTAGCACGGGCCAAACGATTCCAGCGCGATCTCTCACTCGTAATGCTCGATGTAGATCATTTCAAGAATTACAATGATCAGTTAGGACACCTCAGCGGGGACCGGTTGCTGCGCAACCTTGGTAGAGTGCTTAGCACCAGCATCCGCACCTGCGACGTCGCGGCCCGATTTGGTGGCGAAGAATTCTGCATCATTCTGCCTGAAATTTCTTCGCCGGGCGCTATTAGTTTTTCTGAACGGCTCAGGCAATCTGTATTGGAACACCCCTTTAGCCGAAAGGAAGTGCAACCCGGTGGCCATATTTCAATCAGTGTTGGGACGGCGACCTACCCGGGCGATGCAGTTAAAACGGAAGAGCTTCTGCAAAAGGCGGATGTGGCCATGTATGAGGCCAAACGAAACGGACGGAATCGCGTCGCAGCCTTCAGCAGGCATGCGGACAATAGCATGGCAAATTTTTCATGGCAACCGCGATAGCCCGTGCAACGCAATCATCCAGAGGGACATCATGAAAAGTAAGAATATCGTTCTGTTGCTGTCAGTCATTCTGCTTTCGTTCGGCTATATATCTCAGGACAACCATGTCCAAAATGCTGTGGCTGGCACTCAAAGTTTCTACACCAAAATAAAAATCTTTACTGCCATCATAGAGACCATTCAGCGTTCATATATCGAACAAATGGATGCCGAAGAACTGCTTGAGGACGCCATCAAGGGCATCACGCAGCGCCTCGACCCGCACACGATTTACCTTCCCCCCAACGATTTTAAGTATTGGAATCAAAATTTTGAAGGCTTCACCGGCATAGGTGTCGGCTTTGAGGTCATTGATGGCGCTATAACGGTGATGTCAGTCATGGCCGGAAGTCCGGCCGAAGAAGTTGGCATATTGGCAGGCGACAAAATATCAAGGATCGATGGTCGCCTGGCCCGGGGCATGAGCAAAGATGAAGCTGCCAATTCCTTGAATGGAGATGCCGGCGTACCCGTACTCCTCGAAATCAAAGGCGAAAACTGGGCAAAACCACGTGAAGTGGAATTGGTCCGAAAACGAATACATTTAAAGAGTGTACCGCATGCGCTGATGGTCAGGCCGCAGGTCGGCTATATCCAAGTCGATCGGTTTACGTCTACGACTCCTGAAGAGCTAGATGAAGCACTTGAAAAATTGGAAAATCAGGGGATGCGTTATCTGCTGTTGGATTTGCGTGGAAATGGGGGCGGCTATCTCAATGCGGCAGTTGAGGTGGTTGACCGCTTTGTTCCCGGCGGCCATCGTATCGTTTCGACAAAGGGCAGAACGTCGACCTCCTTTCAGGAATTCCATTCGACAAATGAAAAAACACGTACACTGCATCCCCTGGTTGTTCTGATTGATCACGGTTCCGCAAGCGCATCTGAAATCGTTGCAGGTGCGATTCAGGATTTGGACCGGGGGTTAATTGCAGGTAAAACGAGCTTTGGCAAAGGCTTAGTCCAAAGCCAGTATCGTTTTCATGACGGCTCAGCTCTGCTGGTGACGACCGCTCGCTACTATACGCCCAGTGGACGCCCGATACAACGTAATTTCATCGACAAATCACGCGATGAATACTATCGTGAAGCCTATGACGATTCTTTGTCCCTGGCTAAAGGGTCGAGAAACCCGGAACTCGGTCCCTACAAGACCCTGCTGGGGCGATCGGTTTATGCCGAGGGCGGCATCAGGCCTGACATATGGATCGAAAATGACGGAAATCTTTTTTCGCACGAAGTGAGAGAACTGTTCTTTTCGGACGAACGCTTTTTTTATGCATTTGCAGAACATTTCGCAAGCAAACATCCCGGCGTGAAAAAAAACGAAGAAACCTTCATTCGCCGGTTCGTCGTTACTAACGAAGTCTACAATAATTTTCTCTACTTCGTTAAAAAGTCAGACTCGCACTTAGCCAAATTGAATTTTGACAGAAAAAAAGATGAAAAAAACATTAAGTTTCTACTCAAGAGAACGATGGCCTACATCTATTGGGGTGATGCAGCGCGATTCAGAGTCAACTTGACCCGAGACCATCAAGTCATAGAGGCACTAAAATATGTGCATCAAGCCAACCTTCTCCTTTCCATGACAGCAGACCAGCGCTGAAAAAAGTATTGACAATTCTGAAAATCTTTCCTATTTTTTCCTAACGCAAAAAAAAACGAGCAAGCGAATAATTCTGCGCATCTGAACTTCTAAGTTAAAACAGCCTGAAATGGCATGATTTTAGGGTTATTCGTCATTTTATGCGTTTTTTATTTGCTAATATTGCTTAGACCGCCTATATTGTAGCGGCTCGGACAGGAAGCTTCTTCATTGCCTAAGGAGGGCTAATGATGAAGAAAAAACTGTTCGCTGTCGCAATGCTTGTATCGCTCTACGCGCTTTTTGTTTTTACATTCACAGCCATTGATAACAATGGTCACGTTGCCAAATTTATCTCCGAACTCAGCGTCGAGAATTCGGGTTCAACATCGGTCTCGCCGGCACTTACGCAACTTGCATTCACTACAGACGACTTGAAGGCCAGCTTTTGAGACCCTATGCCGCCACCTTTGAAAAAACCAAAGCCACGACGCAAAAGCCGAAGGCGTCGATAAAGCAACTCATGAAGCTCATTTGTTACCACAATAAGAAAATTTTTGAGCTTCCTGTCCGAGCCAACAATGCTTGTTAAGAACGCCAACATTCATTTCAAAATTGTCAATTTCTGGTTGAGCTTTGTTCTGTTTCTGTTGGTAATATCGAACTTACCTCATCAGCCGGCACCTTTTTTTTCATGGTTTAATGTTTCGATTTATTTTTTCATTTTCTTGCAAGCTCTGGCTCTTTTTCGACATGAGGCTCACAATCGCCTCATCTACCTGAATATCGCCATTTTTTCTTTGTGTCACAGTCTTAGTTTCGCGAACATCTTCGTTGGTGAGACTTATCTGGTCCAGGACGATTATCTGAGGTACTTTCTTTTCGAGTATAAACACATCGTCTTGAGCGGAGTGACGGCCCTGTGTATCGTATACATTTGTTTGAAATATTTTCTGCATGAGTTTCGTAAGAATGGGGTTTATCTACTCAGCGTTGCTGTTGTTCTTCTAATATTATGCTGGCAATATTATCCATTTTTGCTAGACAAGGAGTATATATTAGAAGTGGAAGACGCGTTTCTTTACCGAAGCGCCATGTTGTTTGACCTCTTACCTCTGTTTTTTCTAGTTTTATATGGCCTGTTGCTGTATCGCTATGATTGGTCATTGGGGGAACATATCAATACATTGATGATTTCATTTTTCATAATGACTGTGATGGATCTGACCAACTATTTTGGCAATATTTACCAAATTACAATTTTCCAATATACTCAATACGTGTTGATGGTTAACCTTACTTTTCTGGCCATCACGATGACCCGGCTTCTGAACCTTTCGTATTCCAAGTACGGCGAGCTGTACCATTCTATTTTGTCTGCTGGAGACATGCTGGGTGTCCCCATTAAGCGCAAGAGAACTTCGGGGGATATCTTGTTCGATTTCGCCAAGGCATACTTTGGTGAAAGGAGAAACGTAGTCGCTGTCGTAGCCTTAACCGCTCTCTGCGGCGTCAATCTTCTCAGCCATTCACTCTTTATAAAAATCAATTTGAGCGTCATGTTGTTAGGGAGTCTTTTCTTGTTCTATTATTTGACCGCCCTCTACCAAAGACGTGCCAACAGTGGCAACATCATCAATATGAAGGAAAGGCGAGACAGCATTTCTTGATGACACATTTTGTAACCCTTTGAGGATAATTTCATGATTCAGAATGACAAGAAGCTAACCCAGCATAATAACTATTTCGCCGGCAACAGTCCTGAAGCCAAGCGGATCAATCGGGCGATCAAAAAATTCGCGCGAGTCGATAGCAATGTGTTGGTCACGGGTGATACAGGCACGGGAAAGGAATTTACAGCCCGCTGCCTGCATGCGGCCAGTTCGCGTAAGAACCGACCGTTTGTCGTTCTTAATTGTTCTGCTCTCGGCTACAATCTCGATAAAAAAGACATTTTTGGACAAGAAGCTGAGCATGCTGGCACTATTCAGCGCACCATTGGACTGCTTGAAAAAGCCAACCATGGGACTTTATTCCTTGATCATGTCAACGAGACGCCAGCTAACTATCAATTCGAATTGCTGCAAGTCATTCGGGAGCAAAAATTCCGGCGTTTGGACGGTAACGAAAACATTGCTCTCGACATTCGTATCGTTTCTTCAGCGGATGTGGACATGGAGGAGAGCATTGAGAATGAAACTTTTCGAAAAGACCTGTACTACCTGCTCAAGCCGCTTTCGATCAAAATTCCGTCACTAGGTGAACGCAAGCAAGACATACCGGAACTATTTATCTATTTTCTCAAGCGCTATTGCGGCGAGAATGAAAAGGAAATACCGGCCGTGCCAGCAGAAATCTTCGAATCGATTCTGGAATACGATTGGAAGGGTAACATTCGGGAACTGCAGAACTGCGTCGAGAATCTGGTCATGATGTCGCCAGAAGGAGAGCTTTCCACTGAGTTCCTTCCCTTTGAAATCAAGCGACACCCGCTTGACTTTCTCGAGGTTCAAAATCTAAAGGGAGTTATTTCTGAAGTGGAGACCTACTTGATCAAGAAGGCGTTAGGCAAATTTGCAGGCAATCAGGTGAAAGCGGCACGCCTTCTCGGCATACCGGAAGCGACGTTGAGGTTTAAAATGAAAAAGTATGCTATTCCCAAAGACTAAACCCGTCTTTCTCAACCCGGTGTCGACATCCTGTAAAGAACTCCTATTCCCGTTTTCCGGTGCCTTCCAGGTGGCGAGTTTCGGTGTGACCGTCCTCAAACCCCACCACTACTACGTCCGTTAACCCAACAAAAAGTCCATTCTCCAATACCCCGGGTATGTTGTTGATTTCGTGGCACAAGCGGCCCGGTTCAGTGATCAGGTTGAAAACGCAGTCGACAACATAATTCCCATTGTCAGTTTGAATCGGACTCCCATTCGCACGTCTCAAGCTAGCTCGGCAGCCTAAACTTTCAAGGCGCTTGATCACGTAGTCTCTGCCGAAAGGGATGATCTCAACTGGTAGGGGAAAACGTCCCAATTGCTGCACGTGCTTCGTTTCGTCAACAATGATTATTTCTTTGGCACTTGCGGAGGCGACAATTTTTTCACGAGTAAGCGCCCCGCCGCCGCCCTTAATCAAAGAGCCTGCATCGTCTATTTCATCCGCACCATCGATCGTCAAATCGACCTGTATGAAATCTTCGACGACAGGGATGCTGTGCTCACTGGCCATCCGGGCCGTTGCTACTGAAGTCGGCACTCCCTGGACTCTTAGTTCCCCGGACCGGAGCCTTTCTCCCAACGATGCAATGGCAAACGCAGCAGTAGACCCGGTACCAAGTCCGACAATCATGCCGTCCTTAATATGGTCGACAGCTCGCGCTGCAGCATTTTTTTTGGCTTGATTAAGCTTGGACACGCTTTTGACGGAAAAAATAGATTAGAAGATGGTGGTAAGTCAGCATAGCACCGTAGGAACTGGAATGTCCCATCTTGCATGAGAGTAGTTACAGATATTTCGACAGTCGCAGGGACATCTTGTAGTATTGCGAATCCTGATTTAGATCCAGGTTGAGACCAAAATTACTCTGTTCCAGCTTCTTGTTGAACTTAAAGGCGGCCAATGTTGAATGAATAGCACTAATGACGTGATTCGCAAAAATAGCGCCCAGCGTCAATTCTGCCCGATTGTCGGCGCGGCTGCTTCTCACGCGCAGATGGGCGTACCTTAACCGATTTTCGTTACTGTCCCATTGCCAGAAAAACTCTTGTCTATCTGCATAAAGCCCAGCCACGTCACGATTCCTTAATCGATCCTGGTTGAACTGATCAATGCTATCATAATTGCCGATGTCCACAAAATAGTCGGACGGCTTGTCTCTGGTGTCGACCTCGGCATGCTCGCTGGCAAAGGTCCGGAAATCACTTTCAAGCCAATTGCTCCAGGCCGTAAATCCGATAAAACTAGCCCACAGCACAGCTTCAGATGCGATAAAAGCCCGCATCATCGTTTTGGACTCCGCATAGTGTTGGCCCCAACCCGGTAAAAGGAGGGACTGAAAAAATGCGCGGCTGCGTGATTTTCTTGCCGGTCCACTTTCTTGTAACAATGGCTGGCGAACAGCCGGCATGCCCCATCCACCAGGTTCCGTGTTTTCTAGAGCAACATGATAGGCTCTTTCTTTCAACTGAAACCTGGGGAGAGACGGCGCCAGGGAAGCCTTGCCGCCGTTAGGACTTTTTGCCCATGCAGGAAGCACCAGCAGCACCGTCAGGAAGGCAGCGTAAAAGAAACCCACTCTTTTCACCATGTTAATCCCAGAGCCAGAGCCGGTACGATTTTCTTGTCATAAAGAAGGCCGTCCAGCTTCATACCCGCATGCAACTTGCGATTGTAGCGCTTAGCGCTTAGTCCGCCATCGAGTGCACTCACGACATGATTCAGAAAAGTCAGCGTAACGAGGGCGGTGGCCCGTTTTAGATTGTCGTTGGAATTGGTGCGGATTTGCATATATTCTGTCCGGGTCGGTGAAATATCTTCCAACCTGGTGCCGTTGTAAGAATTGCTTTGGTATTGGCCGAAAGAAAAGTTTTCAACGTCACCCACCTTGTTACGAAAGTCAGTCCATCCGTATACAAACTGGTTGTATTTTCCAATATTCTCGTAGTACTGTTGCCCTTTTTTCTGCGGTAAGAAATGGCTAAAGTTTGCACTCTCAAATTCACGCAGGGCTGCATCATTCTGCCTGTCGACACCGCTAACGTGCGATATCCAATCCCAATAAGCTGTTTCATTCCACTCACTGTTGGCCAGGTTCTGGAAATCATCCCTAAAATCATTCCCTTTGTTGTTAAAATGAAAATGTCCTGCAACTGCTGCGGCCTCAACGAGCAAAAAAACCACGCCTTTTAGTTTCGACCCGTTGTAGAATTGTCCGGCTCCCGGCAAGGCGGCCGACAACAAGACCCCTTTCGTCGGAGATCGATATTGACTCATTTTTTGCTTAAACTTTAGCTCCTCAGCTTTCGCCTCTTCTGTACGCATGTAAGCATACAGATTCTGCCGCAATTCTGTAACGGGCCCCGGTTGGGCAAGAAGCTCTTTGGCCCGTGGAAGCGGTTCGGTTGCCTGGTTTGGAGATGGTATGCTGAGAGTAAGAGCACACACCATTCCTGCAGCCCATGTTTTCATGGTCACACCTCGTTGTTGTTAATCAAAATAACCAAATGAGAGCCCAAAATAAAAGCGCCATTCCTTACCGTAAATCTGGTTTTCGTTTTGAAAGCTGTCCAGGCCGTAAGCGGCACCGAAAAACATTCGGGTCGGAAAAGAATAGAATGAAAAGGAATCCATGCGTAGTTCGGTACCCACGCTGGATTTAAACTCACTTAATCGTATGGATCTATTAAAGGCATTTCCGTAATCGTAAAATAAACTTAAATATATTTTATCAAAATACAAATGCATTAACCTCTTGTCAATGTGGCCTAGTAATGGCAGTCGATAGGTGAAACGCCCTTGCAAAAATTTTCGCCCCTCGATGCTGAACAAGGGATAGCCGCGATTCCCAAGTAACCCGCCACCGAAGAAATTAAAAAAACTATCGACTGCGGTATCAATGAAACCGCCCTGCAGGTCGACGGTCAGCGTATGATTCTTAATAGGCAGGCTGCGATGTTCAGTCCAATTCAGTGTAAACTTGTTGTAATTGTAGTTATCAAAAATCTCCGCACTGACGACGCGGTCAGTAGCAAAATCAACCAAAAATTTATTAAACTCCCTGTCGTATCCTAGCGATACGGTCCGCCCAATCGGACTGATGGCGCGGTTCCGGGTTGGCTTGTAGTTACGATGATTGAATTTGAGTGAAAAATCGCGGCCGATAAAGTAGTTGAAGTTGAGGGTCGTTTCTCCGACAAGTTCACGGAACTTGCTTCGAGCGCCATACCGACTCAAGATAAATGATGTGCGTACTTCATTGTTTTCATTTAGTTTAAAACTTGCACCCAAATCAAATTCCAATAAATTGTACCGGAACTTATCCTTCGCTGCGTCTACATCGAAAAGGCCGCGCAAAATGAGGTCAGTTGAGTCGACCTTGAAGCTTGTATTCTGCACCTGGTTATAGGCCTCCAGAAATAGAGTCGGACCAAAATTTCGATATTCGAGAATCGTGAACAAATCGTAGTCGCCGCGGCTATTCAGATCGACGCCAGCAAGGAAACCATATTTGTTCAATGTGTCGTACGAATAAATGTAAGACCCGGCCTTCAAGGTCCCATAATCGACCATCAGCCGAGGCAAAAACGACAGGGGAGAATAGTGGGTTTTGTAAGACGTGACATCATAATTCGGCAATTTCGAGTCATCGTAGGTTGTCTTGCCTTGCCGGAGTGCCGACTGTTGCAGCGGATCAGAATTGCTGGCCGACGCCAGAGCCGCGTCATCGTGCTCGGGCAAGTAGGTAGTTTTGGTCGCATCGATCGGACTCGGATCGGCCAGAACGGCTATCTTGTAACCCCCGGACGTAAAACGTGTATAAGCCAACCTGCCCTTCAAATCGACCGACGGCATAAATGCGCCACCTATGACATTGGTGAGCTGGTTGATATTGCCAGAATCGAGGGCCATTTGGTAAATATTGAAAATACCGGTCTTGTCCCAACTGAAATAGATATTCTTACCGCCGGGACCAAAAATGGCGTCACGCGAGTCATTCTTATCAGTAAGAACGGCTTGCGTTTTTCCGGTCGTCAGGTCCAGGATGTAGATGTCTTCACCGTTTGTCAAATACTTGGAATAGAGAATGCGATGGCCGTCGGGTGAAAATTGAGGCCGGCTGACCTGTTCACCGTTCGCAAACCGCGTCAGGTTGGTCAGCTGGCCGCTCTGCAGGTTGATTGTTGCCAGATTCTCGGTTCCGTCGTGGCCTTTGACGAAAACCAGTTTCTTTCCGTCCGGCGACCAGGCAGGACTATGTGCGCGCAAGGAATGGGTAATACGCTTTTCCTTGTGGGTTGCAAAATCGAAGATGTAGAGGTCGAAGTAACGGGACCCCCTTTGCTGCGGGCGGACTTATTAGCATAGGCAATCTTATTGCCGTCAGGAGACCAACCGATGCCATACCGTACCCCGCCGCTGATCCCCTGTACCTTGCCTGTGGTGAGATTTTTCACGACCAACCTGGTTTGAGAAAGGTAGTCGTTCTTGCCCGTAGTCGTGAAGGCCAGTTTGTTGCCGTCGGGAGACCAGGTCGGGCTAAAATTGCCGATACCCGTGGCCGCTACGAGTTCACCTTCAACGGCGTTTTTCAGCACGTTTTTCGACTGCGTATGATAACGCGTCTCTAAGGTTGCAATCCAGTCTGAATACAGATCGCGGGCCCCCCTGCCGGTCGCCTTTTTGATTGCGCCGTCGAGCGTCAGTCGGAATAGCCCGCGCATATTTTTCGATATCTTGCGCAATGTTTCAAGGCCATACCGGTCAGCAAGAAAGGAGACAAAAGCGAATCCATGATTATAGACCTTTTCGTTGCCAAGACTGTTCTTGCCAAAGACACCCATTTCATTGTAGGTAAGGAGTTTGTCGTCGAGCGTCGCTGTTCGCAGAATCATGTCGCGATGCGTATCCCAGGTATCATATCCAAGTCCGGGAAGTTGATATTGCGCCACGCCTTCCGCAAACCAACCCGGCATAACTGTCATCGCCAAAGGATATGAAGCAATCACATTGGGGCCGCCATGCAGCACGTCTTCGCGCCGATCGTCCTCATAGCCGATTGCTTGAATGTAAAAGGCAGGAATCCGTTGCGTGATCTTCCGGGCAGAGCCAATTTCGATCATGTGTGTAAATTCATGCGTCACAACATTGCGCAACCAGTTGTGCGCCCCCCTCAATTCGAATTCGGCTGCCGGGGCCCATATTTCGACTTTGTTATCATAAAAGAAGGCGGCCCCATTCGAGTAGTCATCATGATCTCTGACAATGAAATGAATTTTCCCGCCCGGTTTGTACTGATAGAGAGATGTCACTGGCTCAAACGCTTCTTCGGCGACTTTAGCAGTGACTTTGGCAGTCCGTTCCGCGCCTTCATGAAAATGCACAAAGAAATGTTCCGTTTCAATGCTCAACCAGCGCAACTCAGGATGATTGAAGGCTTCAGGCTGCCCGTGCAAGTGGGAGGCGCAGAGGAGGAGCGCGCCAAAGATCAAATTTATTCTAACTCTCATAAGTATCCTCGGGAGAATCGATTCCCTGCTTACTAAGTGAAGCGGTTATTTCTTATACGCCCTAACTGGGGTCGGTCTTGACTCAGGCCGACTCTTTATTTTACAACAGCGATTTTGATAATTGCCACCTCAGATCCACCTTGCCCGGCAGCCTCTACTTTGGCAAGGTAGACACCGCTCTCGATATTTTCAAGTCTCCAATCGACTTCGTTTTCGGCACTCCCGAATCCCGGGCCGACCAATTCATCCACGAAGTCGCCGGCCAAATCATAGATTTTTATCCGCACTTGAGCGGCAGCATTCAAGGTGTAGCGAATGGTTGTTTGGTTCCCGGCGGTCGGATTGGGATAGTTGTAGACCATATTGGGTGGTAAAAGTTGCCCTGACGAGACGACGGGCTCCTGTTGCTGTAAATTGGCATTGCTGTGTGCGATATCACCAAACAAGCCGGTCCATGGCGATCCGTTTTCTGAAAAAGAGGCACCAAAATCCCACACAGATACAAAACCATCCTCGGCGGTTGCGGCCAAATCGACATCCCCATCAGCATCGATGTCAGCCACAAACGGCGCAGAATTAACAGGCTGCCCAGTCGAGAGTGGAAAACCCTCCACTGTTTTCCCAGCGGCAGTAAATGCTCCCAGTTGATTTGTAGACAACGCCACGAGAACATCTGCAATGCCATCGGAGTTCATATCTGCCAAAACCGGCGATGTGTTGCGGGAACCGAGACCATCCCCGAGGCTGACGGGAAAGTTGTTCTTAAGGGATCCGAACTGGTTGAATGCGAACAATTGGTTTCCAGAGACCAGCACGATATCCAGGCGCCGATCGCCATCGATGTCCCCGACTGCCACGGGGCTGACACCGCTCAGATTGGCCTGACGGGGGTAACCATTCTGTGGTCCACCGTCAACTGTAAGAACTTGTATTTCTCCCTCATTTGTGACCGCGATAATCTCGGGATTATTGTCCTGGTCAAGATCTGCGACCACCGGCCCGACGGAAAACGTGCCCATACTATTGCTTTGCCACACCGTCACGCCTGCGTTCAGATCGACACGACCCAATTGACCGTTTCTCGTGCTGTAAACGATTTCATTCGAATTCAGTTGTGCGAGGCCAGCTATGGCGCCTGCCGTGGAAGCAGCAAGAGTGATTGCATTAGCGTCCTGGTCTACGGCGACCAAAGCACCCGTGTCAACCCCTATCACAACGCGAAACACTCCCACCGGCCCGTCATCGAGAACGAGTGGAGCTGTCGTAACGGCAGCAGAGCTTTGATAAACAAACAAGCTGTCAGCTCGGCCATTGTTGTCACTGTCCTGCGGCAGGAAGACTTCGACAACCCGATCGGTTGCCGCCACAATGCCGTGGCCGGGACCCAGTTTAACGGCCGCCGGTACGAAAAGCCGGTCTCCCGGGACATGCGCGAAGGTTGCGACCGGGACGCGTCGCGACACACCATCTGTTCCCGGCAAGTCTGCGCTATCAATGTTAGAAATTACCTTCCGGCCATTACTCTTCCAGGCAAAAATGTCTCCTGATGATTCTGAACTGGCAACAATCTCTTGCAAACCGTCTCCGTCGAGATCTACAAGAAAAACAGAGTTTCTGTTCAGATCTTCAGCGCCACTAAACTGCGGAAACCCAGCTTGACTAATATCATTCCTGACGCTAAACGTCATGACAGAATCGCGTTCGCTAAAATCAAAGAGCTTGACGTGCGAATTAGCGCCAGAGTTGGCACGACTGTGCGGGCGCGTCATGGGTCCGAAAACCACCGCATCGGATGAATCATTGACTAACATGTTAATCGCGTTTGAGCCCCAGAACATATCTTCAAAGACGCCATTTTCGGCACCGGCACCGGGATCGAGAATGCCGTATACTTGTCCAATATCCTGAGCCCCATCCGCCTCCTCCAGGTCGACTCCCCTGTTCAATGGATCTGCGTTGACCCGATTGGCGGCAAGATTTGCGGCGATGATTCTGTCATCGATATGCCAGATAAGAATGCCGGTGTTGGGAATCCCAAAATCATATTCACTGACCTGTGTTACGACGCCAGGTCGCTCAAGCAGTACTTCTTGCCCATTACTGTCCCACCTAAATTCGACCCGGCCACCATCGCCGGTTAGACCCACGGCCAGGGAATCCTTATTCAGGTCGCGATCGCGGTTTTCGATCAAAAAATATTCGTGACTATTGATTGGGACCTTGTAAATTTTGTTTTGATTACGGGCCTGCGATGCGGCAACTTCAAGATTTGTGCCCGATACCACTTCGATCGGTGTATCCCAGCCAAGAAACACTTTGGACCATGCAGATGGTTCTGCTGGAATCAGGCCAAAAAAATTACCGGACCCTTGATCCATCAGCCCGAAAACACCAATTCCGGACAATCCGGTGTCCGGACTAAATAAGATCGGTAGGCCAAGCTGGTTGCCAAACATGATAGCCATCGTGCCTAGCAGCCCAAGTTCTATTCCCTCCTGGGTTTGTGTTTCAGGCAAGATAATCCCGTCGCGAATAAAGAATTGGCCGCCGTTGACTGCGATGCCCTGAAACGTTTGATCACCGTTGCCTAACTTCTCACGGAGTGTTTCAAAGCTGAGGAACACCGATGGCACATCCTGTGGCGTCGGGTCAAAATCAAAAGAAAAATCGCCTCCAACACCTGCATGGAACAAAATAAAGACATCGTAATCAGAAAAAACGATCGCGTCTGCAGCGTCCGCAGTCTGAAATCCCTGTTGCAGTAACTCGGACAACCGTTGGTCAAGTAACGGCTCATCATTCGGTGGGACATAAAAATTCATTTGTTCGGACACCGCGTAGGAGCTGTTCTCCTCTGGTGGAAAAACGTCGCCCTCAATCATCAATCTACCGTGAGACACAGCTTTGAAATAGTTAGAGAGCGCAGTTAGCTGCTGCTCAAAATAAGACCGGTTGTGAGGTGGTGGATCGATGAAACGATCAGATATGGATGACAATTCAAACTTTCCGCTGCCCGTCGTTAGACCATTGTTGTCTTCCTGAAACTCTACCCGGATGGCAAGAATACGCAGCGTGTCAGGCACTGCAGGGACGTTGGCAGATGGAGCTCGATCAAAAAGTCTATCGGCCGGCTTACCCAGCCCGAGCAGATCGCGGTCGGAAAAACCACCGCTTCGTAAGTTGAGTTTCGTCTGGGCTGCAAGAGGTTGCCCTACCATCCCGAAAGCCAGCGTGAAGATGAGGAGTACAAGAAGCTCAGGCCTGATCTGTAATGATCGAACGGCGCTCCCAATCAACTGACCGACGGACACTGCACCTTGTCTAATTCTACGCAGTAGCGGAATGGCACTAAACATTTTCGTCAATATTCGAACTCGCAATCCTTTGAAGATTAGACCAAACTGGCAGTAGGCGAGGGCATGGCTCAGATAGTTCACACTTGTGCCGAAAGGGAAAATCACAACGGGTTAACAAAAAAAACGAGATGTCTCTGTCGCCTGGACAACCATGAAACTACTGAGGAGCACGGGGCAATTTGTCCATTTTGGTGTGGATCAATCGCCCCCGGCTCCTCGAAACTCAAAACTGTAACGCGCAATGCGGGCTGTGAAGCTATCTTCCGATGGTTAGGGAAAATCTCAGCGTGTCATTGAGGGGATTATTTTGCCCGCCAGCGATGTATCCAAAATCAAACTGATAATTCGAATAACGTAAGCCGGCTCCGAATGTGGCATATTTTACGCTGCCCGCATCATCATAATTGTACCCGGCACGCAGAGCGATTAACTGGGCATACCAGTACTCAGCCCCGACATTAAAAATATAATCATCATTGCCCCAGGCCGTCGTAAATGCCTTCAGAACGGAATCCGACGTCCCATCTGAGTTTCTGTTGACCAGCAGCTTATTGACGTCGGCGACGAATGTCAGCCTGTTGAATTCCTGGTCTACGGCGCGGAATGCGAAGCCAAATCGAAAATCGGTTGGTAGGGGGTCGGCCTGGTCCGCATCGACAAATGTCACTTTACTGCCAATGTTCGAGACACTCATGCCGACATTCAAATTATGCATTAAGAATTCTTTTTTAAGCAGTCCAATGCCGACGGCAAAAGCATTGGCCTTACCCTTGTCGTTCTGAGCACCAACCGGGACATCAGACAAATTACTTCGTATGTATTTGATGTTCACTCCAAGGCCGAATGTTTCAGACAGCAAAGTCCCGTAGGACAGAGTTAAAGCAAACTCGTTACTGCTAAAAGCACCCAAGTTTGTCCCGACCTCATCTGTGCGGGTTTGCTCGCCCAGGTTAATGAACGTCAAATTTGCTGCCACCGTCCCCAATCCTTCAACCGATTGTCGATAAGCTCCAAATAAATAGTACAGGTCGCTTAGATTGAACTGAGGTAACCAGCGGGAATACATAGATGTAAACTGCTTACCCTGCTGGAACGCTAAACCTGCGGGGTTCCAGTAGGAAGCTGAGACGTCATCCGCCAGGGCAACAAATGCCTCACCCATACCTCCTGCACGAGAGTGTGGAGATATCAACAAGAACAAGACAGCCGCTTCGCTGACCGCAAAAACATTCGGCACAGCGATAACCAAGACGAGAAGTGCAGTAATGAGCGTTGAAAACCGTTTCATGACAGAATACCTCCAACAAAGTGATTCTTTTGATTCTCTTTAAATAGCTATTTGCCCAAAAAACAAAAAACCCGAATGTAAGGTTTTGGCTCTGTAGTCCACAAACCTTTAAACATTCGGGGAAAAATTTACCCATGAATTCGTCTAAAGGCTCGTAGCAACGTGTAAATCTAGTTGTCTACGACACACACGAAACGTGTGTCAGGTAAAACCCAAAACCTTTAACGAATTTGAATAGGCAAGCTCCTCGGATTGGTACAGAAATATAACAAAATCGACCTTACAGAGTCAAGAGTTTTTTCGACATATATCGACTAAATCGGCACATGTTAGATAAACTTAACGGCTCTGTCGTCGCATAAACTAACAATTTTTGTGCCACGGAATCCTACAAAATAGAATCGAACCGCAACTTTTTTAGAATTAAACTCTTATAAAATTTTTTCCTATGGCCATAACATCAATGCTGGTCCATCGAATTGTACCATTGATTTGTTTTGTCTCACGCATGGACAGGGAAACTAGATGATTTCAGCCCTGTAATCTTCGGGAGAAAGGAGATCCTTTATCTCCGCCTTATCCTCGATGTGCAACCTGATTAGCCACCCTTCGCCATACGGGTCACTATTTACCAATTCGGGTTGGTCTTCAAGCAAACTGTTGTATTCGACGACGGTGCCGCTCAATGGCGCATATAAATCCGATACCGCCTTGACTGCCTCTATTGTACCGAACGATTCCATTTGTTTCGTTTTGTCATCTACTGCGGGGAGTTCAACAAAAACTATGTCACCTAACTCGCTTTGAGCATAATCAGTTATCCCGACCTTCGCGATGTCCTCCTCGATGGCTACCCACTCATGCTCTGAGGTGTAGTATAGATCCTCAGGTACATTCATTCTCATCTCTCCTTCTAAGTTTTCTAAGCAACGTTAACGAAAGTTGAATTCTGAAATCGTTCAACATACTTCGTATCAAAATTACCCTCGATGAAATCTTTTTCTTCAAGCACCATCTGGTGAAAAGGGATAGTGGTGGCAACACCTTCGATGACGAATTCTTCCAGGCACCGGCTCATGCGGACAGTCGCCTCCTGTCGGGTCCTGCCATGGGTGATCACCTTTGCTATCAATGAATCGTAGTAAGGAGGAATGATATAACCTGCATAAGCATGAGTGTCAACGCGAACGCCGGGACCGCCCGGCACATGAAAACTCTTTATTTGCCCCGGTGAGGGCCGGAAGTCTTTGGCAGGATCTTCCGCATTAATTCGACACTCGAGAGCGTGCCCTCTCATGAGATATTTCTTATCCCAATTGAATTGCTGTCCCGCTGCAATTTCGATTTGCTTCTTAATCAAATCGGTTCCGAAGACGATTTCAGTCACAGGATGTTCAACTTGAATTCTGGTATTCATTTCCATGAAGTAGAACTGGTCATCTTCATAGAGAAACTCAATTGTGCCGGCGCTCTCGTAATTCACGGCCGTGGCGCCTTTTATCGCAGCATCACACATCGCGTCGCGCACGGCCTGGGTGATTACAGGCGACGGTGATTCCTCAATGAGTTTTTGATGCTTCCGCTGAATGGAGCACTCTCTTTCCCCCAATGCGACGACATTGCCGTGCGAATCCCCCAACAACTGCACCTCGATATGCCGCGGCCGGTCCAAGTATTTTTCCATGTAGACGTCGGCATTCCCAAAACCGGCCTCTGCTTCTGTCCGTGCCTGATCAAAGGCGTTTTCGATGGCTGCTTCATCTCTCACGATCCGCATGCCGCGGCCGCCGCCGCCGGCAGAGGCCTTGATAATCACCGGATAGCCAATCCTGGCGGCGGTCTGTTTCGCAACCTCGGCATCTTTCAGTACACCGTCACTGCCAGGAATCACCGGAACCCCGGCCTGCGCCATAGTCTCCTTGGCAAACGACTTGTTGCCGATACTGTTGATCATGGCGGGCGTTGGCCCAATGAATTTCAAATTGCAGGAAGCGCAAATTTCGGCGAAATTAGCGTTTTCCGCCAGGAAGCCGTAACCAGGGTGAATAGCTTCTGAATTAGTGACTTCCGCAGCACTGATAATTCTGGGAACTTGCAGATAGCTTTGATTGCTTGGGCCCGGACCGATACAGACAACTTCGTCGGCAAAGCGCACATGAAGCGAATCAGCATCCGCTTCGGAATAGACCGCAACCGTGGCGATGTCAAGCTCCTTGCAGGCACGAATAATTCTAAGGGCAATTTCGCCACGATTGGCAATGAGTACCTTCTTAAACAAAGAAACTCCTCAGGCCAGCTTTCTTGTTTGAATCAAATAGGTTCAATGACAAAAAGAGGTTGATTGTATTCTACCGGCTGGCCATTTTCAACCAAAATCTCTGCAACTCGTCCTTCAAACTCCGATTCAATTTCATTCATCAATTTCATCGCCTCGATGATACACAGAACCTGTCCCTTCTTGATCACCTGGTTTACCTGCACATATGGATCCGCGTTAGGGGCCGGTGCACGGTAGAAGGTTCCGACCATGGGAGACTTCTGTTCGATGCCGGTCTTTGCCGGCGAGTTCGCTGTTTGAGTATGTAGATTAGTGGAATCTGCAGCAACTGCTGGCGGCGAAACGGTCGTCC
>Ga0114931_10002223_pt1 | contig 24712 bp, 29 predicted proteins | sample 2SBtaG_FD_89579 | JGI IMG/M metagenome (GOLD analysis project Ga0114931, IMG submission 89579) | Deep subsurface microbial communities from Kolumbo volcano to uncover new lineages of life (NeLLi) - 2SBTROV14_V59a metaG | ecosystem: Environmental > Aquatic > Marine > Volcanic | place: Kolumbo... | reverse complement strand
TGCGCCGCTGTACCCGCTAACCTGTTGATTCTTCGTTTCAGGCTGGGGTAAAGAAGTTTTCTTGCCTCAGTTTTCCTTCCTGGGTTCAAGTGGTTAGCGACAGCGTAAATGTCTCTCCCGTTGTTCACGCGTTTCCAGATGACTATACTTTGCATTTTGCCCCGCGCCAGCCCCGATGTTCCAGGCAGCTCAGGTCGGCTACGACCACTATTACCAGATGCTCTCGGACCGCATCCGCATGGATGCTTACCGCGCCGCGATTCAACGCAGCGTGCGGCCCGGCGACAGAGTAATAGATCTCGGTGCGGGCACCGGCATCCTCGGGATCTGGGCGCTCCAGGCGGGTGCGGCGCGGGTTCACGCGATCGAGCAGAGCGAGGCCATCGACCTGGCCCGGGAGATTGCCCGCGTCAACGGCTATGCCGACCGCATCGACCTCATTCAGGCCAATTCACTGGAGGTGGAACTGCCGGAGAGGGCCGACCTGCTGATCTCGGAGACCCTCGGGAGCTTCGCCCTCGATGAGAATCTGCTGGGTTTTCTGCCCGATGCCCGTGATCGCCTGCTGAAACCCGGAGGACGGCTCCTGCCGACTGCCATCCGTCTTTTCGCAGCCGCCGCGGAGGCGCCGGGGAGCTACGCCAAAATCGATTTCTGGCGCAACCAACCCGGTGGTGTGGACTTCTCACCCGCCTTCGAGGTCTTTTCACACAAGATCCTGGTGGAGGACATCCGTCCACGACAGTTGCTGTCGGCCCCCGCCGCACTGACCCCTGTGGACCTCACCACCTGGCAGGGAACCGATTACCAATGGCGCGGATATTTCCCGATACGGCGTAACGGCACCTTGCATGGTATGGCCGGGTGGTTCGAGGTGGATCTGGGCGGGGAGATGCTCTCCACCGCCCCGAACCGGCCGGCAACGCACTGGAAACAGGCGTTCTTTCCGTTCCGGGAGCCTATCCGGGTGGTACACGGTGATGTCCTCGACTGGGCGGTCCAGGTCTCCGGTCTTGGCCCCGCCAGCGACCACACCCGCATCGACTATCGCTACCGCTGCACCCAACTTGTCAACGAAGCCAGCCCAATAAGACCCGGCCGCAACGATCCCTGTCCGTGCGGCAGCGGACGCAAGTACAAGAAGTGTTGTGGAGGCTGAGCCGGGGAACCCGGCGCCCCTCTTGGCGCAGGACTGGGGCGAGGCATAGGCCGGATCATCCTAGAATCCTTAGTTGAACGGCCACCAGAGTGCGTGCTCTAGTGGTCGCAGCGGACTTCACCTAATAGGTGATCTGTCAGTTGGCATGAAATTCTATTTAAAACGATCACTTATCAACTACTCGTAGCGGCCAACTGAGGATTCTAGGATGATCCCTCCGCCGTCAGCCAGTGCCGCACCGCCGCCAGGATATCCGAGGTCGGGGCGGCGTGAGGCAGGGTCTGGCGCAGCCGTCCGCCCGGACCGATCACATAGGTCAGGGTGGAATGGTCCATCAGGTATCCCAGGGCCCCAGGATAATCCACCTTACGATAGCTGACTCCATACGCCTGGGCCACCTTGGCCACTGCCGCCGGGGTACCGGTGATGCCCAGAAAGTCGGGACCGAAAAAGTGGGCGTACCCGGCCAGTTTCTTGGGGGTGTCACGTTGCGGATCCACGCTCACGAACAGCACCCGGACCCTGCGGCGTTCTTCCGGTCGCAGATCCCGAATGGCCGAGGCCAGCTGCGCCAGGTTGGTCGGGCAGACATCGGGACAACTGGTATAGCCGAAGTAGAGCAACACCACCTGGCCCGCGAAATCATGCAGGGAGATCGGGCCCTGGGCAGATTGCAGCGTGAAATCACCACCCGGCGGCAAGGACGGGTGCTGCGGCCGCAGCCACCAGGCCGTGACGAAGGCCCCGGCGAGAACCAACACCAGCACCAAGGAGAGCCATTTCCTCATCATGCTGTCTCCTCGGTACGTTGCAACGCTGCCACTCCGATGGCCTTGGGCTGGACAATGCACGCCTCGTGACAGAGCGCACAGCCGACGCATCTGGCAGGATCGATGTGCGGTCTCGCCCCCTGCCACTGCAGGGCGTCGGGAACCGGGCAACTGCCGGCACAGGCGCCACACTCAGGGCCTTGGTAAGGCAGGCAGTGGCGAGGCTCTATCCAGACACTGGCGAGCCTGGGGGCGGCATCCTGCGCATCACCCGGGCGCCGCAACGCGGCAGGCTCACAGGCTGCCACACAGGGCCAATCCGCACACAGGTGACAGCCGCGATTGAGCAGATCAAGGGCCGGGGTACCCATCACGCTGGCCCCGCAACGTGCCGACAGCGGGAAGATCACGTGCTGTGGGCAGGCCTCGATACAGGCCCTGCAGCGGGTGCAGGCGAGGAGAAATTCCAGTTCGTCCAGGGCAAAGGGCGGGCGTATCCAACGGCCCGCGCGCCGCTCTGCCCGGTGCATCGCCTGCTTGGCGACCTCCTCCCCCAGTTGTTTCAGTCCACGACGAAAAAAGGTTCTGCGGTCCACGACTTACCTCACTGAAAACGCATCGACATGGGCTGGGAAAGCATCCAGAGTTCACTCCCGCTGACGAGCAACGCAAAGATCAACAACGGCCAGCCCTGACGGCGCACGTCCGTCAACAGGCGTCGCGCGCGGTGGCGCAACACCAGCATGGCCAACCAGAAACCAAACAGGATCAGCAGGGATTGCGAGAGATGCAGGAACCAGGGGGCAAACAGGGGGTGATTCATCCAGGCCAAAATCACCTGGCTGGAGAGGGGCGCCGCATGCAGGCCCAAGGGATTGGTGAACACCAGGGACAGGCCATGGGTCTCGGTATTCAGGTACATCAGATTGTGCGCGAGGTGGTAACCAAAAGCCAGCGGCAGGGTCACGAAGGCCAGACCGGAGAACAGCTCACGATACCTCATCGTCTGCCCCGAGAGGCGGTGTATCAGTGCCGTAACGGTGGCGTAGGCTAGTGGTGGGATGCTGCACGCCACGACCATCGCCAGGGTGAAGCTCGGTATCAAACGCCCCGAATCCCCCAGCCACACCGCGAGTTTGCGCACCGCCGTCTCCCAGGGGGCCAGCATGGTGAGGCCGTGGAACAGGGTGATGCTGAGCAGGGCCAGCATGAACCAGGCCTCGTCCCAGTGAGGACGGGCATCCAGCATCGCTTCCTGACTGGGGGGGCGCAGCCGCCAGGTCACGTTGTCGTGGGGACAAGACTGGGTGCAGTTGCCGCAGGAGGTGCAATAGCTGTTCTGTTGCAGGCGCCCCATTACCAGGCTGGTAGGACAGGGCTCCACCTGCTCACTGCCGTGGTAACACTCAAGGGTGGTGCAGGCGGCACAGATTTCTGCGCCGCGAGGCCGCAGGGACACTGGTGCGAGTTGTGAGTAGGCGCCGATGGTGCGGCCAACCGGACAGAAGTTACGGCAAAAGGCCTTTTTCTGGAACAGCGCCAGCGAGAGGGTGGCCATGAGCACCATTACCAGGGCCAGCAGGGCGGTGGCATAGGGATCGGCGGTAAGTCCAAAGCCCAGTTCCAGCCAGGACAGGAACACGAATGCCAGGGTGGCCACCCAAACCCCGCGCAACGGCCGTGGCAGTGGCAGTTCCAGGCTGCTGCCCGGATCGGCCCGCCGCCACAGGCGCCTGCGGACCAACCAGGTGGCCAGTGCATCCCAGGGGCACAGGGCGCACCAGGCAGAACCGAGAAAGAAGACCGCGACGATCACCCCAGTCCACCAGAGATTCCAGGTCAGCAAGGTGGCCGCATTCTGCCGCGGCATGGGGGTACCGAACAGCCCGGCGGCCACGATCAGCAGAAATACGCCCACCATGCACAGGCGCAGCGCCACCAACACCCAGGGTGTGTGGGTCAATTCGGCGATCCACGGCCCGAGCAGCGGCCAACGGGTCATATCCAACCCCGATGGATGCCGGTCACGCTCAGGCACCGGTAAGAACAGGGCCCACAGGCCCAGTCCCAGCAGCCCCCCATAGACCAGCCAGACCCAACCCGACGGCAGACCCGCCATGAGCATCTTGCCGCCGGATAGCAAACAGGTGGCCGGGGCGCTGAAGGAAGCGGTCAGACTCACCGGTCCCTATCCTCTTGATGGGCATCGCGGATGCGGATATTGGTCAGCCGCCGTCGGCGGTGGATCAGATTGAGACCAAACAACACCACCAGGGTGATCGTCACGATCACACCGATGGTGCCGATGGGTGGCGGATCACCGATACGCAGGGGGAAATCGATCACATACGGCTGCCCATTGGCCTCGAAGCGGGCGGTCACGACATAGTCCCCCGCCTTGCGTACGATGAAGTTCTGGCGGAAGACGTTGTAATCGATGGCCTGGGTGCCGATCGGTTCATCGTTACCACCGAACCAGCCGGAATCATGAATAGAGAACCGTACCTTACCCTGATAGACCTCGCCGCTGTCGATGCGTTTGACATAGAGATTGATACGCGACGGTTCGTTGGGGCGGGGAAACGCCGGGAACACCATGTAGGTCACGGCATACTCGCCGATCTGGGTATCCACCTCGATGCTCGGCGGGGTGTTCGAGTCTTCGTTGAGGTTGTAGGAAGGGCGGCCGATCACATGATGGGCCTGCGCGCCTCCCGCGAGCATCAGCAGGAGCAGCGCAAGCCATCTCCAGCGGCGCCAGCGGTTCTCAATACGCAAAGGGATCATGATTGACCAGGAGCCTCTCCGAGAATCACAACCGTAGCGAGGGGAAGTAATTTTGAGTCATTTTTCGGTCATTTGAGGTGAATATTGGCCATATTCAACGAAAATGAGCGGAAAAATAGCCAAAATCACGTTTCCGTAGTAGGTCCTCTATTCTCGGACTGGCTCTTAGAGGCAATGAAAAAACGCTTAAATGCCCTCTCCCATGCGGGAGAGGTACACAGATTGCTGAATTGCGGATTCAGCATGGCGGTATCATACCGCCCATCTCAAAATGGCAACACCCCAGAACCTCCTACACCTCCCGGTCCTGACCCCTGTGGTGAGTGCGTAGGCAGGCCGATCTTCTGGACGCTGTGTTCGGTTACCGTACCTTCGTTGCTGGCCACCACCCGGATCGGCAGACTTGGATGGGGACAGACCTCGACGCAGAGTCCACAACCGACGCAATCGGGCTTTACCACCGGGCGGTAGAGATTCGCAAAATCGAAGCCAATCGCCCGGGTACCGAGGGGACAGGCCAATACGCAGGCCCCGCAGACACCGGTATCCACCCAGGGATAACAGGTCAAACGGTCGATCTGCGCCACACCCATGTCCACCTGCTGGAAGATATCCGCCTTGGTGAAGGGGATCGCCTTCAGCGCCGGGGTCGGACAGACCTCGCCGCACTTCATGCACAGGATGCAGCCCTTCTCCTCGGGGACGATATAGGGTGTATTCACATCGGCCTCGCCCTCTCGGGCATGAAACAGGATGCAACGTGGCGGACAGACCTCGGCGCAGAGCCCACAACCGATACAGGCATCACGGAAGGCGGCATCGTCCGCCAGCGCCCCAGGCGGCCGCAGGGTACGCCGTTGCGGGCGCTTGGTGACCCGGCTAGGCGGCTGTGCCGGGGCGAGCACCCGGGCAAGACCGTAGGGCGCGCCCGCGGCAGCCAGAACCCCGGTGCCACGCACCAGCCATTGAAGGAAATTGCGTCGCTGCATACTCATGACGCCACCCCCCCGGTACGCCGAAAGTGTGGACTCAGGTGACCCTCGCCTTGGTCAGGCAGGTCATGCATCGCAGTGGTAAAGCCCAGTGCATCAGTAGGACAGATGGCGATGCAGGCAGTACAGTTGTTGCATTCCTGGCCAAAGTCGTCACGCATGGGATTCAGCCCGAACTCGCAGATCGAATTACACTTGACGCAATCGTTACAGATGGCCACATCGCGGCGGATGCGTAACAGCCGGTAACGCCCGAGCAGGGAATACAAGGCCCCGCCAGGACACAGATAGCGGCAGAAGCCGCGGCGTGCGACCAGGATATCGAACAGCAAGGTGAGCACGAAGAGCACCATGCCGACACCAAAACCATTCAGGGCGATGGCGTAATAGAGTTCACGGCCAATGATCGCCGGAGGATAGATCATCGCCACGAACACCGAGCCAAAGACCCCCGAAAGCACCAGCCCCAGCAGCAGCACCAGATATTTGAGTCGGCGATCCAGGCGTACCCGGCCAAAGTTCAGGCCCGACTTGCGCAACAGCGCGGCCACATTGGAATTCAATTCATAAAGGAAGGTGGCAGGACAGAGCCAGCCACAATAGAAGCGTCCAAGCAACAGGGTTGCCAGTAGCGGTATCAGGGCGGAAACCACGAACGGCCAGTAAATCTCAAAGCCTGCGGCAATCTGCCCAACGACCGCCAGGGGGTCACTCAATTGATATCCAAAGAAGTTCCCAGACCAAGTGGTGCCTTTGATGCCATTGAGGCCAGATACCGGATCCTCGCTGAAGGGCGAGGTGAGCGCCTCCATGAGGTCATAAAAATCCTGGCGGGCGGGACTCAGGAGATCGTAGCCATGGGCCGCGGCAAAGGTCTGGTAAAGGCTGACCATGGGCAAGAATATCAGCATCGCGAATACCAGAGAGAGTACCAGCCAACGCAACTTATTCAGGTGACGTTGCCATGGCCGACGCACCGGGTGGAGCGTGGAAGTGATCTCGTTCATGGGGATGACTCCTTATTCGCTACTACTGGTGGGCATCCAGGACCCCCATCCGTAGGATATTGCTGGAATGGGATCTTAATAAAACACCACCTGCAGTTCCCTTCATCGTCAGGCGTGGTTGGGGACGATACGGATTGCCTGAGGCATCTGGATACAACTGCGTTCACACAGACCACAGCCCACGCAGCCATCCAGGACTTGCGGCTGCTCCATGTAGCCAACGCGCATGGCGACCCCCTGCAAAGGGCAGGCGCGATAACAGACCCCGCAACTCTGTCCTTGATAGGAGAGACATAATGGCTTTTCGACCCGTGCGTGACCCATTTTTACCTTCGCCAGCACCGCCTCCATTTTCCGCTGTACGGGCTGGATCGCCCCCGTGGAACAGACATCGCCACATTTCATGCAGAGGATGCAGGCCTGCTCTCTGGGGATGATATAAGGGGTGCCCAGGGCGGCTATACCATCTTCCAGGCCGAAGTAGCGAATACAATGGTTGGGGCAGATCTCCGCGCAGCGTCCACAACGGATGCAACGGGCTAGGAAATCAGCCTCTGGCAATACCCCGGGTGGGCGTAGAAAGCGCGCACGATAGCGCATGACACCCCGCGCCAGGGCCGTGGCACCCGGCAGACCGGTAGCCACTGCCGCCGTGGCGGTGACCTTGAGAACTGCGGCGAAGAAACGGCGGCGATTCATGGCGAAGTATAGAAAAGTGGCCAGGGCCAAGTCATACCCGGCCCTGGCAGGTGGCAGCTGGTTAGCTGATCTTCTCGATACGGCAAGCCGATTTCTTGAAGTCGGCCTGACCGGATACCGGGTCATAGGAGCGATTGGAAACACGGTTGACCAACCACTTGTTCTTCTCTGGCACGGCACTGTCCGCCACCGAGAGGTTCCATGGACTGAAGAAGTAGCCACGTGGCACATTGTTCCTTGCCGGGCGGATCAGGCTATGGGTTCCACCGACCTGCGCACGCGCCTCGTAGGCGCCACGCCGGGTGATCAACCTCACTTTGTCGCCATCCTTGATGCCCAGTTCCTTGGCATCCTCGGCATGCATTTCCACATACATCTCCGGTACCAGACGATGCAGGGTTGGACTGCGCAGGGCCTTGGCGGTATGGAAGTGTTCATACACCACGCCCAGTCCGAGCCAGAACGGGTACTTGTCTTCCGGGATCTCCTGCCAGGGTTTACCGCGGTGCTCATCGTCCGGCAGATCCGGAGTCAAGGCCGCATCACGCGCCTTGATCAGCAGGTCGCGGTTGTCCACGGTATAGAAGCCCTTGTCCACGCCGAAACGCATGAGCTGTTCGGTGATCTCCTTACGGTGACTGTAGTCCTGATTACACAGCTTGAAGTGAAGCTTGCCGTCCTTGGTGCGGAACATGCCATAGGGTCGATCTTTCCAGACGCCTTCCTGACCCATGAAGCGGCGTGTCGCACCACCGGTCTTGGCAATCTCATAGGTCGGCGCCGGCCATTGCACACCGTGCAATTGACGCAGTTGGTCGTACAGACCAATGCCATCGCGCTTCTCCACCTCCAGCATCCCAGTGAGGTCGGTATCTGTATCCTTGGAGGCCATAACGATGTCGCGGAAGACCTCTTCGGGATCCACCCCTCCATTTGGAAGCCGCTTCCAATGGAAGATTTTATCGACATCCAACCCCAATAGCGCACCGATTTCACGTCCTTTATCGATCACCATATCGAGATCGGTCCGGGTTCCCTTGGGGCCATCGGCTGCCTTGTCGATGACATAGAAACGGCGCTCGGAGTTGATGTAGGTGCCGCCACACTCCCCCCAGGTGGCCGCCGGGAAGATCACATCGGCATAGAGGTTGTTGGGGGCGTGGCGATAGATCTCCTGAACCACGGTGAAGGTCTTGGAGATCGCCGGGCGGATCAGGTTTTCCTGGTCAGGCAGGTCGATATGGGTGGCGTAGACAAAAAACATCGCCTTGACCTCGCCCTTCATGGCGCGCTCCATCATGCCCACGGCCATGCCGTGGTTGTCGGAATTCATCGCGTTGATGAGATTGGCCTCCGGCACATTCCAGGCCATGGCGATCTTCTTGCGGTGTTTGGTCGCCTTGAGCGGCATGTTGAAGGGCAGACGCCCGGTAAGGCCACCGGTAAAGCGCTCGCCCATGGCGTTGGGTTGACCGGTCATGGAGAAGGGGCCGCATCCCGGCTTGGCAATGTTGCCGGTCATAGCGAGCAGATTGACGATGGAGATGGTGTTGTTCTGGCCATGAATGTGCTGGTTATAGCCGATACCCCACATGATGATGACACCGCCCTGCTCCTTGCCCTGCTTACCGCGCGCGATACGCTTGCGGCTGGCGTCAGCAAACATCCCGGCGACGCGGCGGATCATCGCCGGGGTCACCTCGGCGTTGCCCATGCGATCCTGCACCTGTTCGGGGCTGTAGTTGGCGAGTACCCCATCGGTGTACTCCTTCCAGCCATCGGTGTATTTCTTCATAAAGTCCCAGTCCACGATATCCGCATGATCCTTCAGAATCACATGTGCGAGGCTGTTCAGGAAGCTGATGTCACCGTTCAGGATCGGCACATGCACATGGTTCTTGGGATTGATGTCACGGTAGCCCATGGTAGTGCCGGTCTGGCGCGGATCTACCACTACTGATGGGATATTGGCCTTCTTCTTGTGATCCGCCAGGCGCCAGAACACGATCGGATGCGACTCACGTGCGTTGTGGCCGAAGTGCATGACCATATCGCAGAGTTCTAGATCCTCATAGGCCAGCGGTGGCGTATCCGAACCCAGAGTCTTGAAGTAGCCGGTTACCGCCGAGGTCATGCACATGCGCGCATTGGCCTCGATGGTGTTGGAACCCAGGATGCCCTTCATAAACAGGTTCTCCAGGTACTGCCCCTCCACCGAGAGCTGGCCTGAACCGTACAGGCCGATGGAGTTTCCGCCATGAGTCTTCACTAGATGGGCGATCTTGTGTGCCACCATCTCAGAGGCCTGCTTATAGGGCACGCGAACAAAGTGCTTGTCGTCGAAGGAACCCTTGGTTTTGGAAACGTATTCCAGGTCGCCGTGACCGGGCTTGTTCCACTCGTCCCAGACATCTTTGCGCACATAGCTGTCGCCTTCCAGGCGATCCGTATAGATTGGCTCGGCGGCGGTCAGGCCCTTGATACATTGCAGACCGAAATTGGTGGGGTGGTTGGGATCGGGACGCATCCCCACGATCTTGTCGTTCTCCACCTGAATCAGGGTACCGCAACCGACACCGCAGTAGGGACAGGCAGACTGGACCTGTTTACGGGTAGCGGAAGCCGTCACTGCCGGGGCGGGGGCGGCCTCGAGCTCCGGGTTGTTGCCATCGAGCAAGCTGACACCCGTCGCACTGGCGCTGATAAAGGCGCTACCCTTGATAAAGTCACGCCTGTTGATCTTGATTCGTTTCATGATTTAATCCCTCTACATCACCGGTTAAGGGTGCGCAAGTAGCTGATGACACTGTTGATTTCTTTATCGCTCAGATTGGCCAGGCCAGTGGAACCCTGGAATCCCCGCATGCGGGTATTCGAGCGGCCATAACGCACAATCTCCCGGATATAACCATCGCTGGCGACCTTCAGGAAGCCTGGCAGGCCAATCGCCGGGGCAACGCCGTGTGCGAGATAACCACCGCCCTTAGCGGCATGACAGCCTTGACAGATCTCCTCGAAACGCGCCTGTCCCAGCTTTACATCACCCTTAGCCGCTGGTTCAGCATCCACCTTCGCGACCTTGGCGCCGGCGGTCCCCTTCGCAAACGATCGCAGATACGCGATCACGGCATCGATCTTCTTTTCCCCCAATACGGGCTTCCAGGCGATCATGGCGGTCCCCGCACGCCCCTCGGAGATGGTCGTACGTAAGAACCGGGTCGAGGCCGAAGCCAGAAACTCCGGGCTGGTCAAGGAGGGGGCGACGCCGGGTTTGCCCTCCCCTTTGGGCTGGTGGCAGGCCACGCAGAATGTGTTGAATACGGTTTCACCTTGCTTGGCCAATGCCACGTCCGCCTGTGCCGACATCGATAGGCTAATGGCTCCCAAGGTGGCAAAGGCCGCACGGCGTACCTTGATGGTTATGGTCTTCATGGTTCCTGTTCCGAATTGATAGAGTGAAATCCTCCCGGTCAGTGCCGGGAACCCTGCACAAACTGCCGCATGGCTCATCCCACCGGTGGGCCCGGCGATTCGGAAGGCATGAAGCAATGCCTCACGCACGAGGGGCGGTGACCAGGCAAGGAGTGAAGCTGAGGCTTGAGCTCATCCGGTAACACTCCTGGCGCACGCACGACCCCAGACAACGAAAAGCAGGGGGAATCAAACGATTCTCCTCACCACGGCATCTCCCCGAAGGACAGGGAGATCGAAGCGCGCACAGCGCGCCTTTCTAGGCAGAATACAGAATACGGTAAGTGTGGCAAATGCCGCACTTCTGTCCGTAGGCTCCATTGCGCGGAGCTATATTTACCGGGATTGTGGGGCAGACTCTATGACATGGGTCAACTATACTTAACTTGGTATAGTCGGCGATCCGACTCCGCAACCCCAGTGCCGCGATTTGTGCGTAGGTCATTTCCCACAGTTCGTGGTCTGTCCGCCAGATTTCTCCCGTTTGCTTGACCTGGTCCCTGAGTTCTATCTCCTTAGCCAACCTGTATCCCCAATCGCTCGGATGCGCTGGCCTTTTTGAGGCCGATTTCACTTCCATCCCAGGAGCTCACGTCTTCTATCAGTTCCACGGTTTTATATCGTTTGCCTTGTGCCTCGTCATACCGGTAGCGCACACAGACCCGTCTCTCACCCTATTTGTCGAGGAGTTTCTTGGCGCCATTGAGCCAATGACGTTGTCAGCATCTCATTGAACAGCAAACGATAATCCAGAGCGAAAAATAATCTTTACCTCAGTCTGAAACTAAGAATCAACAGGTTAGCGGGTACAGGGCGCATGCAGCCGTAAATTCCACCTCACAACCCTCATCCGTGTCGGCAAGGAGCTGGCAAAGGGCGGCCGCCATGGGGTCTCCTTAAGATCTATAGCCGTTGCAGCTATAGGATCTCATGGTGATCACCTCTTGTGCCCCCCCAATCGCTTCGCGTGACACTTGTGGGGTGATATTTTCGGATGTTGCAACGCAACGATCGCTAACCTATTGATTTTTATTCATAGTTTTGGGTAAAGAAGTTTTCTTGCCTCAGATTTCCTTTTCTGGGTTCAAGCGGTTAGCGACAGCGTAAATGCCTCCCAGGGGTTTCGCCCGTGATGGAATCGTGATCTCTGCGTGATCCCGGCGGGAGCGGAAGGCCGCATAGTTGTCACAGCCACCCGGGCAGCTGCCGCCAGGCGCCGCACGGGCGGTCATACCCGGGGTCCACCCCCGTTACCCAACCATCATCGAGGATAAGAACATGCATAAAACAGCCACCGCACTGCTGCTCTCGGGCAGCCTGCTCGCCGCCAACCCCCTGTCCGCCCGGGAGATCGGCATCCAGGTCACCAATCTAACCAACGCGGTCTACTTCACGCCCCTGCTGGTGGCCGCCCACAACCCCCAGACCCACCTGTTCGAGCTGGGAACCCCGGCCTCCATGGACCTGCAGGCCATGGCCGAGGGGGGAGACACCAGCGGGCTGGTGAGCGAGATCGAAGCGGTGGGCGGCAGCTTCGACGCCAATCCGGCCGGCGGTCTGCTGGCGCCGGGGGCGACCGCCAGTACCCGTCTGGAGATCCATGGACGCAACAGATCCCGCCTCTCGATCACCGCCATGCTGCTGCCGACCAACGACGGCTTCGTCGGCCTGGATGCCCTCAAGATCCCCAAGCGGCCGGGCGTCTACACCTATTATCTCAACGGCTATGACGCCGGCACCGAGGCCAACGACGAGATCGTCAACGGCGGCGGAGCACCCAATGTCCCCGGCATCCCGGCCGATCCGGGCGGCAATGCCGGCAGCGGCGCGTTCTCCACGGTGGGCCCGGACCAGAACAGGATGGTGCATATCCATCGCGGTATCGTCGGCGACATGGATCCCCTGGGGGGCAGCAGCGACCTGGACAGCCGCGTGCACCGCTGGCAAAACCCGGTGGCCCGCCTGGTGATCAGGGTCGGCGGGCGGGACGACTGAGCGCCAACCCCGCCACGCAGCGCATCGGGCAAGGCCCGTGCCGGATGCGCTGCGCTCACCCTACCCACATTACCGCCAGTTCCGTCAGGTCGCCCGGTCGCGCAGGAAGAAGTCGATCACCCGAAAGGCGTCGATGAGGATGATGGTCGGTATGCCACCGCCCTTCGCCACGTTGAGCGCGCCGATCTTTCCTAGCCCCATCTTTACGACCTTGACGTTTCCGACCCCGTATCTGGGCGCATTGTGGATGCGGCGCAGGCCAGGGTAGCCCGAGAAGTGCAAAACAGTGGCCGGACCCCACCAGGCCTCAGAGAAAACCGCGCTCTTTCAGGAGTTCCTGGAGGGGAGTAGCGGGACCGGACTCGGCGGCCCGCTCTCCCAGCAGCAGCCGTTCCAGGTAGCGGGCGATCAGGTCGACCTCCAGATTGACCGCGCTGCCCGGACGATAGTCGGCCATGATGGTGTGGGAAAGGCTGTGGGGCACGATATTGAGTTCGAAGCGGGCCCCCTCCACCGCGTTCACCGTGAGGCTAACGCCGTCCACGCAGATCGAACCCTTGTGGGCGATATAACGGGCCAGGAGGCGCGGCGCCTCGATGGTGAAGCGCACCGAGCGGGCATCGTCTCGGCGCTCCAGGACCCGCCCGATGCCATCCACGTGGCCGCTCACCAGGTGACCGCCGAGGCGGCTCTCCAGGGTCAGGGCCTTCTCCAGGTTGAGACGGCTGCCCGGGGCCAGCCGCTGCAGGGTGGTCAGTCCCAGGGTCTCCCGCGACAGATCGGCGCTGAAGCCGTCCCCAAACAGGGCCACCAGGGTCAGGCAGACCCCGTTGGTGGCGACGCTGTCCCCCAGCGCCAGGTCGCTGAGATCGAGTCCGCCGCTGCGAATGGTGAGGCGCAGGTCACCCCCGCGGGGCTCGCTGGCGGCCAGGATGCCGATGGCCTGCACGATACCGGTGAACATGGCTTACTCCTGAAGACGGGCGGTGATGCGGATGTCCGGGCCGACCTGGCGCAGGTCGGTGATCTCCAGGGGGATGCGCTCGGCCATGCGCTCCAGCCCTGGCAGGTGGAACAGCCCCCGGGCCTGGTCGCCCATGAGGTGCGGCGCCTGGTAGACGATCAACTCGTCGATCAGGGCGGCCCGCAGCATGGCCCCGGCCAGGGTCGCCCCCGTCTCCAGCAGGACCTCGTTGATCTCCCGCTCGCCCAGCAGCTCCAGGACCTGGACGAGCGCCAACCCCGCTCCCTCCCCGTCCACCCGCGCCAGTTGCGCACCGGCGTCGTGCAGGGCAGCGGCGCGCGCGGGGGTCCCGCCCGCGTGCAGGATCAGGGTCTGCCCCGGCAGGCCGAGCATGCGCGCCCCCGGCGGGGTGGCCAGTTCGGGGTCGAGCACCACCCGCAGGGGACGGGGAACCGGCAGGTCGGGATCGATCCCCAGCCCGGCCTGGTCGAGGCGCACGTCCATGGAGGGGTCGTCCGCCAGCAGGGTGCCCAGCCCGGTGAGGATCGCCGCACTGGCGGCGCGCAGGCGATGGACGTCCCGGCGCGCGGCGTCGGAGCTGATCCAGCGGCTCTCGCCACTGGCCATGGCGGTGCGTCCGTCCAGGCTCATCGCCAGTTTGCAGCGCACCCAGGGACGGCCGCCGCGCATGCGCCGGATGAAACCGGGGTTCAGTGCCTCCGCCTGCTCACGCAACAGCCCCTCCTCCACCTCGATACCCGCCCCCCGCAGCTGGGCGATACCCTGGCCGGCCACCAGGGGATTGGGATCGCTCATGGCCACCACCACCCGGCTGACCCCCGCCTCGATCAGGCCATCGCTGCAGGGGGGGGTGCGGCCCTGATGGCAGCAGGGCTCGAGAGTCACATAGGCGGTGGCGCCACGGGCGGCCACCCCCGCCATGGCCAGGGCGTTGCGTTCCGCATGGGGCTCGCCGGCGCGCCGGTGGTAGCCCTCGCCGACCCGCCGCCCCTCTTTGACCAGTACACAACCGACCCGGGGGTTGGGATGGGTGGTGTAGCGCCCCCGCTCGGCCAGCCGCAGGGCCCGCGCCATCTGGCGGTAGTCCTCGGCGCGGCTCACCGCTCGGGTTCCTCCTTGATCGGCAGGTCGAGCTGGCGGCGGCTGGCCTCCGGGCCGGGCTGGGACTCCAGACGTTCGATCTCTTCGCGGAAGGCGTGCACGTCCTCGAACTTGCGATAGACCGAGGCGAAGCGCACATAGGCCACCTGGTCGAGGAGACGCAGCTCCTCCATCACCAGCTCGCCGATGCGCAGGGAGGCCACCTCCCGCTCGCCGCTGGCCATCAGCCTGCGGGTGATGCGGTTGATCGCCGACTCCAGCTGTTCGGTGCTGACCGGGCGCTTCTCCAGGGCGCGGCCCATGCCGGCGCGCAGCTTGCCATCATCGAAAGGGACGCGGGTGCCGTCCTGTTTGACCACCCGGGGCAGGTTGAGCTCGGCGGTCTCATAGGTCGTGAAGCGTTCCTTGCACGCCGCGCACTCACGGCGGCGGCGGATCTGCTCGCCCTCCCCCTCCAGGCGCTAGTCGACCACCTTGGTATCCTGGGCTCCGCAGAAGGGACAGCGCATGGTGGGGCTCGCTCAGGCGCCTGCGGCGGGAACGGCGGCCAGGCTCAGGCCGCGTAGACCGGGTGGCGGCGGCAGATCTCCTGCGCCCGGGCCCGGACCTGGTCGATCACCGCCTGGTCGCCGCGGCTGTCGGTGATGTCGCACATCCAGCCCGCCAGTTCGCGACACTCGGCCTCGCTGAAGCCACGGGTGGTCACCGCCGGGGTGCCCACGCGGATACCCGAGGTGACGAAGGGCGACTGGGGGTCGTTGGGGACCGCATTCTTGTTGACGGTGATGTTGGCCTCCCCCAGCCAGGCGTCCACCTCTTTACCAGTGAGCCCCGCCTCGATGAAGCTGACCAGGAACAGGTGGTCGTCGGTACCCCGGTAGACCACATCGTAGCCGCGCTCCATGAAGACCCGGGCCATGGCCCGGGCATTGTCCAGCACCTGTTGCTGGTAGACCTTGAAAGCGGGCTCCATGGCCTCCTTGAAGGCGACCGCCTTGGCGGCGATGACGTGCATCAGCGGCCCGCCCTGGGTGCCGGGGAAGACCAGGGAGTTGAGTTTCTTCTCCAGTTCCGGATTGCCCTTGGCCAGGATCAGCCCGCCGCGGGGACCGCGCAGGGTCTTGTGGGTGGTGGTGGTGGTCACGTCAGCGATCTGCACCGGGCTCGGATAGAGCCCGGTGGCCACCAGGCCGGCCACATGGGCCATGTCGACGAACAGGTAGGCGTCCACCGCGTCGGCGATATCGCGAAAGCGCTGCCAGTCCACCACCAGGGAGTAGGCGGAGAAGCCCGCCACGATCATGCGCGGCTTGTGCTCCCGGGCGAGCCGTTCCACCTCGTCATAGTCGATCTCGCCACTGGCCGGGTCGAGGCCGTACTGGACCGCGTTGTAGAGCTTGCCGGAGAAGTTCGGCTTGGCGCCGTGGGTCAGGTGTCCCCCATCGGCCAGACTCATGCCCATGATGGTATCGCCGGGCTGGCACAGGGCCATGTAGACCGCCGCATTGGCCTGGGAGCCGGAGTGGGGCTGGACATTGGCGTAGTCGGCGCCGAACAGAGCCTTGGCCCGGTCGATGGCGAGCTGCTCGGCGATGTCGACATATTCGCAGCCGCCGTAGTAGCGCTTGCCGGGATAGCCCTCGGCGTACTTGTTGGTGAGCACGCTGCCCTGGGCCTCCATCACCCGGGGGCTGGTGTAGTTCTCCGAGGCGATCAGCTCGATATGCTCCTCCTGGCGACGCTCTTCGGACTGGATCGCCGCCCACAGCTCGTCGTCATACCCCTGAATCCGCATGGTTTTACTGAACATGGCACCCTCTCCGGCCGGAAAAAACGCTGCAATATACCAAATATCCGTTGCCCCGTCGCCGGCCGTGATGACCCAGTCTCGGAGTTGGAATACCACCCTGGGGTTGATGTTCGTTGACAGGTCTGCCCGCAGGGATTGGGTAGTACTATTTTTCGATGGTGTAATGTTATATTGTAACGTATGTTCCCGGCACCGCCCCCTTGCCGCCACCGACCTGGACACCGCGCCATGCCCATCACCCGTCCCCACGAAAAGCGCCGCCCGCTCCCGCTCCTGTTGCTGAGCGTCCTGCTGCTGGTGTCGCCCCTGGGCGTGGCCGGGAAGCGGCTGCTGGTGTTCACCGGCATCCTGCCGATCCAGACCTTCGTGGAGCGGGTCGGGGGTGACCTGGTGGAGGTCCGCCACCTGGTGGAGCCCGGCCACAGCCCGGCCACCTTCAGCCCCACCCCCCGCCAGGTGGCGGCCCTGGCCAGGGCCGACCTCTATGTGGCGGTGGGGGTGCCGTTCGAGCGCAACTGGCTGGCGCGCATCCGCGCGGCCAACCCGCGGATGCCGGTGCTCGACCTCAGCCAGGGCATGACCCTGCGCAAGTTGCCGGGTGACTCGCAGCAGGCATCGGAGCTGGATCCACATATCTGGACCAGCCCCCCCCGGGTGGAACGGATGGTGGAACGGATCGGCGCCCAACTGGGCGAACTCGATCCGCCCCACCGGGCCGACTACCGGACCAACGCCCGGGCCTACATCGAACGCCTGGAGCGGCTGCACCAGGAGATCCGCCAGCTGCTCGCACCCCTCAAGCAGCGCCGTTTCCTGGTCTTTCATCCCGCCTGGGGCTACTTCGCCGAGACCTATGGCCTGACCCAGATCGCCATCGAGCACCAGGGCAAACAGCCCGGGGCGCGGGCCCTGGCGGAGATCGTCCGGCAGGCGCGGGCAGCCGGGACCCGGGTGATCTTCGTGCAACCCGAGTTCGACCGCCGCCTGGCCCGGCGGGTCGCCGAGGCCATCGGCGGGCGACTGCTGGTGATCGACCCCCTCGCCGCCGACTATATCGCCAACATGCGCCAGGTCGCCCGGCGCTTTCGCGAGGCCCTCGGCAGTGACTGAACCGGCCATCGAACTACAGGAGGTGACCTTCTCCTACGGGGCCGAGCCAGTCCTCGAAGCGATCGACCTGGACGTGGCGAAGGGCGAGTTCCTAGGCATCGTCGGGCCCAACGCTGGCGGCAAGAGCACCCTGCTCAAGCTCATCCTCGGGCTGCTGCGACCCCAGGCCGGGCACATCCGGGTGCTCGGCAGGCGCCCCGCGCAGGCCAACCGCGAGGTCGGCTATGTCCCCCAATACCCCAGTTTCCCGCGGGACTTCCCGATCTCCGTCGAACAGGTCGTGCTGCTCGGCCGGCTGGGAACCGGCCGGCTGCCCGGCGGCTACCGGCGGCGCGACCGGCAGGCCGCCCACCAGGCCATGGGCGAGGTGGAGATCCAGGAGCTGGCGCGTCGCCAGATCGGCACCCTCTCCGGCGGGCAGTTGCAGCGCGTTCTGCTGGCGCGTGCGATCGTCAGCGCGCCGCAGATCCTCATCCTCGACGAGCCCACCGCAAACATCGACCTGCGCCTGGAGGGCGACATCTTCGACCTGCTCAAGCGTCTCAATCAGCGCATGACCATCCTCGTGGTCTCCCACGATATCGCCTTCATCTCCAGCTATGTGGACCGGGTCGCCTGCCTCAACCGCAGCCTGGTCTGCCACCGCACCGACGCCATCGATGGGCGCATCATCCAGGAACTCTATGGCGACCAGGTGCGCATGGTCCACCACCGACATTGACAGGCCAGACGCCATGCAGGAATTTCTCACCGCCCTGGGCAACCAGGCCTTTCTCCAGACCGCCCTGATCGCCGGCCTGCTTGCCAGCCTCGGCTGCGGGCTGATCGGCCCCTTCGTCGTGGTCAAGCGCATCACCTTCCTGGCCGGGGGTATCGCCCACTCGGTGCTCGGCGGGATGGGCGCGGCCCTCTATTTCGGCTATGACCCCTACGCCGGCGCCCTGCTGACGGCCCTGTTCGCGGCCCTGGCGATCGGCTGGGTGCGCCTCAACTGGCGCGCCCAGGAGGACACCCTGATCGGCGCGCTCTGGGCCATCGGCATGGCGGTGGGGGTGATCTTCATCTCCATGACACCGGGCTACGACAGCGAGTTGATGAGCTATCTGTTCGGCAACATCCTGCTGGTCCCGCGCGCCGGGCTCTGGTACATGGCGGGCCTGGACCTGCTGCTGCTGTTGCTGATCGGGCTCTTCTACCGCCAGTTCCTGGCGGTGGCCTTCGACGAGGAGTTCGCGCGCCTGCGCGGCGTGCCGGTGACCCTCTTCTATCTCCTACTGCTCTGCCTGGTGGCCATCACCGTGGTCCTGCTGATCCAGGTGGTGGGGCTGATCCTGGTGATCGCCCTGCTCACCATCCCCGCCGCCATCGCCGGCCAGTATGTCCACTCCCTCGGCCGCATGATGCTGATCGCCACCCTGCTCGGCTGCCTGTTCACCCTGGGGGGGCTGGGCCTCTCCTATGGGCCCGACCTGCCCGCCGGTCCCACCATCATCCTGCTGGCGGGCGGCTGTTACGTCATCTCCGCGGTCGCCATGCGCTGTCTTTGGCGGCGCCGCGCCCGGCGCGGGCTCTCCCGGTGAATGATCCGCAGCGGCTGCGGCAGGCGATGGACCGGGCAGAACGGCTCTGCCGGCAGCGCCAGGTGCGCTTCACCCGGCAGCGGCGCCAGGCGCTGGAGATCATCTGCCGGGCAGAGCGCCCCCTGGGGGCCTATGAGATCCTCGACGCCATGCGCGCGGCGATCCCCGGCGCCGCCCCGCCCACGGTCTACCGCGCCCTCGACTTCCTGCTGGCCCAGGGGCTGGTGCACCAGCTCAAGTCCCTGCACGCCTACGTGGGCTGCAGCCACCCGGAACACCCCCACGCCAGCCAGTTCCTGATCTGTTCCCGGTGCGGCCGCATCGCCGAGCTGGAGGACGGGGCGATCTCACGCAGCCTGCAACGGGCGGCCAGCAGCAGCGGTTTCACACCCTCCCAGCCGATTGTCGAGGTGCTGGGGGTCTGTGGGGCCTGCGAGGCGGGGCGCCAGGGCGACAGGCCATGAGCAGCGAGACACGACCAACCCTGGCGGAGGACGAAGAACGGCTCACCGTCGATATCGCCTGTCTCGACCTCAGCCGGCACCGCGCCAGCCTGATCTCCACCCGCGGCAATCACTGCGAGGTCTGGCGCGCCAGCCACAGGTCGCACCGGGAGTGCACCCCCAACGGCTACCTGGAGTTCGTCATCAAGCGCCCTCTCACGGACAACTCCCTGCGCGAGATCGAGATCCTGGCGCGCCAGTACCGCCTGCTGCGCCGCGAGCTGGACGACATCATCCCCGAGGCCTGTTTCGTGGTGACGCGCATCGATGGACGGCCCAACGTCTGCGTATTCGCCCACGCGGTCAATGTCTGGTTCAACATCGCCAACCCGCTCAACGAGGAAGAGGCCAAGCAACTGCTCAGAAACAAGCCCAAGGCGCGGTTGCAGCTGCGCCGCTTCATCGAAGTGGCCAAGGGCTGGCGCGACAGCGACAACCCGCGCATGATCGACCTCTACGGGCTCGACAACCTGGTGATGGACAACAACTACGAGATCCGCTTCCTCGACAGCTTCTATGTCTTCTTCCACGAAGATATGCTGCACATCCTGGACGAACCCGACCCCCAGCTCGCCGCCAAGATCGAAACCTCCGCGACCCGCCTGGCGTATCTTGAACAGATCCTCGATGTGGCGCAGGAGCTGGCGGAACGGCCTTGAGCGCCGATCAGGATCGCCTATAGTAGTGCTATGTGTCTCTTCACCATGCACCGGGAACACCACCAGGATGACCGACCATCGGCCTGACGAGCGGCCAGGTAGGCCGTCACCGCACCACCGGCAATGACCACATCGAAGAATGTCGAGGGCCACTTCTACCCCGAGTTTCACTGTGGCTGGGGCGGCTGCGCGGAAGAGCTGTTCCACTACACCTCGCGCTACGCCGTTTATACCGAGGCATTCCTTCGCAACCTCACGGGTGATAGCGCCTTCAGCATGAGCGGTTACCAGGCAAGCCACCTGAGCGAGCAACAACGGACCCTGATGGCCGCGATCCTCGCCTGTCCACCCGACCGTCACAGCGGCGCCTCCATCGCCGAACTGGTCGCCGACGTGCGCCGGGGGATCGGCGAGGCGCGGGACACTCTGCGCCAGCGGTACCAGGCGCAACTCAAGGTCATTCCCAAGGGCGCCACCCTGGTCTACTCCGCCAGGTGCCAGCGCAAGAGCAAAGACATCACCCCCCTCGACCCCTTCCTCAGCATGGCGGAACGCCTGCAACTCCCGGTGGCCATCAAGGACCACCATGTGGAGGTGCCGTTGCGCCTGATGGCTGAACACCTCGACTCACCCAACCCCCAGATCCGCAACAACCTGCAGCAGGCGATCCTGCGCCTGCACGATGCCGGTTACCTGCTGCGCAACCACCCGGGCCTGACCCACCGGGAGGCCCAGGGCATCGCCGACCCGCCGGACGACTAGCCTCGGCGGGCGGATGCGCCGGGGTCGCAGCCGGGGAAATGCGCTAAGATAGCCGGTTTCCGGCCCTCCACCCCAGGGGATATCCATGCCAAGCGCAAACATCGAGGAGATCCTGCAGCGCCTGCACAGCATGCAGGCGGAGCTGGAAGCTGAGATCGACCGTCTGCTGAGCGAGAAACGCGCCCTCTTCCAATATTCCCTGGAGCGCGGCAGGGTCCACTTCGAACAGGGCATGCGGGCCCTGCAACGGCGCCAGCGCATCGGCCTCTGGCAGTACCTGCGCCAGGCCCGGCTGGGCCACGTGCTCAGTGCACCGGTGGTCTACAGCGTATTCCTCCCCTTCGCCCTGCTCGACCTCTCGGTCACCCTCTATCAGCAGATCTGTTTCCGTATCTACCGCATCCCCCTGGTGCGCCGCGCGGACTACATCATCATCGACCGCCACCACCTGGCCTATCTCAACGCCATCGAAAAATTCAACTGCTTCTACTGCAGCTATGGCAACGGCCTGATCGAATACATGCGGGAGATCACCGCCCGCACGGAACAGTACTGGTGCCCCATCAAACATGCCCAACGCACCCCGGACCCCCACCGTCTGGTGGAGAAGTTCGCCGACTATGGTGACGCCGAGGTCTACCATGAACGGCTCAAGGCCCTGCGCAAGGAGATCAGCGAATGGGAGAGAAAAAACACCCACATCACCCGGTGAACGACGTCCCGGAACTGGAACTGCTGGAGGAGGCCAAGGTGAGCCGTCTCCTGGACAACCCGCTGGAGAGCCGCTTCGAGGCCAGCGGGGTCTGCCTGCAGGCGGGTACCGCCTATGTCGTGTTCGACAACTCGACCCACCTGGCGCGCTTCACGATCTGTGCCGGGCGACTCTCTCGAACCCACGACATGCGTCCGCTGCACAGCCACTTCTCAGGCTACGAGGACATCGCCTATGACCCCAATACAGAACGCTTCTTCATGCTGATCGAGGCGGAAGAGTCTACCCCGGGTCGTTACAAGGCGCGGGTGGAAGAGTACGACAGAGAGCTGAACTTCATCGCTTCCAACTGGATCGACTTCCTCTTGAAACACCGCAACAAGGGCATGGAAGGTCTGGCATGCACCCGGCTGGACGGTGAGACCTGGCTGCTGGCGCTCTGCGAAGGCAACCGGTGCAAGGGCGGCGCCAAGGGAAGGCGGCCTGGCCATGGCCGCATCCAACTCTTCAGCCGCGGCGAACTGGAGTGGGCCCACAGAGGCACGCTCAAACTGCCCAAGTCACTGCGCTGCGAAGACTACTCCGCCCTCGACCTCTACCAGGACCGGCTCCTGGTGGCTTCCCAGGCCAGCGGTCTGCTGTGGGTGGGCCGCCTGCAGGCAGAACGGATGCAACTGCAGGACCAGGGCAGGACCTATCGATTCCCGACAACCCGCAGGCACAAGCCCCGCTACTGCAACATCGAAGGGGTCGCCTGGCTGACCGACGACCTGATCCTGGCAGTATCCGACAAGCGCAAGCCGGGGGTCCAGCCCAAGCGCTGCCGGCGCACCGACCAGTCGATACATATCTTTCGCATCCCGGATCGCATCGAGTACTGACGGGTCTCTGATTTCTACTCATCTCATTGGCCAGATTCCATGCCTGATTGACCTCGACCGCCATGCGATCAAGCACGGCAGCGTGGCGGTCTTTCACCCGTACGCTCAGCGTCTTAATCATGGTTTTTGCTGTCACGCAAGACTCTCCAGGTAGTCTGACCACTTATTGCGTTCTTTCGGGCGCTCGGAGGTCTGCTGATTCTCGATGTACTGCTTGATCACGTCCAGCGTCGCACCGCCAACCGTGGCCACGAAATAGCTGTTGCTCCACATCGTCGGCAGCTTGCGACGCAGGTGCGGGAACTCCGCCCTCAAGTGGCGCGAACTGCGCCCCTTGAGCTTCTTCACAAAACGGTTGACGCCCTACTGCGGATCAACACTTATCAGCAGATGGATATGATCCTGATCCGTCTCCATCTCAATAATCTCCGCGTTCATTTCCGCCCCCACCTCCTGCGCAATCGCCTTGAGGCGCTTTTCCACCTCGCCGACCAATACCTTGCGTCGATACTTCGGGCAGCAGATGACGTGATACTGGCAGGCAAACACGACGTTGTTGTTGGAACGGTACTTTATGGCCTGTACTATTCACCGCCAATATTAATAATACAACACCCATCACCGGCTCCGCCGGGCGCTATCCCTCCCCACGGCTAAAGCCGGGCGCTTCTCGCGCGGTTTTGGTGAAGAACAGCATGATAAGCATGCCCAGGCTGATCAAGCCAAAAAGTAAGTTCCACATCGTATGCTCTCCGCTCAAAGGCGATTATGCAGATCACGCGCCTTGCAACCAGCCACCGTAATACCGAGATCGTCCAAAAATGATACCCAGTATTAAAAGCCAAACGCCATTGCCAATCCACAGGGGTACCGCATAGAACGAGGCGGCGATGACCCCAAGCCAGACGATTCGACTCCGCCATTTACTCGCCTTGTTCCGTTTCTCGAATGCTTTCTTCCGTGCTTCTGCGCGTTGGTTGAGTCCCAGCAGATCCTCTGCGTGATACTGGCCTTTCGGCGTTCGCTTGGCAAGCGTCATGGCGCGCCCGCAGTAATTGTGGATCGTATAGTTGTAGTTCCCACTGGAACCTGTCGTTTTGTAGTACTCGAGGTTGATCAGCGCGTTGGCACCAATGCGTTCGGCCTTATACACCATGTCGCGCTTTGCGTCATCGGGAGAATCGCTGGACGAACCGTGGATGATCCAGTTGCCATGCTCGATGACATCGAAACCGCGCACGCGGGAGGATTTCGAGATAATGAATTTTTCCGGTAGTGCATAAGTGAGCACTTTCGACGGATCTAACAGGGAACAGTTTTTGGCTTTGTATCCCTTCGGTGTCGCCTGCTGGTCGAATGCGACCAGGGCGTCCTCACACAAGTTGTGGACGTGGCGCTTGTCGCGGAAGGCACTGGCATGGAAGAAATAGTCTTTACCATCGTCCCCCTTGATGAAGCCGTATTTTTTCTCAGGCAAATAGGTTCGTATCGTTCCGTGCATTGCATGTCCTTTACAGCAAAGTGGTGTCGAGGCCTCTTGTTTAGTCGGTATAAGGATAGAGGTCGGGCTTGCCGGTTGCGTTCAGTTATTGTTTCCGCAATGCCCGCCATCCCTGGCGCTGCTTTGGGCATCCTTAAGCAATCCCAGCCCCGCCGTCCTGGCGGATCGTTCGCTTCGCTTCCTTTGTCCACTGGACAAAGGGTCGATGCTCACCCCCTTTATTTCGGG
>Ga0114931_10002222_pt1 | contig 24715 bp, 19 predicted proteins | sample 2SBtaG_FD_89579 | JGI IMG/M metagenome (GOLD analysis project Ga0114931, IMG submission 89579) | Deep subsurface microbial communities from Kolumbo volcano to uncover new lineages of life (NeLLi) - 2SBTROV14_V59a metaG | ecosystem: Environmental > Aquatic > Marine > Volcanic | place: Kolumbo... | reverse complement strand
TTCCGATAAAAAAAATAAATTCAATCAACTAATTATTGGTAAGATTTTTTATACAAAATGAATGGAAAAAAACATTTACTAATAGTGGAGGGATTACCTTGAAAAGATTTTTGAAAAAGTGGAAACGCTTTTATCCTCTATTATTACTTGTCCTGTTATCTTCTAATGTCTTTGCTGGTGTAACCGGAAAAATATCGGGAGTTATTTTGGATGCTCAAAAAGAAGAACCGGTTATTGGTGCTACCGTAAGGGTGTTAGGAACTGACTTTGCTACTAAAACCGATATGGACGGTGAATATTATATCATTAATGTCCCCAGTGGTAAATATGATATTTCCGTGAGCAGTATCGGTTTCGAAGGCATAGTAAAAAAAGAGGTAAGAGTATTGGTTGATTTAACGACACCTGTTGATTTTACCTTAGAAGAACAAACCGTCAAATTGGGGCAAAAAGTGGTAGTGGTCGCTAAAAATCCTATCATCCAAAAAGACTTGACCGCCACCAAAGTGATTTTTACCGCTGATCGATTGAAAACTCTTCCGAATATTATCACTGTTCAATCAATCTTAACCAATTATCCCGGCGTAGTTGTCGACCGTGATGATGATATTCACGTTAGAGGCGGACGTACCGGTCAGATTGCTTATTATTACGATGGCTTTACGATTCAGGATCCTTTTGTATCGAACGCTGGAATTCACATTATTCCCAGCGCTTTAGAAGAATTATCTCTAACCTCCGGTGGTTATACGGCTGAATACGGAGAAGCTCTTTCAGGTGTTGTTAGTGCCGTAACTCGAGAAGGAACCTCCAAATATAAAGGGGGATTAAAGATTTATGAAGGATTCACGCACGCTTATGATATTAATAAAGGAAATTGGAGCAATCTAAAATCTATCGGTAACCGCTCCGGTTCGTTTCATTTATCGGGACCGATTCCCAATACAAACCGAGATAAAAATAATTTTAGCGTAGCCGGTGAATACATTCATAATCCCACTTCATTACCTCATAATGGTATAGTGTCCTACACCGGGACCTCAAAATTGTCATTACAACCGATAAATAAAATGAAAATAATATCTAATTTCACCTATTATCAAGCATGGGGTGAAAGCTATATCCATCGTGATGCCAACGGAAGATCTTACGATTTCAATTTGGACGGTCTGCCTGCATTTCGCAAAAAAGCATACTTATTTGGATTATCAAACAATTACCATCTCAACAATAATACTATTGTGACCACAAGCTTTGATCGCTTTTACACTTATACCAGATCAGCTCCGCAAAATTTAATTAATACCTACTGGAAAGATTGGAAAGGTTATTCGGAAGATTCCACCGGAACTTACAATGGTACTATACAAGACGATAATTACGGAAATAACGCCGACTACTCCGACCCCATGCAGTTAGTTGGATTCACTGCCGGTAATGATTACGATCCTACTTATCGTAAACGGGAAACACAGTATAATGCTTTCCATATCAATTTGGTAAATCAAGTTAATAAATATAATCAAATCAAAACCGGTATAGAATATCGTAAGTATAAAGTCCAATGGGACTTTAAGGAATTCTACAACAGTAATCCTTATGGAGAAAAATATACCAGCCGACCGACTTATTTCTCGATGTTTTTACAAGACAAAATGGAATATGAATACTTTATCATTAATATAGGACTTCGTTACGATTACCGCAATGCTGATATTAGTTACAATATAACCCCTCAGGATCAAACTCCCACTTATAAAAAAGCTGATTCCAAAAATAAAATTTCTCCAAGACTGGGAGTTTCTTTCCCCATTACGGAAAAATCGGTCATGCATTTTAATTACGGTGTTTATTATCAAATTCCACGCTATACTTATTTATACACTAATTTGAAAGGCGATATCTCCAGCGGCTTTCCTCTTCTGGGAAATCCTGATTTGCAACCGGAAAGAACTACCTCATACGAACTTGGTCTTGACCATTTAATTACTGATCAGCTTAAATTGAACGCAACCGCTTATTACAAAGATATTAACGATTTGGTCACCACAAGTTCAACATTTAAAGTAGCCGGCAATTCTGTTACTTCCTTCGTAAATGATGATTATGGTTACGTAAAAGGGTTGGATATTAATCTTGAAAAATTGCCGGGTAAAGATTTTCTCAGCGGTTCTATTTCTTATAGCTATATGATTGCCAAAGGAAATGGTTCTTATGCTCTTGAGCCATATTACACCTTTTTAACTTCTAACGAAGATACTTTAGCGCCCATAAATGAATATTCTCTTGATTATGACCAGCGCCATACCATAACCGGAGTAATCGATTTCAGAGTCCCCAATGATTGGAAAGGTAATTTCTTGGGAATGAAAATTCCCGGTGCTTGGGGTCTGAATGTAGTCGGTCATTACGGATCCGGCCTTCCTTATACTATTACCGATAAAGATGGTAACCGCTTAGGAGAACGGAACGAAGGACGCTTACCGGCTAATTATACTGTCGATATGAGATTCAATAAAGATTTTCATATTAAGAAAAGTGGTTATTTACTGAGCTTGTTTGTAGAGGTTGATAATTTCTTTAATAAGCACAATGTAATCAATGTCTATTCTTCAACAGGAAGACCCGATTATGATGGTTCTACCCCTGTGGCGACATTATCAACCAGTCAGGAAGATATCAATAAATGGGACAAGCTATATGATTTTGACCCTCTGAATTACTCAACCCCCCGGACTGTCAGGACCGGGTTAGAACTTAATTTCTAAGCCGGAGCAAAAATATGAAAAAGATTAAAAACATATTTATTCTTTTAACGGTGGCATTAATGGCGTTTGCTATAAATACAAAAGTCACAGATGCCATGCCCTTGCCGGATAACAATCCCCTCGCTCATAGAGGCAATAATCGGGGATTGTCCCTTTCTCCTCAACCGACAACCATCGATAGAATAACGGAAAATAAAGGTAATATCGTCACCACGGTTGACAACTGGGGATATATCGGAGGTTATTCTTATTATGGTCTTCCTTCCGGTGAATGGCCACGCAATTCAGGGCACAATTATCTTGCGGAAATAAGATACTGGATGGGTGCCACAGCACCCAATGGTGATACATTGCTTGCGAACAGTTATGATGATTTTCAAGCTATTCCCATGCCTGTTAACGGCGTTGATGACTATAAAATATACTTATCCACCGATTCCTCTCGGTATTATAATTATGACCCATCCGATATCGTAGGCTCCGGTACCGGCAATCCGGCGCATGGTTGGCGAGTATGGCAAAACGATCAAAAGGACTGGGATTATAATGAAAACTATAATTCGCTAACATCCAGTTTTAATCCCGGCGGACCTACTTCCCTTCAGGATGCTTATTATCGTTTTAACGATGCCGCTTCCGGCAATCCGGTTTTGGGCTTGGAACTCGACCAAACAATTATGGAGTGGAACTATTGTTATAACGAAGACTTTATGTATGTCGCTTTGGATATAACCAATAACTCCAGCACTAATTATACTGATTTTGCTTTTGGTCTTTATATTGATATTGATGTCGGTGGTAAAGACGGACACGGTAATAACGGTCGTCAAAATGACAAAGTTGTTTATGATACCACCAATAACTGGGCATATATTTATGATGTTGTTGGTATTGACCCCGGCTGGGGGCCAACCGTACACACGGGAGTAATGGGAACCAAATTATTGGAAACCCCCAACAATATTGGGATGACCGGACTGCGCACCGATGACTGGGCTTATGTTCCCGATGATGATCCGGGACGTTTCGCTATGATTAACAGCCCTCGATATGACACTCCTCTCCCCCCGACCGACCAATTTTATATCCAGTGTGTCCGCGGAATAAACCTACCTGCCGGCTCTACTGTTAGGGTCGTGTATGCTTTGGTAGCTGGAGCTGATTCCACCGATTTCGTTAAAAACGCCGATATGGCTCAACAATTATATGACAACTATTATATCGGTCCACAACCTCCCCCCACACCGACATTACATGCCCGCGCCAGAGACGGTCAAGTATTTCTTAGCTGGAATGACACCTCAGAAGTTGGCGTTGATCCTTTAAGCGGTGTGGATGATTTCGCTGGATATAAATTATATCGCAGTGAAAATCAGGGTAAAACTTGGGGCGAGGTAAATTACAATACCGGCAATAATTGTTTAACCATTGATTATAATCCCATTGCCCTATATACCGTATCAACACCCGGTGACCCTATTCCTCATTCATTTGTCGATACCGGTTTATATAATGGTGTGGAATATTGGTATTGTCTGTCCGCCTTTGATATGGGAGACACTACCACGGGAGTCGACCCTCTTCAGTCAGGCTTTGGCATTGCCGGAGAGACTCCCAATGTTATCAAGGTAACTCCTCGAAACAATCCCGCCGGTTTTTACGATGCCGCAGCCACAGTTGACCATGAGTATACGGGGAGTTAATTACCATCAGAAGGCAGCGTTATCCCTGTTATTTTCAATGAAGATTCTCTCCAAGGGTCTGAATATCAAGTTACTTTTGAAGACACTCCTTTAGCACACACTTACTGGAATCTCATTAACAACACCACCGGAGATACCCTGTTAGCCAATCAGACTGATTATAATCTTGACGACCCCAATATGGCTCCTGTTGTGGATGGTTTGCGTATTCTTGTCCAGAACTCTGAAAGAGAGCCAAAAAGTATTTCTCAAACATCCTTGGGCGGTTCTTCACAAACTTTGGATGTAAAGAATTTTGATGGTCCTGTTATTATCTATTGGACAGGGAATGAAAACTATTCCTTTGGAGATGCTCAATATCGTTCCACTTATGAGTTAAGATACACTACCGATTCAACCTTAGCCCCTTCAATGTGGGAGGGTTTTGACGGCGTTTCTTATCCCATAACTCCTGTTCCTTTTGAAGTTTGGAACACCACTACCAATCAGAGAGTTTCATTGGCTTTGGATGAATGGCCTATTGACGGTAGCTGGGAACCGGGAGACGGATTAATCATCGTCGATTATCCCTATGATTCAACGGGTAACTTGACTGCTTCTGCATTTCCTTATTATTACGGTTGGCGGTTTTCTCTCGATAGCTCTATTTATACGCCCAATACTGGCGATGTGTTAACTATTGAGGGTGCTTCCTTAAACGGTCCTGATGATAAATTCGTTTTCAAAGTCGACGGAATTAACACCAATCAAGCAAAATACGATTTAAAAAATATCAGAGTGGTACCCAACCCATATTTTGTTCAATACTCTTCTATGGTAGAGACATCCGAAGGTCAATCAGTTTTGGAATTTCAAAAAATACCGGAGAAATGTACTATACGCATTTACAACCTTGCTGGCGATTTGGTAAAAACTATCAAGCATAATGACGAAACCGGAACAGCGCGATGGGATTTACTCTCTAAAAATCAGCAACAGGTTGCCTCCGGAATTTATCTATTCCATGTTGATTCAGAATATGGTGAGCATTTAGGCCGCTTTGCCATTATAAAGTAGAAGAGGTGCAAAAAATGAAAAAATATATACTCATACTAATCATTTTTACCGTTATGATCAGCACCGTCTCAGCTGAATATACTAAAGTGGGTTCAAGCGGCGCTCAGTTCTTAAAGATTGGTGTCGGCTCCAAATATCAGGGCATGGGTGAAGCTTCGGTTGCTGTTGCCGATGATATTTACGCCATGTATTGGAACCCAGCCGGTTTAGTAAACATTGAAAATGCAGCGATTAGTTTCACTAATGTTAATTATCTTTTGGATATTGACCTCAACTATGTCGGAATGGCTAAATACTTCGAAGACATAGGTGTTTTTGGTGTCTCTGTTACGGTTCTTTCCATGAAGGATATGGAAATAACAACTTTTACCTAACAGAATGGCACCGGAGAATACTACTCCGCTTCATCTTATGCCATCGGGCTATCATTTGCGCGTCAACTTAACAATCGCTTTGCTTTCGGGACTTCCGTAAAATATCTGGGAGAAGAGATACATCATGAGAAAGCGGAAGGATTCGCCATAGATTTTGGGACACTTTTATACACCGGTTTCAAATCGCTGCGATTGGGCATGAGCATCAGCAATTTAGGTCCGGAAATGAAATTTACGGGCTCAGACTTGGTCGTTAAATACGATGACCAAAACGGCAATGGCTCCAACCCCCCGGTAGGTGCCGAACTGAAAACCACCCCTTACGATTTACCCTTAGTATTCCGTTTAGGAGTTGCTTACGATGTCGATATGGGTCCCAAATCCGTATTGACTTTATCGAGTGAACTTAAACATCCCAATGACAATATTCAACAAGGAGCTATCGGTGCCCAGTTTGGATTCGACAATCAATTCTTTTTAAGAGGCGGATACAAAATCAATTATGATGAAGAAGGTTTAACCTTAGGAGGCGGATTGAATACCAAAGTTTCCACCTCCACAAGATTAGTTATCGATTATGCCTGGCAGGATTTCGGACGCTTACAATCGACCCAACGGTTTTCTATCGGTTTTACTTTCTAATATTGAGATGATAATTTTTACATAAAAAGCCCCTTTGTGGGGCTTTTTTTAAACTCTTGCTAAACATTAAACATATAATTATATATCAAAAAAACATAGGAGATTTATTATGACAAAATACTATTCCTTTGGCAAAAAAATAACTGCTCTTTTGCTTCTTATAGTTATATGTTCACCATTTTCCGTATCAGCGGAAAATGATATTCAAATGTTAACGAATTATTTCGATTTATTATCTTCATACAATTTTGAATCGGCTCAATATTTATGGGCAAAAGATTGTCAGGAAAGATCATCGCGGTTTGGTATTCAATATGATAATATACCGTTGAAAATAGACTGTTCCTCGCCCATTATTATTAATTTGGATAAAATGCGTAATTATTTACAGCCACCCGTTAAAAATATTATTCATTTAAATCCCGTGTACTATAGCAAACTCGAATATTCAAATGTCGTCGATAATAAACTTATCAAATATTATTATTATGCTTATCATCAAGGAAAAAATTCCGCCTTGATTTATCATCAGGATTACTATGCTCGCGATTGGCCTGTCAAAGAAACGAAATATTTTAGAATCCATTATCATCCAAATATCGAAGCTTATATTAACCCGATTGCTTTGGAGGAAGCTGACCGATTCATCGAGCAGATGGCTGATTCATTAGAGCTTTCGCCAAAAGATTTACAGCTTTTTCAGGATAAAAAAATTGAATATTATTACTGTGATGATGACCAAACCGTAAAAGAAATAACCGGCCATTTAACCAAAGGCACTTTTGATTTGCCGTCTAATGATATTATCTCCGCCTTTTTCCCTCACTACCATGAATTAGTACATTTCTTAATAAACTACAAGCTCCACAAACTTCCTTTGTACACTCTCCCTATTATACAGGAAGGAATAGCGGTATATTATGGGGGACGTTGGGGAAAAACACCTTCGGTTTTAATGGCTTTGGGAGGATTTCTTTATAATGAGAAAATTATTCAGATAGATTCCATTTTGCCTATGAACGCTTTTGACAACAATAACGGTTCCGACATAGCTTATCCTGTCTCAGGGCTATTCACTGCTTATCTTTTACATAACATGAACTTAAACGATTACTTAAAATTGTATCTCAATTTATCGGGTAATTTTACCGATTTGGTAAATATGCCCGATTCGGCAATCAAAGCTACCATTTTAGAAGCAACAGGTGGTACATCATGGGATAAATTCATTGCCGATTTTGATAACTTTGTCGATAAAAAGCTCAAAGAACAAACCAATATTCTTCCCGGGAAAATAAAACAGGGTCAAAGTATTATAAAAAACACCAATTATAATCTTACGGAGAATAATAATTGGGTGGCTTTGATTTATAAATCTTCAAACGACACATCATCGCTGGCGGGAAATATTCTCTTTGGTTTAAATCCTCAACTGAAAGGTATGAAATCTTCGTTATTTCAAAGCCAATATAAAGACAGCATCCCTTTTGACGGATACCGTTATGGGATTCGTTTCGACAAAAACGAAGCCGGTTTATATGATTATGCCACTAATACCCTATTGGCAAAATATATTTGGAGTATCACCCCTTCAGAGGATTATTATAATAAACCGGAAAAGACCATTACTTTCAAAATTAAAAAAGCGGTTTTCGATTCCATATTACCGACTCCATCTGACTATAAATTGTTACCTAAGTAATTAATTCCCAGAGCTTTGATGAATATATACTTAATCGTCTTAACGGTAATCATTGATATAAATATTATAGTGTCGGTATGGTTATTTATAAGTTGGAGACAGCGCGATAAAACCGAATCCAATCATCAAATAGATACTACTCTCAACAATTTGAAAACCGAATTGATTTCCAAACAGATGGAAGGTCTTTTATCAATCCAAAAATCTTTGGAGACAGCCAATAGGACATTAAACGAACGTTTAGCCGAAGGCACCACCACTATAGACAGAAGAATGGCTGTTATCGGTGAAATCGAAAATAAACTGGGACAGCTCTCCAAACAAACCAAAAATATCGAAGACATCGGCTCTAATATCCAATCTTTGTCGGAACTGTTAAAGCCTCCGAAGTTACGGGGTAATCTTGGAGAGATTTTTTTGGATAATTTATTATCTCAAATTCTTCCGCAAGGATTATACATCAAACAGTATAAATTTAATGATGGCTCCCGAGTTGATGCCATAATTAAACTCAACAATCGTTTATTGCCCATCGATTCCAAATTCCCACTGGAATCATATCAACGGCTTATGGCAGATAATAGCAATGACAAGCAAAAAGCTCAAAAAAAATTCTCTCAAACAATCCGCAAACATATTGATGACATCAACTCTAAATATATCAAACCACAGGAAAAAACAACCGACTTTGCCATTATGTATCTTCCTGCCGAAGCGATTTATTATCAGTATATTACTACTGATAAATTAGAAGATTTCGAATATGCACTGTCCAAAAAAGTTATCCCCAGCTCTCCGGGTCACCTTTACGGCTTTTTGGCTTCCGTTTCCATCCTCTACACGGAAACCGGTCTAAACACAAACCCTCATCGCTTAGCCAACACCATCAAATCCTTAACGGAATCATTAAAAAAATTGAACAATTTTAACGAAAAAATGAACGGTTCATTAAGATCGGCGGTTATGAATCTTGATAAATCAAAAGAAGAAACTAACCGTATGGAATGGCAGCTAAAAAAATTGATGGAAACGGAAGAAAATACAGAGAAAAGCGAATAAGTTGTTGAATTTAAGATAATAATTATATTATCGCTATTAAGGAGATTATTGGTTGTGCAGGAAAAAGAATACGATCTAATTGTTCTTGGTTCGGGTCCCGCGGGTGAAAAAGCCGCTATTGAAGCTTCCAAAATGCATAAAAAAACGGCGATTATCGAAAAACGTTCCGTACAGGGCGGGGTATGTATTCACACCGGAACCATCCCCTCAAAAACTTTGCGAGAAACAGTCATGTATATTTCCGGATTACGTCAGCGCTCGGTTTACGGACTAATGGGAGCGATGAAAGAAAATATCACCATCAAGGAATTAATGTATCGTAAGGGTCAGGTTATTCGTCAGGAACTGGATATCATCCAACAGAATATGTCACGCTATGGCATTGAAGTAATCAAAGGCACCGGTATGATTACCTCTTCTCATTCGGTAATAGTTTCCGAAGATGAGAAAACCAATCGGATAATCAATAGTAAAGTTATTATTATTTCCACCGGCACCAAACCTTATCATCCGGATTTTATTAATTTTGATAATCAGTATATTTATGATGGAGAATCAATTCTCCATCTGGATAGAATCCCTCGTTCGCTCACTATTATCGGCGGCGGTGTTATCGGTTGTGAATATGCTTCTATTTTCGCTCATATCGGCACCAATGTCACTATTGTCGATAACCGAGAGAGATTGCTATCTTTCCTCGATCGTGAAATTGCGGAAACATTATTATACCTGATGCGCAAATACCGCATAAATCTTATCCTCGGTGAGGATATTAAAGATATCGCTATAAAAGACAATCAGGTCATCACTACTACTCAAAGCGGAAGACAAATCATTTCCGAACGATTACTATATACCGCGGGAAGAGTGGGAAATACGGAGAATTTGGGCTTAGAGACTCTGGGAATTGAAACCGACCAAAAAGGATTAATCAAAGTCGATGATTTATACCGTACCTCCATTCCCAATATTTATGCCGTCGGCGATGTCATCGGTTTCCCCTCTTTGGCTTCGGTCTCAATGGATCAGGGACGACTGGCGGCTATCCACGCTTTCCAGAAAAACGATACCTCCTGTATCAATAACCTCCTCCCTTTTGGCATCTATACCATACCGGAAGTATCCATGGTGGGAGAAACGGAAGAAGCGTTGGGGAAAGCCAATCAGATGTATGAAGTGGGAATTGCTCGTTATTTTGAATTAGCCCGCGGACAGATAATAAATGACCACGACGGCCTGTTGAAGCTTATTTTTGACCCCCGTTCCAAGAGAATTCTCGGAGTACACATAATTGGTGAACGTGCCACGGAACTCATCCATATTGGCCAAGCGGTGATGACTCACAACGGGAATATTTCCTATTTCGTCGATACCGTTTTTAACTATCCTACCTTAACTGAGGCTTATAAAATAGCCGCGATGGATGGCTTGGCGCGTTTGAAAAACAGATATTGAAACTATTTTTGTTTTTGTTCTTGGAGGATTAAATTATTCAATCTTTTTCTAATTTGCGGGGTTTCTTCGGCGTCGGGAGCCAAAGAAATAAATTTCTGTAGATTATCAATAGCCTTCTTGGATTGTTTGTTAACTTCGGCAATAAGACCGCGGATAAGATACGGATAAGCAAGAGTAGTATCGGCCGAAATCAATACTCCGGACAAAGAATCAGCTCTTTTATAGTCACCGATACGATACAAGAAAATAGCCAAATCAGCTTTTATCTCATTATCTTTAGGATATATTTTTATCGTTTTTTGGACATTTTTAATGGCTACTGGAAAATCATTCACATCACGATAATAACGATATTTATCAATAAGAAAATCTTTATTATAAGGTTCAATCATCAAACAGGTATCAAATTCCGGCTTGGCAAGATTATAACGACGTAATTTCATTTGTATGGTGGCTAACAACTCACGAGGAGCCGTCCAGTATTTATGTTCGGATGTTATTTTGTATAGCTTTTTTAAGGCTTGGGGATATTTTTCAGCCGCCGTGTATTCCTTCGCGGCAGTAAAATTTAAAAAATCAATAGAAAGGTTGGGTAAGCCAAGATACCATTTATTAGCCGCATCAAGTTCTTTTTTATAAAAATACGAGTCTTGCAAAGAAGTTGCACCCTCAATATAAAAATTAGGGTTCTTTCTCATATAGGCATCAAGATAGGAATCGGCATTTTTAATACGAGTATAAATCGGTAAGATACTAAACGGTAAAACAATTGCCAAAACCGCCATTATTTTTGTAAGAGATGAAACGTGTAAACGAGTATCCTCCATTTTAGATAAAAGATATGCAAGCAAAACAGCCATCGGAGTTAAATAAACAATAAAACGAGGATAATCCAAAACAATGCTATGTACCGGCTCTCTGATAAACACCAAAGTATTACCGGACAAAATCAAGAGAATTAAAACCCCGATATTGGCATCTTTTGTGATTGATTTTAATTGGCGCATAGAAAGTACTTTCAGAATAATAACTTGCGGAAAAGCCAAAAAGAATAATTGAATAATATCACCGATGTGCTTTAAACTAAAAAGGTTGTAACCGACTTGAATATTCTTCCCGGAAATAAACAACAGTTGTTTGGCATATTCTAAGTTAGTACTTGCTTTAAAATAAGCAAAACCAACCAGTAAAACATAAATGATGAAACCCAATATCAAAGAAAGATTTGTCTTTACTTTCAAGGGATGCTTGAGAGTAATAAAAACAGCCGAGGGTAATAGAATAAATGAAGTCACATTGATAAAAATCCCAACAACCGTAACGAACCAGAGAGCCAATAAACGGTCGGTGGTGAATTGACGATTTAAACGAAAAGCATAAAGCATGAACCAGTACAAAACAGCAATGAGCATCGGTTCTATACCGATAAATCCAAAATACAACATCGTTTGCGGACCAAAAAAGAGAATAATAAAAAGGAAAAAACGCTTTTGGGTATCTGTTGATAATTCCCTTGTTAATTTTACTATTGCCACTAAAGTCAATATATCACCCAAGAAAGCATATATTTTCCAACTTAGATATCCTGCCGTGACATTAGAAAAATTAAAAATACTTACCAGCTTATAAAAAATAGCAACCAATCCGATAGCACCGTACTCATACCACCGCAAAACGATAGTATCGGTTTGGGCAATTTGTGCCATCAAGTAATTACCCCCACCATAAACGAAAGAGTCAAACTGAAAAATAATAAAGAGAATAAAAATAAGCGCTAAGGTAATCGCAATTTTTTTGGAAGTATTAAAATAATTGCCAATACTCTCCCCTTTTTGTAAAAACAGATAAGCGATTACGAGCGTACCAAATCCCCACCCCAGAAGGTACCATAAGCTAAGAAAATACCAATGGACAAAACTCCAATTATTATAAAATAATAAACCTCCCCATATATGTCCGGCAACAAATAAAAAAAAGATAAAAAACGAGAGATAAAAAAGAGTTTTATGGGAAATAGATTCTTGATTCATGGAACATCAAATATCCTGTCGACCTTCCAAAGCTCTGGTTAACGTGACGGCATCGGCATATTCAAGATCAGAACCGACCGGAAGACCGCGAGCAATGCGGGTAACTTTTACTCCCATCGGTTTCAGTAACTTCGACAAATAAATTGCCGTTGCTTCACCTTCCACATTGGGATTGGTAGCGATAATAATTTCGTGTATGTGATTATTTTTTATTCTCTCCAGCAAACTCTTGATTTTTAAATCATCGGGTCCTATTCCATCGAGAGGAGAGAGTCTTCCCCCCAAAACATGGAAAAGCCCTTTAAAACCTTCCGCCTTATCAATAGCGGCGGCATCGGAGGAATCTTCAACAACACAGATAATATCCTGTTGACGAGAAGGGTCAGAACAAATCTGGCAGGGGTCCGTTTCGGAAATATTATTGCAAATAGAACAAAAACCAACTTTTTCTTTCACTTCATGAATGGCATCAGCCAATTCAAATGCTTCCTCTTTGGATAGTTTTAAAAGATGAAAAGCCAGCCGAGTAGCCGATTTTCGCCCGATTCCCGGAAGACGGGCAAGTTGATTAACAAGACGTTCTACGGAACCTGCAGATTTAAACACAACACACCTAACAATTAAAAAGGAAGGTTAAGACCCGGGATATTAAGACCACCGGTTATAGCTGACATTTGTTCGGATTGTATTTCTTGAGCTTTTTGTTTTGCTTGATTGATAGCGGCTAAAATCAAATCCTGTAATATTTCCACATCATCTTTGTTAACAACTTCAGGGTCAATCGTGATAGAGATAATATCCTGTTTCCCATTGGCAACAACCGTAACCATTCCCCCTCCCGAAGTACCTTCCACTTTGATGTTTTCCAATTCAGCCTGAATTTTTTCCATCTTTGCCTGCATCTGCTGAACCTGTTTCATCATATTGCCTAATCCGCCTTTAACCATGGGATTCTCCTTAATTTTTATTATTACTTTTTTGCTTTTTTCACACCAATTATTTGTCCGTTAACTTTATCCAAAAGCATCTTTACGCGCGGTGATTCTTCTACTAACTTTTCTAAATTAATATTATTGTTCTTATATGAATTTTGTTTTTTAATATTTAAGTTCTCTTTTTTATGGTCAATATCAAACTTTATACTCAAATTCGCTTTAAAGTGTTCTTTTAATATTGTTACAATTAAATTCAGATTATCTTTTTTTTCAACAATAAGTTTAGATGTTTCTCCGGAAGGAGGAAAAACCAAAAGAAGCTTATTATCAACAATCTCGCGCACTTCCACCATACCCAATTGAGAAGCCAACATCGGTCTTTGTTGCCTTAAGACACTTATAAAATTATCCCATCCGGCTTTTATCGTTGGCAAATTAATAAGATGAGCGGAAAGAGGCACATATCCCCTCTCGTTATCATCCGTTTCCCCCTGTTTTTTTACAAAAGTTAATTTATCTGTTTGGTGGTCATCCTTTTTTTTTTCAAAAGAGCCAAACAAATCACTACCGGCGGAACTATTGCCCAATCCTTGAGTATTCTGTCGCATTAGTTTCAAAATATCTTCAAATTTGACGGTAGCTTCCATCTCCGCCATTTTCACCGCTGTCATTTCCAATAAAAGCCGTTCATCAAGACCGCTTTCTTTTAAATCGGCATTGAGATCCGCCGCCATTTTTATTAACCGCATAATATCACCGAGTGAAAAATAATCCGACTGCTTCAGATATCCTTCAATTTCATCGGGATTGACCTCCAGTAAATCCGTAGCATTTTTATCGGTAGCCAAAATTAACAAGATTCTAAAATGTTCCAGAAGTTCCCCTACAAAATCCTTCGGATCAACACCACTATCGAAAATATTTTTTATCAACTTAAGAACCTGCTTGCTTTCTTTGGCAGCAATAGCAGTTATAAAATCAAAAATGAATTGACGGTCAACCAAGCCTAATGCTTTGATAATTTCCTCTTCCGTAATTTCACCCAAAGAATAAGAAGCGATCTGATCTAAAAGAGAAAGAGAGTCACGTACCGAGCCATCAGCTTTGCGAGCAATTAAACGCAACCCGGCTTCGTTAATTTTCAAATTTTCCGCTTGGGATATTTTAGATAAATTTGCCGTTAAATCATTAATTGAAACTCTCTTAAAATCAAACCTCTGGGTACGGGAAAGAATTGTTTCGGGAACTTTTAACGGCTCGGTTGTGGCAAAAATAAACATAACATGCGCGGGAGGCTCTTCGAGAGTCTTTAGAAGAGCATCAAAAGCAGGACCCGAAAGACGGTGGACTTCATCGATAATATATATTCTCTTGTGTCCGCCGGTCGGTAAATAACGCACATTTTCCCGCAAGGTTCTGATATCATCGACACCGGTATTGGAAGCGGCATCGATTTCCAGAACATCAAGAGAGCTCCCTTTGGTAATTTCAATACAAGCGGGACATTTGCCACATGGTTCCGGGGTAGGTCCGTTGACACAGTTAATGGCTTTAGCCAAAATGCGAGCCGTGGTGGTTTTTCCCGTTCCTCTGGGACCACAAAATAAATAACCGGAACCAAGACGGTTATTTTTGATGCTGTTTTGTAGTGTTTTTGTCACATGTTCTTGAGCAACAACATCTTCAAATTTCTGCGGACGATATTTTCGCGCAAAGACTAAATAACTCATACGCAAGCAATATAGTAAAAAAGTCGAGATTTTGGAATCATATTTTTTACCTTTACCTAAATTATACCCAAAAATATTTAGATATAAAAATAATGCATTTTATTATGACATTCTATATATATTATAATCATTTTGGTATTGAAATTTGATTAAAAATAACTTGGCGATGATAATTATTGTTATTATTTTAAAAGCAAAATGGAAAGCATGGGGCAGTAGCTCAGTTGGGAGAGCGCCACGTTCGCAACGTGGAGGTCGTCGGTTCGATCCCGATCTGCTCCATTTATTAGACAATAATGGTTTGTATATATTGTGCTAGATGGGGAGTTAGCGGTGCCCTGTAACCCGGAATCCGCTATACCGGGATCGAATTCCCACCCGAGGGCTCAACACTTGGAATGTATGGCCTGCTAAGTGGTGTTGAAAGTCGGGTCCGGTACAACAAAAGCCTATAAACCCCGTCAGGACCGGAAGGTAGCAGCGGTAAATAGATACTTTTGTGTGTTGCAGGATAACCCGACCGGAGCTAACTGGTAGAAAGTCTTCTTTGGTGTCGCTCGGAGGTGGGTGCACAAATAATTATTATCAGTAAGACTTATAATCATATTTAATTCTTAATTAACCACTCACTTTTTTACCTTTTGTTGCTTGTTTTTAACTGCTTTCCCGCATTAATTATTTCTCAATATGCGTTGGTCTTCATTTTATCTATTATTACCGGTTCTTTTTTGGGGGTTCTCATATATCGCTATCAAAGTTGTTTTAAAAGAATTGGAACCGGTCGAGATGATTTCCGTTCGGTTTCTTTTAGCAACGCCCATATTATTTTTGATTATTAAAATTAAAGGGTTACATATCTGGCCGGTGAAAAAGAAGGTAAACTCTTTTTAGCGGCATTGATGATTTTTCTGCATTTCTGGGTGATGGCAACCGGTATGAAAGAAACTTCAGCTTCCAATACCGCTTGGATTTTAACCACGGCTCCCATATTCATTGCTATTTTAGGATGGTTGTACTTAAAAGAGGTCTTCAACTTATATCAATGGCTGGGGTTAGGTTTAGCATGTATAGGAGTGGTATTTTTGACTGCTAATGGCAGTTGGTCTAATTTGAGCTGGATAAAATCACGCGGAGATGTTATCGTTTTGGGGTCTTGCGTCACTTGGGCTATTTACACTGTCGGGACTCGAGACATAACCTCAAAAGTTAATCCGCTGGTGGCAACCTTCTGGATGACCGGCATTGCCGGATTGATATTCATCCCGATAACATTATTTGATACCGGTTACCATAAATTTTTATACCTTCAGCCAATCACATACATTAGTTTAGTTTTTCTGGGAGTATTTTGTTTGGCGATAGCTTTCTGGTTGTGGTCGGAAGGTTTATTTCGTCAAACAGCGGCTGAAGTCGGTGTTTACTTATACGTGGAGCCCTTGATAACAATGATTGGCGCTTGGATACTGTTAAGAGAAGCCATTACTATTTGGTTACTTATCGGTGCCGCTCTAATAAGCGGCGGGGTTTATGTTTCGGAAAAATTCGGGCGTAGTAAAATTGTCGAGCATGACGTTTGATGTTTGTAAGATTTTTCCTAACGGTTCTTTTTAGAGGAAAAAGGGCAACCATATTAGGTTAACCCTTTTCCATTAAAAAATAATTTTTATCGTCAAAGTAATTACTTAAAGTCAGGTCACACTCACAAAGGCGAGCAAGACCTGACTTAACTTTTATAGACCCCCTACTTATTTCGTGGTAGGCAGACGTCCCCGTCTGCCTACTATGGGAAAGTTTTTTATCGTCAGGAGGACAAGCCCCCTGACTTTCTACTGAAATAACTTTAAAAACTTTTATTCTTGAGTTCCTCTTACACCTTCAGGGCGACCGACAAAATAATTATAGACCCAGGCAAAAATTGCTCCCCCAATAAAACCATCTACAAACCCCCAAACCAAACCGAACAAACTCCCCACAGGACTAATTTGATAGCCACGATATATATGCCCGATTAAAGTAGTATCACCGGTGGCACCATCGAAAGCAATCACCCACCAAGTTAATAAAAACAGCCCTATCCCCCAAACCAACCCCGAAGTGAACGCCAACGCTTTGACATTTAAACGCATCATAAACCTCCTTAAAGTTTATATTTCACTTTGTCATAGAAGCATAATAATATTTGTTATTCACAGAATAAAAACAGCGAGATGTTTCGAACAATCAAAAGTACCTTCAAAAAGAACTTTATCTAATTCTTTGTCAATATTAAAATTATACAACTTTCCCATACCTAAATATTAATATCATGAAAATTTCATTAAGTTTAAAAAATACTTATGATAAGAATATAATTTTAAAAAAGATGTGATACCAATTGATTAGAGATACTGCAAGCTGATCTTACCATCGGCTAATTTGGCATAACTGAAATGATTGATAAAATCACCGGTGTTGATATAAACCCCTTTTTCAAAATCTTTATAGACTGGTAAATGTAGGTGTCCGATAACTACAATATCAAACCCGTTATTTATCATCTTTTGGGCATAAGTTTCATAATCGGAGGCAAAGCTATGGTCACGTTTACCGGTATATTCACGTGAAGATCCCGAGACTGCTTTTGCCAAAGGGATAGCCCAATCGGGAGGTAACTTTTGATATAACCAGATATTAAAACGATTACGAAGAATCCTTTTTAAAAAACGATAGCCTCTATCAGATGGCGCCAAACCGTCGCCATGAATCAGATGAAGTTTCTTGTCTTGATAAATTAAATTTAAAAAATCTTTATGAATTTTCAATCCCATTTGTGACTCGAAAAAATCACCCATCCAAAAATCATGGTTACCACAAATATAATCTATGGTAATGCCTTGATTGATTAAGTCGCTCAGCATAAAAAGCACCTGATGATGCTCTTTGGGAATAGCATGTTTATATTCAAACCAGAAATCAAATAAATCACCCAAAATTATCAGGCGATCTCCGTCTTTTTTAACCAGTTCAAAAAGAGTTCGAATTTTAGATATTTTCAGCTCTTCTTTTTCAACATCCGAAGAACCCAAATGTGCATCGGAAAAAATATATAAAGCCATAACAATTTAAGGTACAACTATCTCAAAACACAGATAGTTACAACATTCTTTCCATTATTTTAGGAAGGGTATTGAAATAAGCATCATCCATTACGGATAAATCGAGATTTATCAATTCATTTATTTTAAACTGCTGACCACCGACAACCCCAATCTTTTTACATGGTATTTTCTCCGAAGCAAATAAAGACAAAAGTGAGTCCAAATCCTTTTCCGTACAGGAAATAACAACCCTTGATTGCGTTTCTCCGAAAAGTAAACAGTCGGGTCGGATATCTTCGTCGATTTTTATTTCAGCCCCCAACTGTTTTTCTCTGTTCGTAAGACAACATTCAGCTAGAGCAATTCCCAATCCACCTTCGGAACAGTCGTGCGCACTTTTCACCACACCTTTTTTGATAGCTTTCAACAGAATCTTTTGCATCTGTTTTTCAAAATCCAAATCGAGTTCGGGAACAGCACCCTGAGTTTTATTAAATATGGTATTCAAATATTCGGAAGCTCCCAACTGTTCTTTATTTTCACCTACCAAGAGAATAATATCCCCTTCATCTTTGAACCACTGGGTAGTGATATGAGACAAATCTTCCACCAACCCAATCATGCCGATAACCGGTGTGGGGAATACCGCGCGCTGTGGATCTTCGTTATAAAACGATACATTCCCCCCTGTCACCGGAGTATTAAAAATACGGCAGGCTTCCCCCATTCCCAAAACTGACTCTCGGAAACCGTAAAAAATTTCCTGTTTATAAGGATTGCCAAAATTCAAACAATTAGTGATAGCAAGGGGTTTGGCACCGGAACAGACAATATTACGCGCCGCTTCGGCAACGGCTGTCTGCGCTCCCAATCGTGGATTTATGTAACAATAGCGAGCATTACAATCGGTGGTCATTGCTAAGGCTTTGTCGGTCTTGCGCAAACGTAAAATAGCAGCATCAGACCCGGGACCAACAGCAGTGTTAGTACGTACCATAGAATCATATTGTTCAAAGACCCATCCCTTATGACAAATATTCGGCGCTGAGAGCATTTTTAAAAAAGTATCGTTCCAGTCTTTCGGTAAAAGATAGTCATTCAAATCAAGCCGGGAAATTTCATCCAAATAAGCCGGTCTTTTGTATTCTCGGCTATATACCGGTGCTCCACCACCTAAGACCAGCGATGATGAGGGGACATTGGCAACAACCTTTCCATCTAATTTTACCTTCATAATTTGAGTATCGGTAACTTCACCAATAATTACCGAATCCAGTCCCCATTTATCGAAGACCGCTTTGACTTCATTCTCTTTGCCTTTTTTAATACACACCAACATTCTCTCCTGCGATTCCGACAGAAGAATTTCATAAGGTGTCATCTTTGTTTCTCGCACCGGCACTTTATCGATATCCAAAGCAACGCCGGTATTTCCTTTGGCGGACATCTCCGATGATGAACAGGTTATCCCTGCCGCTCCCATATCCTGAATACCAACGATCAAATCTTTATTGATAATTTCAAGGGTTGCCTCGACCAACAGCTTTTCGGTAAAAGGGTCACCAATTTGAACCGAAGGACGTCTTTCCTGAGATTTCTCACTGATTTCTTCGGAAGCAAAAGTAGCGCCGTGGATACCATCGCGACCAGTCTTGTTACCGACAATCATCACCGGATTACCAAGACCTTTCATTACTGCGGATGCCATTTGATCGGTTTTAACTATCCCCACCGCCATAGCATTAATAAGAGGGTTGCCTGTATAGGATTTATCGAAATAAACCTCACCGGCAATAGTGGGAACTCCAAAGGAATTCCCATAGTCACCAATACCGCGCACCACCCCATCGATTAAATAACGGACATGAGGATCATTAGGAGAGCCAAAACGAAGCGAATTTAAAGAAGCAATCGGGCGCGCTCCCATAGTAAAGATGTCCCGTAAAATACCGCCGACACCGGTAGCGGCACCCTGATACGGCTCTACGGCAGAAGGGTGATTGTGAGATTCAATTTTAAACACAACCGCCAACCCATCGCCAATATCAACGGCACCGGCATTTTCCTCACCGGCTTTAGCCAATAAATGTTCACCTTCGCGGGGAAGTGTTTTCAATAAAGCAATGGAATTTTTATAGGAGCAATGTTCAGACCACATCACCGAATATAAACCTAACTCGGTGTAATTCGGTTCACGTCCCAAAAACTCCTTGATTTTCTCATATTCTTCAACACTAAGCCCGTGACTTTTAACCAGTTCTGGGGTTATTTCGGGTTCTTTATGATTATTTGTCATTATTTCTCCTTATCAAAAACAAAAAAGGAATATAGAAGAGAATATGAAACAGGTCAACCAGTATATCACCGAAGCAGGATAAAAATAACCCTCTAAATAATTGAACAACAAACGAAATTAACCTCAATTTTTTCTCTTAATTTATAAGATTTTTTATTGCTAATTATCGTGATTTATTGCATTTTTCGTTGATAAAATCGAATTGATAAAAAAGCAAACTTAGTTTGTGCCCCCGTAGCTCATTTGGATAGAGCATCTGCCTTCTAAGCAGAGGGTAGCAGGTTCGAATCCTGCCGGGGGTATTTTAATCCCGGATTTCCCATTTGAATCTAGGTTCTGGGATTGAGATTGGAGCGATCACTCAGGGAAACGAGAGGAAACGAGAAAGTCCTTGACTATTCGGGGAGGTTTTTGCTACTATTCAGAGTAGCGGAAAGGACAAATTATGTTTTTGAAAACTTTATCTGGGAAATCTCGGATTATTAAAAAAGGAGAATTCCATTATGGCATGGAAGAAAATTAACCAAAAGAAGTATAACAACGAAGAACGCAAAAAACTCCTTGCTGAAATGGACGAGAAAAAAAAGCAATGAAGCAAGCTCAGATACAAATGCCGCAATCTGATGGAAGTACAATCCCTGTTATACCCTTCACAGCAGCGGAAGCATATCAAAAGGCTATAGAGAACTACTTCAATTGGTTTCAAAGTTGTTTAGAAGATTAACAATATTACCAAAGTTATAAAAGTTTCATCAATGTTTACAAAATATTAATTGACCTCACCCTGCCAATTTCCAAAAAACATACAAAGCGATTGGCAAAAGAAGCTTCCTTTTATAGTAACGGGATATGAAAAATTTTTGACAGAGGTTGGTTTTCACATTGAAAAATATCAAGAAATATTTCAGCGACCGGTTGCTGCCGGTGAGGGTGGTTTTGCCGACCTTGCTTCCCAATATGGCGTTGATTTACACCTTCATTTTTTTGCCATAGTAGCCAGAAAATAAATTTAGCCGGCGCGCTCGTGAAAGCGCAAAACGGAAAAACTAAAAATAACCGCTCCAAAAATAATCAGAGGATATATTTGCGGTAAAAGATCATAAAATCCGGCGCCCTTCATCATTATACCCCGCACGATAACCATAAAATAACGCATCGGATTTATATAGGTAATATACTGCATCCATTGAGGCATGTTTGCAATGGGAGTAAAGAAACCCGAAGTCATAAGAGCAAAAATGGAAAAGAACCAAGCGAAAAACATCGCCTGTTGTTGAGTCGATGTCACCGTCGATAAAAAGAGTCCCATCCCTAATGTGGTCAACAAATATAAAGCCGACAAACCAACTAATAACATGGGCGAACCCACAAAAGGAATACCAAACCACAATATTCCCAAAACCAGTGTAATTATCATCTCTATCATTCCCAAGACAGCAAAAGGAAATATCTTCCCCAAGAGAAGAGTTGTGGAAGAAATGGGAGTAACCAATAACTGCTCCAAAGTTCCCCCTTCCTTTTCACGAACAATTGCCATTGATGTCAGCATTACTGTCAACATCGTTAACAGGATAGCTACAATGCCCGGAATCATAAAATAAACCGATTTCGCTTCGGGGTTATAAAGAACATTAAATTTAATATTCAAAGGGTTTTTAAAATGATAAAAATGATTGATAAACTTTTGGACAATAAGCACCAGATAACCGGTGCCTATAGCAGTGGAATTGGCATCAGAGCCATCAGCCAGAAGGCCAATGGTAACCTTCTCTTTTTTGATTAATTTTTCGGATAATTGATGCGGTATAATCAATGCCATATCACTTTTAGATCTTTGAAAGTTTTCTTCCAACCTAAAAATCGGCAGCTTGCCGGTAGCAATATTAAAATAATCTCCCACTTGAGAAGCTCTGATAAGTTCCCGAGAATAACTACTTTGGTTGAAATCGTATACATCAAGCCTGATTTTTTTTACTTCCAGATTGACCACATAGCCGAATAAAAGTAGCTGAATAACGGGGATAGCAAAAATTAGACGAATCATATTGATATCGCGAAAGATTTGTATAAACTCCTTTTTTACCAATCCCCAAAACGCACGATTCATAATTAATCAACCCTTGTCTTGAAATTCTTAGCGGCAATAAAAATTAAAATCGCCATCAAAATAATCAGATAAATCCCCTGCAAAGCCAAAATCTTAAAACCGGCTCCTTTTAATAAAATTCCTCTTATAATTACAATAAAATATTTTGCCGGAATAATTACCGATAACAATTGCAAAAAAACCGGCATATTCCTGATAGCGAAGATAAATCCGGAAAGCATTACCGATGGCAACACTGTTGCCGTGATAGCGAACATCATCGCTACCTGTTGGGTTTTCACCAAAGAAGAAATCAAAATACCAATAGATAAGGCAGTAGCCACATAAATCATACCAAACCCCAAAAGAAGCAGTTTGGAACCCACAAAAGGAACATCAAATAATATTTTGGCAAACATCAAAACCAAAACTCCGTCCAAAAGAGCCAGAAAGATGTAAGGTATAATTTTACCCAACAATATTTGAAAAGACGATACCGGTGCAGTTAACAGTTGTTCCATCGTTCCCGTTTCTTTTTCGCGGGCGATAGTAATGGAAGTTAACAAAGCGGATATCATTAATAGAACAATAGCCACCAGACCGGGAACAAAAAAGTTGGCCGATTTCAAATCCGGATTATAAAGAATTTCTCGGGAAATATTTATTCCCGGTACTTTCACTTCGGGAGGCAGAAGACTTTGCACATATTCATTAACTAAAAAATTAGAATAATTTTGAACCGCCGCACTGAGATTGTTATCCGAACCGTCGATTATCATTCCCAAAGAAAAGGGTTTAAGCTTTTTCTCGCCACGGCGAATCTCCGACACCGCTTTTCCAAAACCAGGTTTTACAATCAACACCGCATTGGCATCGGAAGTACGCAGAATTTCTTTGGGATTGGTCGCGTTTACCGGAGTTTGTGGTTTGCTGAAATAAGTCGATTCATAGAAACGGTCAATAAGTTCATGCGATTCAAAACTCTGGTCGTAATCGACAACAGAAATAACGATATTATTAACATCAAGATTCACAGCATAGCCATAGAGAAAAGTCATCATAATGGGCATAATAATGGCAATCGTTAAAGAGCGGGCATCACGCAGAATATGATAGAGTTCTTTTAATGCAATAAATCTTATTTTATACATCAGCTTCTGATTTGTTTTCTATTAAGGAAATAAACAAATCCTCAAGATTATTCTTTTTATATTTTGCGACTAATTTCAATGGGTTTCCTCTTTCAATTATTTTCCCCAAATGCATAATAGAAATACGCTGACAATAATTGGCTTCATCCATATAATGAGTGGTGATAAAAATGGTAATTCCCTTATCGGCTAAACCGTAAAGAATTTCCCAAAACTTGCGGCGAAAGATAGGGTCGACCCCGCTGGTGGGTTCATCGAGAAAAAGAATTTGCGGCTGATGTAACAACGCCACCCCCAATGCCAACCGCTGACGCCACCCTACCGGAAGACTCCGCGAAAGTCTATCGATAAAATCGTGTAATTGAAGTTGCTCACTTAATTCCAGTAACCGTTTTTTAATATTTTTTTTAGAGAGACCATAGGCGGCACCGTAAAAATGAATATTCTCCCTGCCGGTCAAATCCGGATAAAGGGAAAATTTCTGCGACATATAACCGATATTTTTTTTGATTTCTTCCGATTGACGGCAGATATCATATCCGGCAATCGTTCCTTTTCCCGAAGTAGGTAACAACAGACCGCACAGCATTCTTATCGTCGTTGTCTTCCCGGCACCGTTGGCACCGAGAAAACCAAAGATATGACCCTTTT
>Ga0114931_10002221_pt1 | contig 24718 bp, 39 predicted proteins | sample 2SBtaG_FD_89579 | JGI IMG/M metagenome (GOLD analysis project Ga0114931, IMG submission 89579) | Deep subsurface microbial communities from Kolumbo volcano to uncover new lineages of life (NeLLi) - 2SBTROV14_V59a metaG | ecosystem: Environmental > Aquatic > Marine > Volcanic | place: Kolumbo... | reverse complement strand
CGGATGCGCCGGACGAGTGCGCGGGTGTCGATCGCGGACAGGGCCGGGACACCGGTGCGCGCGAGGAACGCCGGCAACGACTCCTCCGAGCGGTAGTTGCTGGGCACATCGAACAGTTCCCGGGCCACGAACCCGCGCAGGAACGGGCGCGCGGCTTCGTCGTCGTCCCGGTTCACGCCGACGTTCCCGATCTGGGTGCAGGTCATCGCCACGATCTGCCCGGCGTAGGAGGGATCCGTGAGGATCTCCTGATAGCCGGTCAGGCTCGTGTTGAAGCACACCTCGCCGGTCTGGACCGTGTGCGCGCCGCACGAGATGCCGCGGTAGACGGTGCCGTCGGCCAGCGCGAGGCGCGCGGGGGCGGGAGCCGGACTCATGGGCGCAGGACTCCCCGGTCGACGTGGTAGACGACCTGGCCGTCGACCAGCGTGGTCACGACCCGGCCGATCATCTCCTGGCCCGCCCACGGCGAGTTGCGGCTCTTCGAGTACCCCTTGGTCGGGTCGTAGGTCCAGCGGCGCTCCGGATCGATCACGGCGACGTCGCCGGGCGCCCCACGCGTCAGGCGGCCGGTCTCCAGATGGAACACCCGCGCCGCGTTGCAGGTGAGGCTCGCGATCAATTGCGCCTCGGAGAGATGGCGGTCGCGCACCAGGCCGAGCACCACCGGCAGCGCGGTCTCGAGCCCCAGCACGCCCGGGGGCGCCTCGGTGAACTCGACCTCCTTCTCGTGTACCGCGTGGGGGGCGTGGTCAGTCGCGATCGCATCCAGCGTGCCGTCCGCCAGGCCGCCGATGCAGGCCGCGACGTCGGCGGCCGAGCGCAGCGGCGGCGCCATCTTGGTGTTGGTGTCGTAGCCCATCGTCTCGGCGTCGGTCAGTGCGAGATGGTGCGGGGTGACTTCGCCGGTGACGTGGATGCCGCGCACGCGGGCCTCCCGGATCAGGGCGACCGCGCCCGCGGTCGAGACGTGCCCGATGTGGAGATGGCCGCCGGTGATCTCGGCGAGATGGATGTCGCGCGAGACGTTGATGGTCTCGGCGGCCGAGGGGTTGCCGGGCAGACCGAGCCGCGTCGAGACCGGTCCCTCGTTGACCACGCCGTCGCGCACCAGCGTCAGGTCCTCGGCGTGCACGCTGACGGGGCGGCCGACCATCTTCGAGTACTCGAGGACGCGGCGCTGCATGTCGCTGTCCATGATGGTGCGGCCGTCGTCGCTGAAGGCGACCGCGCCCGCCTCCACCAAGGCCGCCATCTCGGTCATGACCCGGCCCTCGAGGCCCTTGGTCGCGGCCGCGATCGGCAGGATCTTCACCGGACTGTCGTGCCGTGCGCGGTCCAGGATGTACTCGGTCACGGCCGGGTCGTCGTTCACCGGGTCGGTGTTCGCCATGCAGCAGATCGAGGTGAAGCCGCCGGCCGCGCCCGCGCTGCCGCCGGAGGCGATGTCCTCCTTGTACTCCTGACCGGGTTCCCGGAGGTGCGCGTGGAGGTCGATGAAGCCGGGCGTGACCCAACAACCGCTCGCGTCCACCACCTCGGCGTCCCGAGCGTCGAGGGCGGCGTCTACGGCGACCACGTGGCCATCCTCGATCAGCACGTCGGCCATCTCGTCGCGATCGACCGCAGGGTCGATCACGCGCCCCCCGCGGATGAGTACCCGGGCCACTAGGAAGCCTCCTCGGTGCGGGACCGCTTCCGGCCCGCCAGCAGGTAGAGCACGGCCATGCGCATGGCCACGCCGTTGCGGACCTGGTCGAGGATCACGCTCGGCCGGTGGTCCGTGAGATCGTGCGAGAGTTCGACGCCGCGGTTCACCGGCCCCGGGTGCATCACGATGGCGTCGTCCTTCGCGAAGCGGAGCTTCGCGCGGTCGATGCCGAAGCTGGCGCTGTACTCGCGCACGCTCGGAAGCATCGAGCCCGCCAGCCGCTCGCGCTGGATGCGCAGCGCCATCACGACGTCGGCGCCGTCGAGCGCCTCGCGCAGCGAGGTGAAGGCCTTCACGCCGAGGCATTCGACCTCGACCGGCATCATCGTCGGCGGACCGGCCACCCGTACCTCGGCCCCCATCTTGGTGAAGGCGTAGACGTTGGAGCGCGCGACCCGCGAATGGGCAATGTCGCCCACGATCGTGACCGTCAATCCGTCGATCCGGCCCTTGTTCTCGACCACGGTCATCAGGTCGAGGAGCGCCTGCGTGGGGTGCTCGTGCGCGCCGTCGCCGGCGTTGATGACGGGGGCATCGAGCACGTCCGCGATCCGCTTCGGGACCCCGGCCACCCGATGGCGCACCACGACCGCATCCGGATCCATCGCATCGAGCGTCTTCGCGGTATCCAGGATGCTCTCGCTCTTCGACAGGCTCGAATCCGAGGGGCTGAAGTTCACGACGTCGGCGGACAGGCGCTTGCCCGCGATCTCGAAGCTCGTGCGCGTGCGCGTCGACGGCTCGAAGAAGAGGTTGATGATCGTGCGGCCCCGCAGCGTCGGCACCTTCTTCACGTCGCGCTCGCCGATCTCCTTCATGTGGTCAGCGGTGTCGAGGATCAGTTCGATGTCCTCTCGGCCGAGGTCCTCGATGCCGAGCAGTCCCCTTCCCATCATGCGGAGGCTCCCTCTTCTCCTCGAAGCAGCACCATCTCCAGGGTCTCGGCATCGGTCTCGCCGGAGACACGGAGCTTCACCAGGTCGCCGCGGGCGGTCGCGATGTTCTTGCCCACGTAGTCGATCTTGATCGGCAGCTCACGATGGCCGCGATCGACGAGCGCCACGACCTGCACCGCCCGAGGCCGGCCGAAGTCCATCAGCGCATCCATGGCCGCCCGGATCGTGCGTCCCGTGCTCGCGACGTCGTCCACGAGCACCACCACGTGCTCGTCCACGGCCGAGGGCATCTCGGTCCGCCGCAACCGGGGCCGCGCGCCACTCGAAACGAGGTCGTCGCGATAGAGCGTGGTGTCGAGCACGCCGACCGGCACCTCGAGGTCCGCGATCGACTGCAGGTTGCGCGCGATGCGGCGCGCCAGCGGGACGCCGCCGTTGGGGATCCCCACCAGGTAGAGCGCGCGCATGTCCTCGGTGCGCTCGAGGAGCTCGTGCGAGATTCGCATCAGCGCGCGCTGGATGGCCGGATCGTCCAGGACCACGCCGGCGGGAGCGACCCGTTCGCCCGGGCGGCCGGGCTCGCCAGGATGGGCGGATCCGCCCGCGCTCGGGCGGGCCCCGTCGGGGGCGGGATGAGGGGGATCGGTCGCCAAGGTGCACCTTTCTCCGCCTCGCCGGACGGAGTTAAAAGGAGCGGAAAGCCGCGGTGCAGCATACCCACCGCCACGCGCGGCGCCAGCGGACCCGCCCGAGACGCCGTTTCGCGCTCCGGAAGGGCCCGCCACGGGGCTGCCTGGCGCGGTCTGCCGCGCCGCGAGGACGCGCTACAGGTCCGGCACCTCGCCGGGCTCGAGGCAGCGCACGCGCTGACCCATCCGCCCCCAGCGCATGCGGTTCGCGAAATTGTCGACCCAGGTCAGGGGGTTGAGCAGGGACCACCAGCTGCCGTTCCAGTCCCAGGACCAGTAGGTGAGCCCGGCCGGCCCCGAGAGATCGGCCAGCCGCACGGTGCCGGCATAACGACCGTCGTAGGAGTTGTCGCGGTTGTCGCCCATGAACAGGTAGCGGCCCTCTTCGACCCGGCGCTCCGGCATGTCGCGCCCGAGGGTGCGTGGGTCGTCGAGGATGACGTGCCGGCATTCGCCCAGCGTCTCGATGTAGACGTCGCGCGAAACGCCGGCCTCGTCGACGAAGACCTGGCCCGTGGGCTCGACCGGGACCGGTTCCCCGTTCAGGATGAGATGGCCGCTGCGATAGGCGATGCGATCGCCGGGCATGCCGACCAGCCGCTTGACGAAGTTGTCGGTCGGGTACTGGGGTTTGACGTCGGGCGGATGGATCGTACCGTTGGGCGCGCGCGCGAACTGGAAGACGACGACTTCGCCGCGCTCGGGCGCGCGGACCGCCGGAAAGCGCCAGTCTGCTCCGGGCAGCTTCGGCCCGTAGACGAACTTGTTGACGAAGACGTGATCCCCGATCAGCAGCGTCGGGAACATCGAACTCGACGGCACGTAGAAGGTCTGGAAGACGAAGGTCCGGACGACCAGCGCCACGGCCACCGCGAGGACCAGCGTCGGGAGGTCGTCACGCCAGAAACCGGGCTTCGCGGCCTCCTCGTCCTGCTTCGGCTCTTGCGTCTCCGCCTGTGATTCGCTCACTGCACCGTCTCTCCTATGCGCTTCCAGCGGGTGTGCTGGAGCCGGTCCCAGAATCCGCCCCACATCGACGCGGTACGCGCGGTCCCGGGCCGCTCGGCCCAGGACCAGTACACCACCCAGACCGGGCCGATCAGGTCCTCGCGGGGGACCGTTCCCAGCGTCCTGCTGTCCATCGATTGGTCGCGACGGTCTCCCATCACGAAATAGCGTCGGCCGGAACGTACCACGAGAAATCCGCGGTCGCACGGCTGCGACTCCGCGCGAGACGGTGCTCGCCGGTCGAGAGGTTCTCGTGCCAACCCGCGAGACGGCGCCCGGTGCCGTCGACCCAGATCTCGCCCGTCGGCCACGCGTCCACGCGCTTCCGGTTCACCCAGAGTTCTCCGCCGCGGCTCTCCACGCGGTCCCCCGGGAGGCCCACGATGCGCTTCACGAAGCGCTCGACCGGCAGGTCCGGACGCAGGTCGCGCGGTGCAATCTCGTGGCCCTGCTTGCCGAGTTCGAAGACCACGACCTCGCCCCGGCGCGGTTCGCGGACGGCCGGAAGCCGCGCGCCCACGAGCGGCAACCGGGGACCGAACACCCACTTTGCCACGAAGACGTGGTCACCCGAGAGCAGCGTCGGCATCATCGACTCGGACGGGATGCGGAACGGCTCGATCACGACGGCCCGCAGCACGACCGCCAGCGCGATCGCGGTCAGCACGACGGCCAGTTGGTCGCGGAGCCAGCGCATCGCGGAGCGACTTCTCCGCTTCGCGGAGCGGGTCTTCCGCGTCGCGTCGGTCCCGGCGCTGCGGGCCCGCGGCGGGTTCACCCATCGTCCCCGAGCTTCAACGCGGCCAGGAACGCTTCTTGCGGGATCTCGACCGAACCGACGCGCTTCATCCGGCGTTTGCCTTCCTTCTGCTTCTCGAGGAGCTTGCGCTTGCGCGTGATGTCGCCGCCGTAGCACTTGGCCGTCACGTTCTTGCGCAGGGCGCGCACGGTCGTCCGCGCGATGATCTTGGCGCCGATGGCGGCCTGGATGGCGACCTCGAACATCTGCCGCGGAATGAACTCCTTGAGCTTCCGCGCCAGCTCCGCGCCGCGATGCTGCGCCTTGTCCCGGTGGACGATCAGCGACAACGCGTCGACCGGATCCCCGTTCACCAGGATGTCGAGCTTCACGAGATTGGCGGCCTGGTAGCCGATGAAGTCGTAGTCGTAGGAGCCGTAGCCGCGCGTCACGCTCTTGATGCGGTCGTGGAAGTCGGCCACGACCTCGGCCAGCGGCAGCTCGTAGCGGATCTGGACGCGGGAGCCGTGCACGCTCATGTCGCGCTGCGTCCCCCGCCGGTCCTGACAGAGCGACATCACCGGGCCCACGTACTCCTGCGGCACGTGGATCGTCGCCAGGATCACCGGCTCCTCGACGGTGTCGATGTCGTTGGGGTCCGGGAGAGCAGCCGGGCTCTCGATCTCGAAGGGCTCGCCGTCCCTGGGGATCACGCGATAGCGCACGGTGGGCGCGGTCGTCACGAGTGCGAGGTCGTACTCCCGCTCGAGCCGCTCCTGGACGATTTCGCAGTGGAGGAAGCCCAGGAAGCCGCAGCGGAAGCCGAAGCCGAGCGCGACGCTCGACTCGGGCTCGTACTGGAAGGACGCGTCGTTGAGGCGCAGCTTTTCGAGCGCCGCCTTCAGCGCTTGATAGTCGTCGGCCTCGACCGGGTAGAGCCCACTGAAGACCATGGGCTTGACGTCGCGAAAGCCCGCCAGGGCCTGCGGGGCGGGACGCCGCGCGTGGGTGACCGTGTCGCCGATCTTCACGTCGGCCAGCGTCTTGATCCCGCAGATGAGCACGCCCACCTCGCCGGCCTCGAGCCGCTCGACCTTCCGCGGATGCGGGTCCACCACGTGGACCTCGTTCACGTCGTGCTCGGTGGCCTGCGCCATCAGCTTGATCCTGTCGCCCCGCGCGATCGCGCCGTCGATCACGCGGACCAGCGACGCGACGCCCACGTAGGAATCGAACCAGGCGTCGAAGATCAGCGCCCGGGCAGGTGCCTCCGGATCGCCCCGGGGCGGCGGGACGTCCTTCACGATGCGCTCGAGGAGCTCTTCGACGCCGGTTCCCTCCTTCGCCGAGACGGGCAGCACCGAGGCAGCGTCGAGACCGATCACGTCCTCCACTTCCTGGGCCGCCGCATCGACGTCGGCCGACGGCAGGTCGATCTTGTTGGCCACCGCGATGATCGCGAGGTCGGCATCGATCGCGAGGTACGCATTCGCCAGCGTCTGGGCCTCGATCCCCTGCGTGGCATCGACGACGAGCACCGCGCCCTCGCACGCCTGCAGCGCCCGGGAGACCTCGTAGGAGAAGTCGACGTGCCCGGGAGTGTCGATCAGGTTGAGCAGGTACTCCTCGCCGTCGCGGGCCCGCCAGGTCATCCGCGCCGTCTGGGCCTTGATCGTGATCCCGCGCTCCTGCTCGAGTTCCATCTTGTCCAGGAACTGCGCGCGTTTTTCCCGCTCGGTGAGCGCGCCTGTCGCGTCGAGCAGGCGGTCGGCCAGGGTGCTCTTCCCGTGATCGATGTGCGCGATGATGCAGAAGTTCCGGATGCGCGAGGCGTCCATCAGACGCCGCTCGCTCGCGCCTTCAGCGCCTCGACGAAGTACTCGCGGGTGCGCCGCAGCCCCTCGTCGGCGGGCACGTGCGCCTCCCAGCCGAGCTGCTCGCGGGCGAGGGTGATGTCGGGCCGGCGGACCTTGGGATCGTCGGCCGGCAGCGGCTCGTGGACGATGCGGCTCGAGCTCCCGCAGATGCCCACGATCTTCTGCGCCAGATCCAGCATCGAGATCTCGGCCTGGCTGCCGATGTTCATCGGACCGACGTAGTCCGAACCGAGCAGCCTCCAGAGCCCCTCGATCAGGTCGTCGACATAGCAGATCGAGCGCGTCTGGCTGCCGTCCCCGTAGACCGTCACGTCTTCTCCCCGGATCGCCTGGGTGAAGAAGTTCGGGATCGCCCGGCCATCGTCGATCTGCATCCGCGGCCCGAAGGTGTTGAAGATGCGCACGATGCGGACGTCGACGCCGTGGTGGCGGTGGTAGGCCATGGTCATCGCCTCGGCGAAACGCTTCGCCTCGTCGTAGACGCCGCGGATGCCCACCGGGTTCACGTTGCCGAGGTAGGTCTCGGGCTGCGGCGAGACCAGCGGATCGCCATAACATTCGGACGTGCTCGCCAACAGCAGGCGCGCGCCCTTGGCCTTCGCCAACCCGAGGGCCCGGTGCGTCCCGAGCGATCCGACCTTCAGGATCTCGATCGGCAGGCGCTCGAAGTCGGCCGGGCTGGCGGGGGAGGCGAAGTGGAGGATCGCGTCCAGTTCGCCCTCCACGTAGAGGTAGTTGGTGACGTCGTAGTGCTCGAAGGAGAACTTCGGGTGCCCGAGCAGCTCCTCGACGTTGGACATGTGGCCGGTCAGCAGGTTGTCGAAGACGATGACCTCGCAACCCTCCTGGAGCAGGCGGCGGCACAGGTGGGAACCGATGAAACCGGCTCCTCCCGTCACGAGGACCCGCCCGAATCCGTGATCGCTCGCCATCGTCGTCGTCTCCTTCAGGCCGGGCCGCCAGGGGTCCTCACGCCCCCTGGTGCATCGTCCGAGCGGAGGTGGTGCCGGAGTGCCTCCGGCCAGGGGCGCAGCGCCACGCCCTCTCGTGCCGCCTTGCCGCAATCCAGTACCGAGTAGGCCGGGCGCGGGGCATCCACCTGCAGCGCGTCGCTTGCGATCCGCGCGACCGGCGTGTCTCCGTACCCGGCTTCGTCCAGCGCCGCGCGCGCGAGGTCCCACCAGGTGGCCGCCGCCCCGCCGTTGGCGAGATGATAGAGACCCGCCGCATCCCGCTCCACCAGGGCGACGATGCCCTCGGCCAGGTCCCGCGCCCGGGTGGGGCGACCGAGCTGGTCGTCGACCACGCGCAGCGGCCTACCCGCGGCGGCCTGGGCCAGGATCGCGGCGACGAAGTTGCGGCCGCGCCCGTAGACCCAGCTGGTGCGCACGATCAGGGCGTCCGGCAGCGCGGCCTGGACCCGGGCCTCGCCCTCGAGCTTGGTGCGGCCATAGACCGAGCGCGGCGCCGGGGTCGCGTTCTCGGCGAACGGGGTTTCGCCGGTTCCGGAGAACACGTAGTCGGTCGAGACGTGGAGCAGCCGGACGCCGTGGCGCGCGCACATCGCCGCCAGGGCTTCGGGAGCCCGCGCGTTCTCGCGCCGCGCGCGTGCGGGCTCGCGCTCGCAGCGGTCGACGTGCGTCATCGCGGCCGCATTGAGCACCCAGGCCGGCGCGGCGCGCAGCAGCGCCGCCTCCATGGCGCCGGGATCGCCGATATCGAGCTCGTGCCCGAAGCCCGTGGCGCGATCGCCCAGGATCTGGAGCAGCGCCGTGCCCAGCTGGCCGGCCGCGCCGGTGACGAGGAACTCCATGCCGCCTCAGCGCTCGCGCGACAGGACCCAGGTCGGCAGACGGTGTTCCGTCTTCAGCCGCCGAGCGATGCGCGTGGCCTCTTCCCGGGTGGCGATCGGGCCGACGCGGACCTTGTAGCGCGCGCCCCCGGTCTCGTCGGCGACGTACGTGGGCATCCCCAGGCCGTCCAGTTGCCGCGCGAGGTCGGTGGCCGCCTCGCGGGACGAGAAGGCGCCGACCTGGATCGCGAAGCCACCGCTGAGCGCCGACGGCGGGGCTGCGGCGACGGCGGCCGGAGCGGCCGGAGCCGCGGCCGGGACGTCGGGGCGCGCGGCCGCGTCCGCGCGGTCGTCGGCCGGGGACGGCCCCTCCAGAGCGACGTCGGTGGTCCGGCCGGAGAGGTGGTCCATCACCAGCTCGGGTTCCTCGAACGCGGTACCGGCCACCAAGCCGACGCCGAAGCCGGCCACGATCAGCAGCGCCGCGCCCGCGAGCGTCGCGATCCAGCCCGGTCCCGAGCGCTCCTGCCGCCCCCGTGCCGCGGCCATCACATGCGCTCCGGGGCCGTCATGCCGAGCAGCGCCAGGCCGGAGGCCATCACCGTCCGGACCGCCAGCGTCAGGCCGAGCCGGGCCGACGTGAGCCCCGCGTCCCGGGTCAGGATCTCGTGGCGATCCTTGTCCTGGTAGTAGGGGTTGAACAGGCCGGCCACCTCCCGAAGGTAGTAGACGACGTGGTGCGGCTCCCGCGCGGCGGCGGCCCGCGAGACGACCTCGGGAAACTCGCCCAGCTTCTTCAGCAGCGCCCGTTCCTCGGGCAGGACCAGCAGCGACGCATCGACCTCGTCGGGCGTGGGCATCGCGATGCCGCGTTCGGCGGCCTGGCGAGCGATGCCGTGGGTGCGTGCGTGGGTGTACTGGAGCAGGTACGCGGGGTTCCGCGTCCAGTCCCGCTCCTTGGCCAGGTCGAGATCGAAGTCGAGGTGGCTCTGCGCGCGCCGCTCGATCATGAAGTAGCGGAAGACGTCGGCGCCGATCTCGCCGAGCAACTCGTCGATCGTGATGAAGGTCGCCTTGCGCGTGCTCTGCTTCACCGTGTGGCCGCCGGACGAGAGCGTCACGAATTCGTGGAAGAGGAACTCGATCCGCGCGGGATCGTATCCGAGCGCCTGAACCCCGGCCTTCACGTAGGGCCCCTGGTCCTTGTGGTCGGCACCCTGGATGTCGATGATCGCCTCGAAGCCGCGGCTGAACTTCTCGCGATGATAGGCGATGTCGGGGAGCAGATAGGTCGGCTCGCCCGACCTCTTGACGATCACGCGGTCGCGCTCGAGCCCCAGATCCGAAGCCCGGAGCCAGGTGGCGCCGTCCTCGTCGTAGACGAGCCCGGTCGCGCGGAGGTCTTCGAGCACGCGCGTGATCTCGCCGGAGTCGTAGAGCCCGTTCTTGTTGAAATAGACGTCGAACGCGATGCCGAGCGCATCCAGCGTCCGGCGGATGTCGGCGAAGATCCGGGTCTCCGCTTCCCGGCGGAAGCCGCCCTCGCCCGCCTCTTCGACCCAGCCCCGGCCCTCGCGCTCTTGGATGGCGGCCGCGATCTCGCCGATGTAGTCCCCCTGGTACCCGTCGCGCGGAAAGACGATCGGAAGCCCGTCGATCGTCTCGGGCCAGGGCAGCTCGGGGTCGCGCAACGCATCTTCCGGCGGAGGCGCCGCCAGGCCCAGGCGTTCCAGATAGCGCGCGCGGACGGACTCGCCGAGGACGCGCATCTGACGGCCACCGTTGTTGAAGTAGTACTCGCGCACGACGCTCCAGCCGGTGGCCTCCAGCAGCCGGGCCACGCAGTCGCCCAGGATGGCCTGCCGTCCGTGTCCGACACTGAGCGGACCGGTCGGGTTCGCGGAGACGAACTCGACCTGGACGCGGCGCTGCTTGCCCTCGTCCGAGGTGCCGAAGGCCGGGCCGGCGCGCAGGATGCGGTCCAGGACCTGGTGCCACTGGCCGCCGCGCAGCCAGAAGTTCACGAAGCCGGGGCCCGCGATCTCGGCGCGCTCGATCAGGCCGTCGCCCTCGCCGACGCGTTCGATCAACGCCGCGGCGATTTCGCGGGGCGCGCGGTGCAGTCGCCGCGTGAGGACCATGGCCGCGTTGGTGGCGAAGTCCCCGTGTTCGGACTGGCGCGGGGTCTCGACGGTGACGCCGCGAACGGACTCGTCGTCGCCGGCCTCGCGGAGGAGATCGGCGGCCGTCTGGAGGATCAGGCTCTCGAGGCGTTCGCGCATGGTGGTTGTGGCTTCTAGCGATCTGGGCGGGCCGGGCGCCGGGGCTGCGACCGTGGCGCGAGCCGCACCAGCGGTCTCGAGGGCGCGGGCCCGCCCACGGTCCGCGGCGGTCCGAGCCGGACCACGGTTTCGCCGGGCCGGGCGAAACCGAGATCCTCGCGAATGGCGCGCTCCTGGGCGAGGGGGTCTTCCCGCAGGGCCCGGATCTCGCCCTCGTCCCGGGCGATCTCGTCCCGGAGCTGCCCGATCCGGGCGCGCGCGGCCGCGGCGTCCTGCTGGAGCGCCCACCAGGTCCGCAGGCCCGAATCCGGGTCCCACGCCGCAAATGCCACGGTCAGCGCCACGACGCCGAGCGCGATCCCCAGGTCTCTCCGCACCCCAGCCCTCCGGCCGCGGAGTCTAACCACCCGGTCCCTCGGGGGCGAGCCGCCCGGTCAGCCCCCGGCGGGCGGCGCCGCGGGCTCCGTGGACCCGGACCCGATCATCCGCTCGATGCGCCCCCGGTAGGCGGGTTCGTCCCACTCGCGCGGGCCGATGTAGCGGGCGACGAGCGTGCCGTCGCGGTCGATCAGGAAGCTCTCGGGGTAGCGGAAGCTCTGATAGAGGCCGGCGGCCTCCTTGTCCGCGTCGTGGAGGATCGTGAACGTCAGGCCCTTGTCCTCGCGGAAGGTCCGGACGTCCTCGGCATCGTCGTCCACCGAGACCGCCACCAGTGCGAAGTCCTCGGACGGGAGGGCCTCGGTCAGGCGCTCCATCGCCGGCATCTCCTGCTCGCAGGGTCCGCACCAGGTCGCCCAGAAGTTGAGCAGCACGACGCGGCCGCGGAAGTCCGAGAGCGCGACCGGCGTGCCGGCGAGATCCGGAAGCGTGAAGACCGGGGCCGGGGCACCCACGTCGGCCGGCGGCACGCTGCGGTCCGCCGAGGCGATCCACAGCACCCCGAGTGCCAGGACGAGCCCCAGGCCAATCACGCGCCAGGGTGCCGTCATCGCGTCGCGGCTACTCGGCGTCGGCCGCGGTATCGCGGTCCACCAGCTCGACGATCGACATCGAGGCGGCGTCGCCAACGCGGACCCGCGTCTTCAGCACCCGGGTGTAGCCGCCCGGGCGTTCGCGATAGCGGTCGGCCAGCTGGTCGAAGAGCTTCGCGGTGACGCGCTTGTCCTTGATCACGGCGAGCGCCCGACGCCGGGCGTGCAGGTCGCCCCGCTTGCCCAGCGTGATCATGCGATCGGCCACGCGGCGGAGCTCCTTCGCCTTGGCGTCCGTCGTCTCGATCAACTCGTGGTCGAGGAGCGACGTCACCATGTTGCGAAGCAGCGCCTTGCGGTGCGCGCTGGTCCGTCCGAGCTTTCCGTGTCGTTTGCGGTGTCGCATCGGTCCTAGCCTTCGCGCTCGCGGGCGCGCTGCTCGAGTTCCTTGCGGCCGGGGTAGTTGTCGAGGGTCATGCCGAGGCTCAACTCCATCGAGCTGAGCACGTCCTTGATCTCGTTCAACGACTTGCGGCCGAAGTTCTTGGTCTTGAGCATCTCGCCCTCGGTGCGCTGCACGAGTTCACCGATGTAGCGGATGTTCGCGTTCTGGAGGCAGTTGGCCGATCGCACCGACAACTCCAGCTCGTCGACCGAGCGGAAGAGGTGCGGGTTCAGCGGCTCGGGCTCCTCGAGCAGCGGCATCATCGATTCTTCGGGCTCGTCGAAGTTGATGAAGATCGCGAGCTGGTCCTTCAGGATCTTGGCGCCGTAGGCCACCGCGTCCGCGGGCTCCACGGAACCGTCGGTCCAGACCTCGAGGTTCAGGCGGTCGAAGTCGGTCTCGCGCCCGACACGGGCCGGCGTCACCGAGTAGTTGACCTTGCGCACCGGCGAGAAGACCGAGTCGATCGGAATCGTCCCGATCGGCATCTCCTCGTCCTTGTTGCCCTCGGCCGCGCGGTAGCCCTTGCCGAGGTCGACCGTGCACTCGAGCTCGAAGTTCGCACCGCCGGTGAGCGTGGCGATCTTGTGCTGCGGGTTCATCACCTCGACGGTGGGTTCCTCGTTGCCGAGTTCGCCCGCTGTCACCACACCCTCACCGGAGCGGACCAGACGCAGCGTCTTCGGGCCCTCGGCATGGAGACGCAGACGCACCTCCTTCAGGTTGAGGATGATGTCGCTCACGTCCTCGAGCACGCCGGGGACGGTCGAGAACTCGTGGTCGACGCCCGAGATCCGGACCGACGTGATCGCGGCGCCCTGGAGCGACGAGAGGAGCACGCGGCGGAGCGAGTTGCCCAGCGTCTGGCCGAAACCACGCTCGAGCGGCTCGCACCAGAAGCGACCGTAGTCGCCCTGCTCGGACGCGCCTTCCTCGGCTTCGAGGCGGCGGGGCCGGATGAGCTGACGCCAGTTCCTTGCGACGGTTTCCTGCTGCATTGGGTTCCCCCTGGAGGAGTGCGAAGCGCTAGTAGCGCGAGTAGAGCTCGACGATCAGCTGCTCTTCGATGGGCAGCGTGATGTCCTCGCGGACGGGCATGGCCTTCACCGTGCCCTGGAAATTGTCCTTGTCGAGTTCGAGCCATCCGGGAAGCGAGCGCGCTTCCAGGGTCTCGAGGGCACCGACGATGCGGGTGATCTCGCGCGACTTCTCGCGCAGCTCGACCTGCATCCCCGGTCTGACGAGGAAGGACGGGATCGTGGTCTTGCGGCCGTTCACGTTGAAGTGGCCGTGCTTCAGCAGCTGGCGCGCTTCGTTGCGCGAAGTCGCGAAGCCGAGGCGGAAGACGACGTTGTCCAGCCGGCGCTCGAGCAGCGCCAGCAGGTTGTCGCCAGCGCGGCCCTTCATGCGCGTGGCCTTGTGCACGGTGGCCGAGAACTGCTTCTCGAGCATGCCGTAGATGCGCTTGACCTTCTGTTTCTCGCGGAGCTGCACGCCGTAGTCCGAGAAGCGCGGGCGCCCCTGGCCGTGCTGTCCGGGCGGGTAGGCGCGGCGGTCCACCGAGCACTTCTCGCTGTAGCAACGGTCGCCCTTCAAGAAGAGCTTCTGGCCTTCTCGCCGGCACAGCCGGCAGGCGGGTCCCCTGTATCGAGCCATTGGTTTCCTCTTCCTAGACGCGGCGCCGCTTGGGCGGGCGGCAACCGTTGTGCGGAATGGGGGTCACGTCCTTGATCATCGTCACGCGGAGTCCGGCGGCCTGGAGCGCGCGCAACGCGGACTCGCGCCCGGCGCCGGGCCCCTTCACGTAGACCGAGAGCGTACGCACGCCGTGCTCCATCGCCTTCTTCGCGCAGTCCTCGGCGGCAGTCTGCGCGGCATAGGGCGTGCTCTTGCGAGAGCCCTTGAAGCCGTGCATCCCGGCGCTGGACCACGCGATCGCTCCGCCCGCGGGGTCGGTGATCGTGATCATCGTGTTGTTGAACGTCGACTGGATGTGGGCCACACCCGTCGTGATGTTCTTCTTGACCTTGCGCTTCGCGCCCTTCTTGACCATGACGTCCCTGCTTCCCGTTCTTACTTCTTGGCCGGGGCCTTCTTCTTGCCCGCGACGGTGCGCTTCGGGCCCTTCCGGGTCCGTGCGTTGGTGTGGGTGCGCTGGCCGCGGACCGGCAGGCCGCGCCGATGGCGCAGACCGCGGTAGCAACCGATGTCCATCAGGAGCTTGACGTTCTGCGAGACCTGCCGGCGCAGGTCGCCCTCGACCTGATAGCCCTGTTCGATGATCTCGCGGATCCGGACGACCTCGCCCTCGCCCAGCAGATCCGTGCGCGTTTCCGGTTCGATCTCGGCCTTCTCGCAGATCTCGGCCGCTCGGGTCCGCCCGATGCCGAAGATGTAGGTCAGCGAGATGCCGATCTGCTTGTTCCGCGGAAGGTCGACGCCTGCAATGCGTGCCATGTCCTTACCCCTGTCGCTGCTTGTGCTTCGGGTTGTCGCAAATCACGCGAACCACCCCGCGGCGCCGGATCACCCGGCACTTCTCGCACATCTTCTTGACCGAAGCGCGAACCTTCATGGTCCACCTCCCTGCACGCGCGCCCGCCATCAGGCGAGCGCGCTTTGGATCCTCTCGGCGATGTCGTCGATCGACCCCTCGCCGTCCACTTCCGCCAGAATGCCGCGCTGCCGGTAGTAGGCCACCAGCGGCTCGGTCTTCTCGCGATACTCCTGCATGCGCACCCGGATCGACGCTTCGTTGTCGTCCGCGCGCCCCTCGATCTCGGCGCGCTTCAGCAAGCGCTTCACGAGTTCGTCCTCGTCGACCGTCATCGCCACACACCGCTCGAGGCGGGTGCCGAGCCGCTCGAGCAGCGCGTCGAGCGCCTCCGCCTGTGCGACCGTGCGCGGAAACCCGTCCAGGATGAAGCCCTTCCGGGCGTCGTCCTGGGTGAGCCGCTCCTCGGCCACACCGATCACGATCTCGTCGGTCACCAGCTTGCCGGCATCCATGAATGCCTGGGCCCGCTGGCCGACCTCGCTGCCGGCGGCCACCGCCGCCCGCAACATGTCGCCGGTGGAAACTTGGGGGATTCCGAGCGATTCCACCAGCCTCTCGGCCTGGGTCCCCTTGCCGGCGCCCGGGGGACCGAGCAGGAGCAGCCGCCGCGCGCTCATCGCCCGAGCCTCCCGCGCTGCCGGGAGCCCGCTCCTGCCAGCGTATCGTACTGACGGGAGACGAGATGCGCCTCCACCTGGGCCATCAGATCCATCGAGACGCCGACGATGATCAGCAGCGCCGTGCCGCCGAAGGCGAAGGGCACCCCGAACCGGGTCGAGAGGATGATCGGCACCAGGCAGACCGCGGAGATGTACATGGCGCCCACCGTGGTGATCCGCGACAGGATCCTGTCGATGAACTGGGCCGTGCTCTTGCCGGGCCGGACCCCCGGAATCGATCCGCCCGACTTGCGGATGTTGTCGGCCACGTCGTCCGGGTCGATCAGGATCGAGGTGTAGAAGAAGCAGAAGAAGACGATCAGGCCCACGTACACCAGGTTGTAGGTAAAGCCGCCGATCTGGAGATAGTCCTGGAAGAAGCTCGTGACGACGCCGCCTTCGTCGCTGAACTGCGCCACCGTGGTCGGGAAGATCAGCAGCGAGGATGGGAAGATGGGCGGGATCACGTTGGCCGTGTTCACCCGGAGCGGGAAGTAGCTCATGCCGCCCTGGGCCACGCGCTTGCCGACGACGCGGCGGGCGTGCTGGATCGGGATGCGGCGCTGTCCGCGCTCCACGAAGACCACGAAGGCCGTGAGGCCGACGATGAACCCGAACAGCATCAGGGTCTCGAGCAGCGAGAACTGATCGGTCGACACGAGGTTGTAGACCTGGCCGAGGGCGGCCGGGATCCCGACGATGATGCCGGAGAAGATCACCAGCGAGATGCCGTTGCCGATGCCGCGCTCGGTGATCTGCTCGCCGAGCCACATGATGAACGCGGTGCCCGACGTCAGCGTGATCATGGCCATCAGCCGGAAGCCAATGCCGGGTTCGAGCACGGCCCCGGAGCCGAACTGGCCGCTCTCGAGCGCGACCGCGATCAGGAAGCCCTGGAACATCGCCAGCACGATCGTGAAGTAGCGCGTGTACTTGCTGATCTCGCGCTGCCCGCGCTCTCCCTCCTTCTTGAGGGTCTCGAGCTGCGGCACCACGACCGTGAGCAACTGCATGATGATCGACGAACTGATGTAGGGCATGATGCCCAGCGCGAAGATGGACAGCTGCTCGAGCGCGCCGCCGCTGAATACGTTGAACAGCGAGAACACGGTCCCGTCGAGCTGCGCGAACGTCTGCCGGATCACCTCGGAGTCGATCCCGGGCGTCGGGATCTTGGCCCCGATCCGGTAGACCCCGAGCATCCCCAGGGTGAACAGGATCCGGCGCTGGAGCTCCGGGATCCTGCCGATGTTCTGGACGCCACCGATCAACCGACGATCTCCACGTTCCCACCGGCGGCTTCGACCTTCGAGATGGCCGTGCCACTCGCCTTGTTGACCTTGATCGTGCAGCCCTTCGGCGCGTCGCCGTCCCCGAGCAGCTTCACGCGCGCGGTGGGCTTGCCGATCAGCCCGCGGCCCGCGAGGGCTTCGCCGTCGACGATCGCACCCTCGCCGAAGATCTCGAGGTCGCGCACGTTCACGACTTCGTACGGCTTGCGATGGATGTTCGTGAAGCCGCGCTTCGGCAGGCGCCGGGCGATGGGCATCTGGCCGCCTTCGAAGTACACGGGGACCTTCGATCGGGTTCCCTGCCCCTTGGTGCCGCGGCCGGCGTTCTTGTGGTGGCCCGAGCCGGGGCCGCGTCCGACGCGCTTGCGGGGGTGGCGGGCTCCGGGGCGGGGCGAAAGCTTGTCGAGCATCTCTAGGACTCCTCGACCTTCACGAGGTGCGGAATCTTGTTGATCATGCCGCGGACCGAGGGGGTGTCCTCGATCTCGACGCTGTGGTTCATCCGGCGGATGCCGAGGCCCTTCAGGTGGGCCCGCTGCCGGCGGTCGTAGCCGATCGCGCTCTTGACCTGGGTGACGCGGATCTTCTTGCCGCTCATCGGGCCAGCTCCGCCTTGCGCTGTTCCGGGTCCCGCAACTCGGCCAGCGCCGTCATCGTGGCGTTCACCACGTTCTGCGGATTGTTCGTCCCGAGCGTCTTGGTGAGGATGTCGCGGACGCCCGCGGACTCGAGGATGGCGCGGACGCCCCCGCCGGCGATGACGCCGGTACCGGGAGAGGCGGGACGCAAGAGCACGCGACCGGCGCCGGACACGCCCACGATCTCGTGCGGGATGGTTCCCTCCACGAGGGGCACGCGCCGCAGGTTCTTGCGCGCCTTGTCGACCCCCTTCCGGATCGCCTCCGGCACCTCGCCGGCCTTGCCGTAACCGACACCCACGATCCCGGACCCGTCGCCGACGACGACCAGGGCGCTGAAGCTGAAGCGGCGACCGCCCTTCACCACCTTCGCGACCCGGTTGATGTGGATCACGCGGTCGGTGAGATCGTATTCGTTGGCATTGAGCCGTTCGGCTTGCTGCATGGTCCCTCGCCTCAGAACTTCAGCCCGCTCTCGCGGGCGGCTTCGGCCAGGGCCTTGACCCGGCCGTGATAGTGGAAGCCGTTTCGATTGAAGACGACCTCTTCGATGTCGTTGCGCTTCGCGACGTCGGCGATCGCCTTGCCCACCAGGGTGGCTGCGCCGACCTTGCCGCCATCGCCCGCGCCGATGTCCTTCGAGCGCGTCGACGCGCTGCCCACGGTCTTGCCGCTGACGGGATCGACGAGGAGCGCATAGATGTGCTTCGCGCTGCGATACACCGTCAGCCGGTGCCGGGGCGAACGCTCGATGGTTCGCGCGGAGCGGTGTCTGCGGGCCTCGAGCGCCTGGCGCTTCCGGTTGCGGATCTTCCTCTGCATCGCTTGCTTCCTCTGGCCTAACCGACCGCGGCCTTGCCGACCTTGCGGCGGACGTGCTCGCCCACGTAGCGGATGCCCTTGCCCTTGTAGGGCTCCGGGGGCCGCAACTCGCGAATGTTCGCCGCAAACTGGCCCACCGCGTGGCGACTGGCTCCTTCGACCTTGATGATGTTGTCCTGCACCGAGACGGCGAGGCCCTCCGGCACCGGCATGTCGACCGGATGGGAGAGCCCGAGCAGGAGATTCAGCGTCTTGCCCTTGGCGTCCGCGCGATAGCCCACGCCCTGGATCTCGAGTTCCTTCGAGAAGCCCTCGGACACGCCGGTGACCATGTTCTGCACGAGTGCGCGAGCGAGCCCGTGATAGGCCTTCTCCTGCTTGGTGTCGTCCGGCCGATCGAGGCGGACCTGGCCATCCGCCACGTCGATCCCGATCGACTCCGGCAGCTTCTCGAAGAGCGTTCCCTTCGGGCCCGTCGCCTCGATCCCTCCGTCCCTGACCGTGACCGTGACGCCATCGGGCAGGGAGATCGGTCGTCGTCCAATCCGTGACATCGGCTACCAGACCTCGCACATCAGTTCGCCGCCGACGTTCTCGGCGCGCGCGGTGGTACCGGAGATCACGCCCTTGGGCGTCGAGAGGACGGCGAGCCCCAGACCGTTGCGGACCTTGGGGATCTCCTTGGCCCCCACGTACACGCGGCGACTGGGGCGCGAGATCCGGCGGATCCCGTCGATGATCAGGTCTCCGTCGCCGTTGTATCGAAGCTTCACCCGCATCGCCGGGTGGCCGGCGTCGTCGGTCTCCTCGCTGACGGCGTCGATGTAGCCCTCCTCGACGAGCACCCGGGCGACGCCGATCTTCAGCCGGGACGCGGGACAGGTGAAGCTTTCGTGCCCGGCGCGGCCCGCGTTGCGGATGCGCGTGAGCAGATCTGAGATGGGGTCGGTCATCATCGGCGTCAGCCCTCTACTGTCGGAACGGCATGCCGAGATGCGCGAGCAGGCTCTTCGCTTCGGCGTCCGTGTTCGCGGTCGTGCAGACCGTGACGTTCATTCCCGTGATCTTCTCGACCTTGTCGTAGTCCACCTCGGGGAAGATGATCTGTTCGCGCACACCGAGCGTGTAGTTGCCGCGACCGTCGAAGGCCTTGGGCGACGTGCCGCGGAAGTCGCGTACCCGGGGCAGGGCCACGTTGACGAGACGGTCGTAGAACTCCCACATCCGGCTGCCGCGCAGCGTGACGCTGCAGCCGATCGGCTGGCCCTCGCGGAGCTTGAAGTTCGCCACGGATTTCCGCGCACGCCGGACCATCGGCTTCTGGCCGGTGATGAGCGCGAGCTCCTCCGTCGCCCGCTCGATGAGCTTGGGGTTCTGCGTGGCCTCGCCCAGGCCGATGTTGACGACGATCTTGCTGAAGGTCGGCACCTGGTGCGGGTTCGAGTAGCCGAACTCGTCCTTGAGCTTCGGCGCGACGTCGCTCCGATAGCGATCGAGGAGTCGGGGGACCATGGCTAGAGGACCTCCGGGGCCAGTGAGATGATCTTCATGAACTTCGCCGCCCGAAGTTCGCGGGCCACCGGGCCGAAGATGCGGGTGCCGATCGGCTCCTTCTGGTCGTTCAGGAGCACGGCGGCGTTGTCGTCGAAACGGATGTACGAGCCGTCGGGGCGCGAGATCCCCTTTGCAGTGCGGACGACGACCGCGCGCCGGACCTCGCCCTTCTTCACCCGCGCATTCGGGATGGCGTCTTTCACGGTCACCACCACGACGTCCCCGATGGACGCGTACTTGCGGCGGGTGCCGCCCAGCACGCGGATGCACTGCACCTTCCGCGCGCCGGAATTGTCCGCCACTTCCATCGTGGTTTCGGTCTGGATCATCGGTCTTCTCCGCCCCGCCTAGACCTGGGTGGCTTTGGTGAGGGTGGCCTGGACCATCCAGCGCTTCCGCTTGGACAGCGGACGGTGCTCGATGATGCGGACGCGGTCGCCCACGCCACAATCGTTGGCTTCGTCGTGGGCCATGAAGCGCGTGTGCCGACGGACGTACTTGTGGTAACGCGCGTCCTTCACCAGACGCTCGACCCGCACCACGACGGTCTTGTCCATCTTGTCGCTCACCACGACCCCTTCCAGGGTTCTTCGCTGTCCTCGGTCTGTCACTGATCGGCTCCGCGCTTTTCGCGTAGGATGGTCTCGACCCGGGCGACGTCTCGTCGAAGTGTCCCGAGCAGGGCCGTGTTCTCCAGCTGTCCGGTGGCTTTCCGGACGCGCGCATTGAAGAGTTCTCCGCGAAGCTCGCTGCCCTTGGCAACGAGTTCGTCCAGGGAGAGGCTCCGAAGATCGTCCGGCGTGGTCATCTACCACTCCTCCCGCCGCACGAACCGCGTCTTCAGCGGCAGCTTGTGCTGGGCCAGCCGAAAGGCTTCGCGCGCGATCTCGGGGGTGACCCCTTCCATCTCGTACAGCACGCGGCCGGGACGCACGACGGACACCCAGTACTCGGGATTGCCCTTTCCCTTGCCCATCCGCGTTTCGGCCGGCTTCTTCGTGATCGGCTTGTCGGGGAAGACGCGAATCCAGATCTTCCCGCCGTGCTTGATGTAGCGGGTCATCGCGATCCGGGCGGCCTCGATCTGCCGAGCACTGAGGCGCCCGCCGTCGACGGCCTGCAGCCCGTATTCGCCGAACGAAACCGTGCTTCCGCGGTGAGCCTTGCCGCGCATCCGCCCCTTCATCACCTTGCGGTGCTTCACCTTCTTCGGTTGGAGCATTTCCGCTACCTCACCACGTCTTCTTGGACGCGGCCCTGCAGCGCTCCCTGGCGCAGTTCCTTGTCCGCGACGTCACCCTTGAAGATCCAGCACTTCACTCCGATGATGCCGTACGTCGTCTTCGCTTCGGCGACGCCGTAGTCGATGTCGGCCCGCAGCGTGTGCAACGGCACGCGTCCCTCGGCGTAGCGTTCGCGCCGGCCCATCTCGGCGCCGCCCAGGCGGCCGCCGCACTCGAGCCGGATCCCCTGGGCCCCGAACTTCATCGTCGAGGTGAGCGACTTCTTCATCGCCCGGCGGAAGGCGACGCGGCGCTCGAGCTGCAGGGCGATGTTCTCGGCCACCAGCTGCGCGTCGAGCTCCGCCTTCCGGATCTCCTTGATGTTGATGTAGATCTCGGCGTCGGTGATCGCGGCCAGCTCCTTGCGGAGCACCTCGACCTCGGCGCCGCGCTTACCGATCAGGATGCCCGGGCGCGCGGTATGGATGTTGGTCACGCACTTGTCGCCGGTGCGCTCGATCACGACCTTGGAGATGCCGGCGTGATAGAGCTTCTTCTTGATGTGCGTGCGGATGCGGTGGTCCTCGAGCACGCGAGCGCCGTAACCGCGCTCGGCGAACCAGTTGGACTTCCAGCCGTAGAGCGTTCCCAGCCGGAAACCATAGGGATGGACTTTCTGGCCCACTTAGCGCTCCTCCAACTCGAGCGAGACGTTCGTCGTCCGCTTCTGGATCCACGCGGCCCGGCCCTGGGCCCGCGCGCGGATCCGCCACATGCTCTTGCCTTCATCGACCGTGATCTTGCCGACTACGAGGTTGTCCACGTCGATGCCGGCCTTCTCGCGGTTGTTCTTCTCTTCCGCGTTCGCGACCGCGGAGCGCACCAGCTTCGCGAGGGGGCGGGCAAAGCGCTTGCTCGACAGGTCGAGGATGGCCAGCGCCTCCTCGACCTGTCGGCCACGGATCTGGTCCGCCACGAGCCGCGCCTTGAAGGCGCTGCCGCGCAGATTGTTGAGTTTCGCGGTGGAACCGGCCATCACCGCTTCACCTTCTTGTCCGTCGAGTGACCCGTGAACTTCCGCGTCGGGGCGAACTCTCCGAGGCGATGGCCGACCATGTTCTCGGTCACGTAGACGGGCATGAAGAGCTTGCCGTTGTGCACGTGGAACGTGATGCCGACCATCTCGGGCGTGATCATCGAGCGGCGCGACCAGGTCTTGATGACCTGCTTCGAGCCGGACGCGACCGTGGCCGTGACCTTCTTCTGGAGGCTGGGATCGACGAACGGTCCCTTCTTGAGTGAACGCGCCATTACTTCTTGCCTCGCCGCTTCACGATGTACTTGCTCGACGCCTTCTTCTTGGCGCGTGTCTTGGCACCCTTGGTGGGCTTGCCCCAGGGCGTACACGGGTGCCGGCCGCCCGACGACTTGCCCTCGCCTCCGCCCATCGGGTGGTCGACCGGGTTCATCGCGACGCCGCGGACGTTGGAACGCACGCCGAGCCAGCGCGAGCGCCCGGCCTTGCCCGTGCGCACGTTCTCGTGCTCGATGTTGCCGACCTGGCCGATCGTCGCGGTGCAGCGGACGTGGATCATCCGCATCTCGCCGCTCGGCATTCGGAGCGTGGCGTAGCCGCCCTCCCGGGCCATCAACTGGGCGCCGGTCCCGGCGGCCCGGACCAGCTGGGCTCCCTTGCCGGGCTTCATCTCGATCGCGTGGACCACGGTACCGAGCGGGATGCTCGCGAGCGGCATCGCGTTGCCGGGCCGGAACTCCGCGTCCGGCCCGGCCTCGAGGCGGTCGCCGGGCCGCACACCCAGGGGCGCCAGGATGTACCGCTTCTCGCCGTCGAGGTAGTGGAGGAGCGCGATGTTGGCGCTCCGGTTCGGGTCGTACTCGATCGAGGCGACCTTGGCCGGCACGCCGAGCTTGTCGCGGCGGAAGTCGATCTTCCGGTAGCGGCGCTTGTGTCCGCCCCCGCGATGCCAGCTGGTCACGCGCCCGTGGCCGTTGCGGCCGCCGGTCTTGGTGACGCGTCCCTCGAGGAGGGAGCGCTCGGGCGTAGCCGCGGTGATCTCGGCGAAGTCCGAGACGCTCATCTTCCGGCGCCCCGGCGAAGTCGGCTTGTAGATGCGGACGGGCATGTCCTTACACTCCCTCGAAGAACTCGATCGACTGGCCTTCCGCCAGCGTCACGATCGCCTTCTTCCATTCAGACTTGCGGCCGACGTACTTGCCCACGCGGCGCTGCTTGCGGTGCATGCGGCTGGTCCGCACGTTCTCGACGCGGACCGAGAAGAGCGACTCGACCGCGGCCTTGATCTGGTGCTTGTTGGCCCCGGGATCGACCGCGAAGGTCACCACGTTGCCCAGCTCGCGGGCGATGGTGCTCTTCTCGGTCACGACCGGGCGATAGATCACGTCGTGGAGGTTCACGCTTCGGCTCCCTCGGCTCCGAGCCGCGCACCGATGGCCTCTAGCGCGTCCTTGGCGATGACCACGCGCTGGTGGCGGAGCACGTCGTAGACGTTCAGGCCCTCGACGCGGAGAACGCTCACCTTCGGCAGGTTCCGCGCGGCGATTTCCAGCTCGCGCTCCTGGCCCGCGGTGACGACCAGGGTCGAGTGCCCGGCCACGCCGATGGCGTCCAGCATCGCGACGACCCGCCGGGTCTTGAACTCGTCGAGCGAGAGCCCGTCCGCGATGACGAGCGCCTCTTCCTGCTGCCGGAGCGTGAGCGCTCCGCGGAGCGCGGCGCGGCGCATCTTCTTGGTGAGTTTGTGCTCGTAGCTGCGCGGGACCGGCCCGAAGACGACGCCGCCCCCTGCCCATTGGGGCGAGCGGATCGAGCCCTGACGCGCGCGCCCGGTGCCCTTCTGGCGATACGGCTTGGCGCCGCCGCCCGACACCGCGGAACGGTTCTTGGTCGCGTGCGTCCCGGAGCGTCGCTGCGCCAGCTGGCGGCGGACCTCGGCGTGGAAGAGGTGGGGCTTGACCTCCGCCTCGAACACAGACGGGTCCAGGTCGACCGTGCCGGCCGCCCCACCACTCGCGTTCATCACATTCACAGTTGCCATCGCTCTTCTTCCCAGGTCGATCGTCGCGGAGGACCCGGCTAGATCTTGATTTCGACGTCCACGCCCGCGGCGAGCTCGAGCTTCATCAGTGCGTCCACCGTCTGCGGTGTCGGATCGAGGATGTCGATCAGCCGCTTGTGGGTGCGCATCTCGAACTGCTCGCGCGACTTCTTGTCGATATGCGGTCCCTTCAGGACCGTGTACTTGTTGATGTCGGTGGGAAGCGGAATGGGGCCCGCAACCCGTGCGCCGGTCCGCATGGCCGTGTCCACGATCTCCCCGGCGCTCTGGTCGAGGAGCTTGTGGTCGTACGCCTTCATGCGGATCCGGATCTTCTGGGTGCCTACGTCTGACATGGCGGTTTACTCGATGACCTCGGTGACGACGCCGGAGCCGACGGTCCGTCCGCCTTCGCGGATGGCGAAGCGCTGCTCGACGTCCATGGCGATCGGCGTGATCAGTTCGACCGACATCTCGATGTTGTCG
>Ga0114931_10002220_pt1 | contig 24720 bp, 18 predicted proteins | sample 2SBtaG_FD_89579 | JGI IMG/M metagenome (GOLD analysis project Ga0114931, IMG submission 89579) | Deep subsurface microbial communities from Kolumbo volcano to uncover new lineages of life (NeLLi) - 2SBTROV14_V59a metaG | ecosystem: Environmental > Aquatic > Marine > Volcanic | place: Kolumbo... | reverse complement strand
TAATCAATACGCCCGAGTCGTGATTTATAAGCAAAACGGCGATGTCATGGCTGAAGGACCGCCTATTGATGCCACTGTTTCCCGTTGGCGTCATCTAATTGGTGCAGCGGATTTTAACGGCTCGGGGCAACTGGAAGTTGCCTCGACCTTGTTTCCCCACATTGGGGGACAGACCGAGTTGTTTTTCCGTCACAATACGGCGTTGCTGCAGGAAGAAGCCGGTTTGGGGTTTAGCAGTCATCGTTACGTGGGTACAAACATTGATGCGGCGGGTATAGTCCGGGGTGAAAGTACCACCGTCATAGTGATACCCACGCAGAATTACGGCGCTTTGGGCGCTGTGGCTCTGGACGACCAAAACCACTGCTGCCAGGCGTTGCAAGTGAGTGAACAGTTGCAGTGGGGCGGTGCCAGGCAGGAAACTAATCTGGCCAAGGTTACGGTGGCGGGCAAGTTGCGTCTTGGCCTTGGTTTAAATGACAATACTTTGATTATTATTGAATAATGCCGGGTATGGGCGACTGCACAGTGTGATGCTAAATAAATAGCATAATCCATCAAGCGATACGCCAGTCACAGCGTTTTTTCAGTTACTCGATGCTCACAATATGTCGCATTGCCCCAATGAGAAAGGTTCACGGATCAAGCCGGATTTTCTATCGGCGCACCTGATAATTACTGCCGCCACCATGTTGCCTTGGATTACCACCCATGTGTTGACATACACTCCCGGCCGGGAGCAGTTTTCCATGAACCGGCTATCATGGCTACCATCGGCATCGTTGCCTGGCACTTACCTTTTTACGGTTGGACGCTTGATAGTACCGTCAAACCGGGAGAAAAGCTGGTGGTGAAATTTACCGCGGACAAACTAATCACACCTATGAGTTTTTGGGTGGGCGGCAGCGATGATGCGGTGATTTGGGATGATACACACACCATGCTGGAAGATGAGTTCGGTATTTTTGATGCGACTTTAGGGACTTATGTAGCACCATTTTTTGAAAGACCTGTTATGGCAAAAGCCCGTCATGTGGATGATTGAGAGGCGTAAACGCGTCATCGTGTCTATCGCATCAGGCTGTGATAACCTGCGCTTTATCTAAAGTTGGCGTTCCATCGGGACAATCGAGCACCACGGCGGCACTAAGTCCAGCAGCTACTATGGGCAATGGGCAGGGCTAGCCGGCTAGCCTTGCCATTGGCGCCTTCCACCGGGCTTTCATCCATCAACAATTAGTTTGCTGAAAAACCGCGCGGATAAGGGCAAAATACCTGGGAATATGTAGTGATAATATGGATCGCATACGCTTGGAGGTTATGGCCGGGCATGAGAGACGATCGAGAAGAGCAAGTAAAGATAGATAGATAACGATTTTTGGATAGCATTGGCCGTGGGCAGGTCAGGCGAGTATCCTTCATACCGGTTTTACGTCATATGAGTTCAACAAAGCAGTTGGGAGATTATACAGTCAACTGATCCATTTTGTGCCGCACCCATTGCATGTTGGCGATGGCCTTTTGAGGATTGACCTCAAAAATCTTGCGTGCACTGGGGTAGCGCGTGTCGATGGATTGCAATGCCTGGTAGTAATCGCGGATTTCGGTAAACCAGTCAGTAGCGGTGAGACCCATGGTATCGGCTTCCATAAAGGACAAGTGTTCGTCGTCAAGGCCGCGGTTGGTGTGCAGGTGAACATGTAACTGCATGCCGCACTGCTGTCGTTCATCAAGAAAGGTGAACCATTGGGACAAGGTATTATCCGACCACACCTTGGCGTGTCCCATATCGAAACAAAAATGCAGGCAATGCAGACCGGCAACCTGGATAAGCTGACATAATCGGTGGTAAAAAGCGATATTCTGGAAAGTGTTTTCGATAAAGATATGGTAGCCGTAATTGACGCAAATGGTATCCATTAGAATAAGATTTTCCAATAAATGGTCAAACATGGCTTCCCGGCATTGAGGTCTGCTGGACATGGGTGTCGTGCCCACATGCGTGATGGAATAGGCCGAGCCGAGTTTTAACGAGGTTTCTACCGCCGCTTTGAGTTCCTGCAGGTAGTCGTGTATACCGAATACATTCAACAGGTGATGATTGAGGTGGGTATTAACAGGAAGGCCGGTGTTTTCCACGCAATCAATAAATGTTTCGTGGACATCGCGATTGCCGTGATACAGGCCAAGTTCAACAGGTTGGCCCGTGTGCAGGGCATAGTCGATCAGCGGTATAATCTCCGCGGCGTCTCGATCTTCCATTTTTAGTCCAAATTGTTTCATCGGTTTTATTTCTTTGCCTGATTTTAATCCTAGCGCAGCGCCGTAGACAAACAAGCAGCATAGTCATAACCGGCCATCTTTAAAACGATGCTTGCACGGGTTGGCGTACATGCATGACGGATTCCTGTTGAAATTGTTTTTCGTACCAGGTGCGAAGCTTGTCAATTTTTTCCAGGTTTTTTTTGGATCCATCGTGGACGATAATAAGGATTTTTGTAGGTTCTTTGATCAGCCTGTCTTCCCGGTTCCGCCACCGGCCTGTGGCGTCAATAACGGTAAAGTTGTCGAAAGCCTTGGAAACCTGATTGTTTAGAAAGTCTTGAAAAGCTTGTGCTGCCACTTGGCCTTGGGGCATTTGCAGGCCGAAGTACAAAGCGGAGCGGGTCCAAAGCGGTGTGTTTTTTCCCGTCATTTGGGTGCAGGCACAAAGGATGAGTAACACTACCGGCGTTGTCGACTTGGCGAGTTTAATGATGCTTGGATGCCAAGCCATGTTTATGGCAGTGGGGGCAGGTATCATCTTCCAGTTCAGCCACCAGGGTTTGGGTTTTTTCACAATAATGGCAAGCTTGCTGGTCCAGCACGATGGTGTGATTTTCATCGCTTTTGGTGCATTGAGGGGCTATCTCCTGAAAAGTGTTTTGCCTGTTGGAGATCAGGCTGAGTGCCCATTTAGCCAACAAGCGGTCAGGTTTCGCCGGTGATTCACCGTCTTTGAGTTTCTTGCCAACGATCGGAAAATCTAGGAGAATTTGCTCGGCGGTAAAGACGGATTGCCAATGGTGGATGTCGCTTTCATCAATGCTGTGGGCAAGGGTTAACGGCAAAGCATCCACTTTTTCCTTCACTTCACGTAATCCCAACCGGAGCTTTTTACGCAGCACCTGCATTAGCTTGACGCGCTGCCGCTTTTTAATGCCGCGAATAACCACATCGTGTTCAAAGTTATAAGCCTTACCCCAATCGTTAAATGCTATTTTCACGGCGTGTTGCGTCCCGCACTCACTGCATACCAGCAGATTGCGTGAACTGTATCCATTGTCGCAATGGTAGTAATGAATCCAGCCGAGAGTCATATGTAATCCACACAATTCACATTTTCGTAATAGTTTGGCATATGGTGTAGCAGCCCTGTCGCTGTCCATATTTTGAGCTAATGGGTAACGGTAAGTAAAGCCTTATTCAAAAAAAATGCCTGCTGGGTGTTTTTACTCTAACGCATTGAAAATTTGGAAAAATACCATGATGCACGGCTGGATGTGCCGGAATGCCGCGCTTTTGCAAGTAGCAGTAGGCATTTTTCGGGCTCGTGGAATTGTTGGGGGCGCAGGTTAAGCCACTTTGTTTTACGGGTTACTAGACAACATTTTTGAACGGTTTACCTGACCTCAGCGCAGCGATCTTACTTCCAGGTTTGGTTAAATCGCTGTTGCTCGGTATCGAAAGCATAGACCGATACGGCGCCACGGTACTGATAGTAAGTCAGTGCATCAGTATTTCCCGCCCCGGCTGGCCGAAACAATTCGATAGCAGATTTTTGATGCCATTACGCCCGCTAATCACCTTCAATTTGCAGTAATGCTGTTATACTTACAAAATCGTCACACGGCGGATGTTTTAGAAATTACGGCGCACAGCATGTTGGATCAGGCATAGGCCCTATTGCAGCGGGTATTCGGCTACCCGGCTTTTCGTCTCCATCAGCAGGACGTCATCGAGCAATTGCTGCACGGTGGTGATGCGTTGGTCTTGATGCCCACCGGTGGCGGTAAATCCCTGTGTTTTCAAATTCCCGCTATGCTTCGGCAGGGAACCGCCGTGGTGGTGTCGCCCTTGATTGCCCTGATGCAGGATCAAGTAGCGAGTTTGCGACAAGCCGGGGTCAAGGCGGCCTATCTAAATTCGTCACTGTCCATGCAAGAAGCTGTACAGGTCGAACAGCAGTTCCTGCAAGGCGGCCTGGATTTACTCTATGTGGCTCCCGAGCGTTTGATGACATCCGCCATGTTAAGCCTGCTCGAGCAGGCTCCTGTTGCCCTGTTTGCCATCGACGAAGCCCATTGCGTGTCGCAGTGGGGGCATGATTTTCGTCCCGAGTATCTGCAATTATCCGTGCTTGGTGAGAAATTTCCCGGCGTGCCCCGGGTCGCGTTGACAGCCACGGCGGATGAAAACACCCGCGCCGAGATATTGCAGCGATTGCATTTACAACAGGCGAAGTTATTTATCAGTGGTTTTGACCGGCCCAACATACTTTATCGGGTCGTTCCCAAACACAATCCCCGCGACCAGTTATGGCAGTTTATACGCACCGAGCACAGGGATGAGGCAGGCATCGTGTATCGCTTGTCACGTAAAAGCGTGGACAGTCTGGCCGCATGGCTGCGGAGTAAAGGCCTTAAGGCATTGCCCTATCATGCCGGGTTGGACCGTTCCGTGCGCCAGGCTAATCAGGAACGCTTTCTCAAGGAGGATGGGGTTATTATCGTGGCCACTATCGCGTTCGGCATGGGTATTGACAAACCAAATGTACGATTTGTGGCCCACTTGGATTTACCAAAAAGTATTGAGGCTTATTACCAGGAAACCGGTCGTGCCGGGCGCGACGGCTTACCGGCAGATGCTTGGATGAGTTACGGCCTGCAGGACATCATAATGTTGCGTCAGATGATGCAGGACTCCGCCGCCGATGAATCCCGCAGGCGCTTGGTACAGTTTAAGCTGAATGCCATGTTGGGTTTTTCCGAATTGACCACCTGCCGGCGGCACGCCTTGTTGCACTACTTTGGCGAGTCGAGTCCACAAAGCTGTGAACGTTGTGATAATTGTCTGCAACCACCGGTCACCGTGGATGCAACCGAAACGGCGCGGATGGCTTTGTCGTGCGTTTACCGAACCGGACAGCGTTTTGGCGCCCAGCACGTCATGGATGTTCTGCAGGGTAAAGTGACCGAACGCATCCAGCGTTTTGGCCATAACCGGTTAAGCACCTACGGTATCGGCAAAGCGTGGGATGATATCTACTGGAAAGTTTTGTTCCGGCAACTGGCGGCGCAGTCCTATCTGCAGGTGGATATGGAAGGTTATGGTGCGTTAAGGCTGGCGGAGAAATGCCGCCCGTTGTTGCGGGGTGACTTGACATTGCGTATTCGTAACCCTCAGACATTGATGGCAAAAACGTCGGGTGAAAAGCCGTCAATGGGCTTTCGCGATCCGCAGGATGCTGCATTATGGGCGGCGCTTAAAGCCTGTCGATCATCGTTGGCAGCCCGGCAAAACGTGCCGCCGTATGTTATTTTTCATGATGCGACATTGGTTGAAATGGTCAAAAAACGGCTTCGGTCACATTCGGATTTGTCGGATATCAGCGGTGTCGGTGATTACAAGCTAAACCGTTACGGCGCCGATTTTTTGCAGGTCATCGCACGGCAAAAATAGATCAACGCCAATGCGGCACCGATGTAATGATGCTTGATGCTTGATGGTTTGAGCAAGTTGTTGAACACGGTATCGTGAGTTGAATTCAAGCTTGCATTGGATTTTCAAGCCTGACAACCGGGTTTGGTTACCCGGTTGTCGGGCGTTTGGCGAAGGTCAGTGCGCTTTCCAACTGTTGCGCTAAACGGCTATCGATTCGGGTAGTTATCCGGTAATCCGATGACTCGCATGGTCATGCCGTTGGTGTAGAAATCGGGTTTTTTGTAAACCGCGTAAAGGCGATTACCCATTTTATGCAGGTGACTTATGGTACTGACGGTTGGGCCGTAAGTAACGGTAATGGTGTCAACCAAGCGTAAATTGGCGGGGTTGGACGCATCGATAACATACACTTTGGTTTTACCTGCCACATACAACGTGCTGCCGTCTATAAAGTATACACCTTCGGCCATGACGACTTCCGGCATGGGTAAATAACCCACTTCGTATCCTGTTTTGATGTCAAAACTGGAAAGATGGTATTCATCAGGGTTAGCCTGGGTATTTACATAAGGCACGATAATATGACCGTTGACCAATAGCGGTTTTAACGAATGGGAATAGACGTAACTCCCCGCATCGATGGTCAGCAGATGATAGGGCGCGTATGGATTTTGGATGTTATAGATGGCAAAAAAGCGACGTGCATTTGCAATCAGGTAGTGGTTGTCCACATAGAACCGGTTGCTGGAGGAGCCGGACGGCGATTTTGGAAAGGGTATGGCTGTCGCTGATGAAAGCGTGTGCTCCCATGAACCGCTGAAACTCCTGGTATTGAAGATCTGAACATAATTTCTATTAAAACCTGTTTGTACGGGTTTTTCCATCGCGCCCACGTAGACAAATCCCCGGTTATCGGATTCTATTTGAACGGCGTATGTGGTACAGCATCCGGATGTTTGTAAATAGACTTTTTGTTGGCTGGGCACGTCAAAAACAGCGTCCATGTTGCCGGTCACGGCATGATTGTTAAAGATGCCGATGGTCGTCGCCGGTACGGAAGGCGTGACTTTTGAGCGTTTGACAAAGCCGGCATCGGTAAACTGCCAATGGGCAAGATCGGCTTGGCTGACAGACCGGTTAAGCGGTGTCCGTTCCGTCATAAAGACATCATGGCCCTGGAAAACAATACGTTGTTCGTAAGGGTAATTGCTATAAGTGTACGGAAACGATTCCTCAAACAACACTACCGGAATCGAAAGGGATAGCGGTTCATAGCTGTAGCGGTCAACCGTAAAGCCATAGTTATTTAAATTTGTATCGGTTGTCAATCGCAACGTGACGGTGTTGCCGGGTATGATCGGGGAGTTTTCATCCATTCGACTACCGGTGTTGGTGTAGCTGGTAATTTCATTGCCGTATACGTCGAGCAAAGTCAGGACATCGCCGGCAAGCAGATCCAGCCGATCAAAGTGCAGTTGGATGTTGGCGGCATCCAGGTTTCTGACCACAAATTCCCTGGATGCGCTGTTGCCATAGGGATGGGAGGACTCAACGGTGGCTGCAACGTCGATGCGCGAATAGCCGTTGGCCATGGCAAAAGTTAACAGCTTATCGAGGGCCGTGACGCCCACATAGGACACGCTGTCCAGTTCGGCAATGGTGTCAAATGGATTATCATCATTGCTGTTGAGTACGCCGTCGGCGCCGGCGCGGTGGGTGATAATGTTGGTGGCCGCGCGGCTGTCCAAACCGACGTCGGTATCCAGTAATACCAGATCGGCCGTGTTGACGAGTTTTAAAACGGCTTGGGCTTCGGGTGTTCCTTCCTGAATGGCGAATGCCGAAAAGGTGGTCCATAGTAGTGTTGACAATAGTGCTAACTGAAAGACTGTTTTTGGGTAATGTACTAAACCGTACTTCATTTTTTACTCCGTTATTTAGTTAGGTCTTCTGATAAAGCAGTCATTTTTTACTGACTGGATGTCCATCGACGAATAAGCGTATGTCCGGTGAGGTGCGATTCTAGCAAACACGTATCATGGAAAATAGACCCAAATGGTTCCTAATTGATTATTAATTGATCGTTACTTAATAACTGTGTATAAATACAGTAGTCGGATGAGCCGCATGGTTTTGGGATATAATTTTAAGTGATACACTCATGGGGAACGCGGGTTTTTAATGCATTCCATACAAGGTTGGCGATACGATATCAAATGGGCTGTTTGATGCGCTCATAGCATGAGTTGGCAGGGTATGATTCATGCTTGCTCCAGCCAAGGGAGAATGATTATGTCCATGATCATGTTATTTGCAGGCGCCTTGTTGCCGATTCTGTGGGGGTATGCCTACCGCCGACGCGTAACGTGGTCGCGGGGGTTGGCGACATTTCCGAGGACAACCGGTAGATCATCACCATGGAATGGATTATCAAGGGCGTCGCTTTGATCGTTATCGGCTTACTTGTCGCCCTCGTTAGGTAGCAGGAACCAGCCGGTACACTGGCCTTTTCCATTTATAGTTTGTATATTATGGTGTTGGGCTCGTGAGCCATTGTTGTTTTTTTACCGGTTACCGAATCAATTTTCTACCCTTTAAAATGTGTGTGTGTTTGTGCTGTCGCTTTTGGCCGGTTTGATACTAATCGGTCTCATGATGCAGGTTTGGTTATCGTGAGTTGAGGTTCGCCATGCTGTTATGGTAGGCGCCGCTACCGGGAAATCAGTGTTGCCCGTGTGGTTTGTATTTTGCCTTTCCGTGTAAATTCGATTTGAATGTTGTCGCCGGCAGAGAAGGTTTTTAACACATCGGAAAACCCGCGCAGATCTTTGATGGTGCGTTGATTGATTTTACGGATAATGTCCCCGTCACGTAGACCGGCTTGTTGGGCGGGTGATGAAGGTGTGACACCGGTCATCCGCACGCCATCGCCTTGAAAGGTAAAATCCGGGATGGTACCGAGGCTGACCCTTCGGCCGCCACCGGCTGTTGGTGTTTGTCGATTGGTTTGGGCGAGTTTACTGTTAAGGGGCTGATCCCGGGATGCCAAATAGACTACGGCCTCTTTTAACACACTGGCAACTTTCACCAATCCGGCGGCATCGATTTTGTCCACCGTGTCCGATGGACGGTGAAAATCAGCGTTCGCGCCGGTAAACAGTTGCACGCCGGGTACACCGGCATTGAGAAAACTGCGTTGATCGCTGGAGCCGAATTCGTCGGCAACAGTTTGTATGGAAATGCCGGTGACAAATCCCGCGCCGCGAAATATATGAACCCATTCCCGCGCCGATCCGGTACCTAAAACCGTCAGTTTTTTCTTACCCAGCCGGCCCACGGTATCCAGGTTAAGCACGCCAATAACGTGATCAACAGGATAGTCGCCGGCGTTATTTACGTAGTAGGCCGATCCCAGCAATCCCGCTTCTTCACCGGTGAAAGCAATAAAAACGATGCTTCGCGGTGATGGGGTTTTGGCCAGCAGGCGCGCCAGTTCCAACATGACGGCGACGCCGCTGGCATTGTCATCGGCGCCGGGGTGGATTTGTCCCTGGCTTTTGACCCGGGAAGTCGGCCAGCCCTTGCCAAGATGGTCATAATGCGCGCTGACAATCACGCTTTGTTTCTTGAAGGCCGGCACCGTGCCGGGAATAACACCGATCACATTGGCCAAGGCAATGGTTCCCTTGGGTTTGCCCACATCCGCACGCCAGGACTGTAAATAACTGCCGGGCTTATCGCCACCGCTTTGCAGTCCCATTTGTTTGAATTTCGATGCGATATAGCCGGCCGCTTGATCCAGTTGCGGTGAGCCCAATTCACGGCCGGCCATGCGCGGGTCGGCTAGTTTGGTTATATCCTCAAGCATACGGGATTGGGAAAACACCGGCGCAAGATTGGCAAGCGCCTGACGATTTGCCAATTCGGCGGTGCTGGCCATTGGCGACGTATGATTGTCAGCCTGTTTGACCCTGACGGACATGGGTGAATCAACCACCGGCCACTGTCCCTTGGCGATGTTGTCCGGTCTGTCGCCTTCAAATCCCAAATAACTGTAACGACCGTATTGCGGTAGCTTGCGCGTTAAACCCGCAATCGCTTCGGCGTTATCCGAGGCCATCCAGCCGATGGCCATATCCCGGTTTTTGGCCTGGCGCGCCACCAATACAACGGCGTGGCGGTTGCGCGACAGGGTAGTTTTGTCGACAGTCACGGATTCACCGTTCCACTGCACGTCATAACTTCGCAAGCTTTGTTTAAGCTGCGCAATTAAACGGTTGTTCCAGCCGAACAGCCAAATCGCTTTATCCTCGGGAAGCGCTGTTAATTGATCATCGAATACGATGGCGATTTTCCCCGTTTGCGAACCTTGCCATTGCCGCGCGCTTTGTCGGTAATGCGCGGCCAATGACGGTGAGGCGTTTTTCGGCAGCACGATCAGTACCTGTTCGGCGCCGAACAGTTGACTCAAAGCCGGCGGAATTTCGTTACGGTGGACTCGACGAAACACATCAAACTCAGGATCCACATCGATGCGAAGCGGTCGGGCAGGTAGCGTTAAGTTGAGCTTTTGAGTCCTGCCGGTCATGGATACGGTGGTTTGAAAAGCTTGTTGGGTATTTTCCAAGGTCACCGCCAATGGGATATGCAGTGCGTAGTGGGGTGCCGTTTGTGTCTGCGCCAATTCGGCCTGCAGTTCAAATGTGTTGCCGACCGGTTTGCCAAGGGCGTGGTTGATGATTAATGCAGGAGCACCGGTTCGGTTAACCCATTGCTCGAAAAACCCGTCAATATTCGTGCCGCTGCTTGCCGCAAATGTGTCGCGGATATCCGTAAATGAGGCAAATTTAAATTTATAGTTGCGGTAAAATTGCTGCAGCGCGCGACGGAAGCTCTGATCGCCCAATTGCAAGCGCAGCATATGAAACAGCATCAAGGCTTTGCCGTAGCCCACCGCCTGGGTGGCGGCACTGTGTCGCGATCGAAAGGCGGTGAGTGGAAAGTCCTTGTTGCTGCGTACATGATCGGCGTATTGCTGCAACAAGGTTCGCCGGTATAACCAGGCCCGTCCCCGCTGTTCCTTGACCAGATGATCGGCCAGATAACTGGTAAGTCCCTCCGACCAGTTGCCTTGTTCATAGCGTACAAATACACCGTTTCCCCACCAATTATGAAGAATTTCGTGAGGATAGGAACTGTGCAGAATAAAAGGATAACGAATAATCTTGGGTCCGAGCAGGGTAAACGAGGGCATACCGTACCCGGTGTCCCAGAAATTTTCCACCAGGGCAAATTTACTGTAAGGGTAGGGCCCGATTAGTTTGCCGTACATATACAGATACTGGGCGGTGGTGTGCAAGTATTTTTTCGCCAGTGGCGGATCAGGCCGGCGTAAAAACACCATGGTGTTGACCGCGCCGGCGGTCTGTTGGTAGAAGGCGAACTTTGCGGCGATCAGAAAAATTTCATCTTGCGGTTGTGCGATACGCCAGCAGCTTGTCGAACAAGCGTCTTGGCCCTTGTGTAATTGTTGTCCCTGACTCACCGAGCGCCAACCGTCGGGCAGCGATACATCCATACGGAAACTCACGTACGGTGCATTGAAGTGCGGATACCAGTAACTTTCACCGGCCAGGAATACACCTTTTTCATCAATTAATCCCGGTGACACGCGAAAACTTCGTGCGTACTCCTCGCTGATGCTTTTTATAGGATGGTAAATGTCACCGCCGTAATGCAGGATGATTTCTTGGGATTGGATACCGTTTATCCGGTAGGCTTGCAATGGCACGGCCGCGTGCCGCAGGGCCTGGCCAAATTGTTGCTGTGTTTCAGCCGCTGTCATGGCTTTCAGTCGCACACCTTTTTGCCGGGCTTTTGGCTGCATGCCTGCATGCAGCAGTAAGAACGTAGTGCCGTTTTTACGCAGTGATTCGGGTACGCGGATGTGGTCGACGACATCGATGCGGTGCGTTTGCGGCGCGATACGAACCTGCAGTTGGTGCTCGACCAAGGTTTGGGCATATACCGAATGGTTAAGTGCCAAGGCAAGGAGAACTAACAATATTCGCATGGTGCTTCCTGTTGCGGCGATGACGTCGGGCCGGACCATGATAACCAGCCGGATAGACAAAAGGCAAATACGCGTGGCAGGCGACTGTGCTTGTTAGGTATTCATGAATCTTGTATATTTTCCAGAACGGTGTTAGTCTCATCGTCCATACACGGGTGTTAGTACCCGCCAATCATTTGAGAGTACCGGCATGATGAAAGCAACCGTAACGGTTACCGTTTCAACTTGGGAATCACAGTCTATGTGACAGACCCCGGTATTCGCATGCCCGGGGGCCGGCCTCTCGGGTGAACAAGCCTGTTAGGCCAATGCTTAACAGGCTTTTTTTGTTTTTGGCGCGCCAAAGCCGACGGTGGCCGGCGGGATTCCGGCGGCCGCCCATTTCAAACCAAAACAGGAGCAATCCAATGATGATGAAAACCCATATCAATGTGGGCACCATTGGTCATGTTGACCACGGTAAAACGACCTTGACCGCCGCGATCACCCAGGTTCAGGCCGCGCGTTTTGGCGGCCAGGCTTTGGCATTTGATCAAATCGACAATGCCAAGGAAGAAAAAGACCGGGGCATTACGATTAATGTTTCCCATGTGGAATACGAATCGGCATCACGGCACTATGCCCATATCGATTGCCCGGGTCATGCGGACTATATCAAAAACATGATTACCGGTGCCTCGCAAATGGACGGCGCCATTTTGCTGGTTGACGGCAGTCAGGGAGCCGCCAAACAAACCGTTGAGCACGTGTTGTTGGCACGCCAGGTCAATGTGAAATACCTGGTGGTGTTCGTCAACAAAATGGACATGTTGAATGAGGATGAGCGCGAGGAAATGCAAATGTTGGTGCGTGATGACATGGATGTGCTGCTTGAACGATACGGTTACACTAACGTGCCGTTTGTGTTTGGCAGTGCACTGCTTGCCTTGGCCGCGGTGGAGAAAGATGGGTTGGCATCGGATGCCGTTCAGTGCATTACCGAACTGGTGGAAGCCCTGGATCAAAGCATTCCGGCACCTGAGCGTGACTTTGACAGCCCGTTTATGATGCCGGTGGAAGATGTTTTTACCATCAGCGGGCGCGGTACGGTGGTCAGTGGGCGGGTCGAGCGGGGTGTGCTCAATCCCGGTGAGGCGGTTGAAATCATCGGCTTGGCCAGCGATGACAGCCGTCCGGTGGTAGTAACCGGCATCCAGGCTTTTCGTAAGGATATTGCGCAGGCAGGGGCTGGTATGAATGTCGGACTGTTACTGCGTGGTCTGAAGCGGGAAGATGTTTGTCGTGGCCAAGTGTTGTCGGCGCCGGGGGTTATCAAACCCTTCAGCAAAGGCCGCGCTCACATTTTCGTTCTGAGCAAGGATGAGGGTGGACGTCATACACCGTTTGGGTCCGGCTATATGCCGCAATTTTACTTTGGTACCACGGATGTGACCGGTATGGTGCAATTGGACGAAGACCGGCTTGTGCAGCCTGGCGAGCAAGCGGACATTCAGTTCGAGTTACATAAACCGGTGGGTATCGAGCCAGGCATAAGGTTTGCCATTCGCGAGGGTGGTCGAACGGTAGGCGCCGGTTTGGTGACCGAAGTAAGCGGCTGAATCCGGCCGAAGTAAAACCCCTTGACTGTTCAGGTTTCAGGTCAAGGGGTTTTTTTATACGTGGATTGCCCTACGCTATGGGTATGGCGATTATTTGCCGGCTAAACCGTCGGCGCAATCGGCGGCGTCAATGCTGATGGATTCCAGCATGGCCGTGACATCGTAACCCTTGGGGGTATAGCGTTTAATCAGGTTTTTACGTACTTTTGTTGCGTCTTCCGGTTTTCCCAGGGCTTCCAACGAGCGGATTATCACAGCATTACCGGCCAAAACAGTTGTGTCATTTTCAGCATATTGCTTAACGACATGCCGCGCCTTGCTTAGTGCCGCGTTATAGTCGCAATGGCTGTAGGATTCGATGGCATCGATAGCAGGATCTTGCTGACCTGCATGGCTGGGTAAGGAAAGAATACAAAATAAACTAAGTAGGATTGTTTTTGGCTTCAACATCGGCAGGCTCCCAGGGTGGACGCCTGTATATTAGCAGTGATTAATATGTTGGTCAATCGCGACATGTATCCATTTGATATTTCATTGTTATGTCAAGCCGGCTCACCAAGGCACGGTTGGTGGCAGCGCCGAAAATTAGCGTGTAATCGACTACGTTCCTTTTTGTCCTTGAGGCCGGTACCAACCTGCAAAGGTTTGAAATAGTCCAATAATGACTACGCCATGGTGCCTTGATCGCTGTGATTACCGGTTTGGGTCCACCGCATTACAGCGCAATTCACGTGCTGCAAAAACCGGGCACGGCTGTCTGCAGCATCCGGTTAGTAACTCATATAACTGCTGTGAAAAACGTCCAAACGGTTGCTGTCAACTGTATCATGGCGAAAATTTCGCGCGCCGCTTTTGGTGATTGTTCGTACACGATCGATTAATTGAGTGGATTGTTTTGGGGCAATGTCCGCGGCGGCGAACCACGCCATAATATGCATGGCATCGATGGCGCGAATATTATTTTCCGATTGTTGTTCAAGCAGTCCGGCTGCGGCAATCGATTTTAATAGATCCGGCCATAGTTTCTTAAATAGCGTGCTGCTGGCAAACAACTCCGCGCGATGGACATAACCGTTGATCGCGCTGGCATAACCGATGGCGTCGCCGTGATTGTCCGGCACATGGCCGAATGCTTCGATCAGGGCCTGGCAATGGGCATCGACGCTATCACTGTCCAGGGTTTCGAGTTTGCGGCGCAGTTCATAGGACGCAAAAAGCGTATGCTCGCAGCCGGTATGCCTGGCTGGGCAGGCCGGTAAGTGTTTGATGCCGGAATTTGCCGGCACCAGCATATCGACGGCTATCGTTTTTCGCGATTGCGCAACGGTGACGGTGCTGCCGGCATGAATAAATACCGTGTCATCGCTGATATTCTCCAACGCCAAAGATTTAAGTGCCTTAATGTCGTGGACAATGATTTTTCCCAATGCCAGTGCTTCATCAAGTGGTATGACTTCATTGCCTGGCCACCGGGCGGAGCCATGTATAAGAAACAGGGTCAGGTTTTGTTTGCGAAAAGGCCCTGAAAAATACACTTTTCTATCGGACTTGTAATACAACACGGTTTGCTCCTGCCATCCGGCGTCAAGTTTACTTCAACAAATACTAACGCCAGAACATGGCATAGTCGGGGCACCGTATATCCAATTCGGGCTGGGGTATGGCATAATGCGTTGTTTGAGGCACGGCAGAACCTTACCATGCAACAGATATTGGTTTATGCGGATTCACTCTGCTGGGGAATTGTTCCCGGTACGCGCCGGCGCTTGCCGTTTGCGCAACGATGGCCGGGTGTGTTGGAAACGGCTTTGCGTCAGAACTTGGATCATAACGCCGGCGGGGCAGCCGCCGTACGTGTGATCGAAAACTGTCTGAATGGACGCCGAACGGTGTGGGATGATCCGTTTAAACCGGGACGCGACGGCCGGCAGGGTTTGGCGCAGCAAATAGAAATGCATTCGCCTTTGCGTCTTGTTATTGTGATGCTGGGCAGTAATGACTTTCAATCCACGCATCAGCATAACGCCTGGCACTCGGCGCAGGGCATACGCACCCTCGTGCAGCTTATCCGTCAAGCGCCGATTGAGCCGGATATGCCGCGGCCGGACGTAATGATTATGGCACCGCCGCGACCACGACCGGTCATCGATAACAGCGACATGGCGGAAAAATTCCGCGGCGCGGCTGATAAATGCGAGGGATTGGCGCGGGCCTATCAGAGCGTTTGTCATGCCTTGGGTTGCGATTTTTTCGATGCCGATGCTTTGATCCAAACCAGCGCCACCGATGGTGTTCATCTTGACGCGGCGGAGCACGGTATATTGGGTAAGGCCCTGGTCCCTGCGGTAATCAAGTACTTAATGAGTCGCGCGGAAAATTAGGTAGCAATCGAGCGCGCCCTTTTTATGCTGTCTGTTTCCCATTGAACGTTGTAAAGGGCGGCATTCTGTTACCGCCATGCCGCTCAGCCCGGCTGCGCGGTATGGGGTCAGTGCAAGACATGTCCCTGTCACCCATGCCATTCGTTAGCTTGACCGACTTGTTCGCGAACCATCCGTGCGGCTTTGACCATTTGATGCAAAGCCAAGCTTGCTTCAGGCCATGTGCGTGTTTTCAGCCCGCAGTCAGGGTTGATCCATAAGCGTTCGGCGGGCAGGTATTGCATGGCCGTGTCGATGACTTGTTTAATATCTTCAATGGCCGGTGTGCGCGGCGAATGAATATCATAACAACCGGGGCCGATCGCATTGGGATAATGATAGTCGGCAAAAGCGCTAAGTAAAGACAGATCCGAGCGCGCGCTTTCAATGGAAATGACATCGGCATCCAACTCGGCGATGGCGGGTAGAATCGTATTGAAGTCCGAATAGCACATATGGGTGTGCACCTGGGTTTGTGATTTTACCGATCCGCTCACCAGGCGAAAGCAGCGGGCTTCCCATTGCAGATAGGATTGCTGGGGTGCGGTACGCAGGGGCAGGCCTTCGCGAAAGGCCGGTTCGTCCACCTGGATGATACGCGCGCCGGCTTTTTCCAATTCAAGCACTTCGTCGCGCAACGCCAACGCGATTTGCAGGCAAGTTTGTTCCCGGCTTTGGTCCTCGCGAATAAACGACCATTGTGCAATCGTGACCGGCCCGGTTAGCATGGCCTTGACTGGCTTGTTGGTCAGGCTTTGGGTATAGCGCCACCAATTTAAAGTGATTGGCAAAGGACGCCAACTATCACCGTAGAGAATCGGTGGTTTGACGCAGCGCGAACCGTACGATTGCACCCAGCCCTGTTCAGTAAAACAAAAACCGCTCAGATGCTCGGCGAAGTATTCCACCATATCGTTGCGTTCAGCTTCGCCGTGCACCAATACATCCAGCCCGGCGTTTTCCTGTTCGTAAATAGCCTGAGCGATAGCGGACTGCATCTGTTTATCATATTCCTGGACCGGTATTTGCGCGTTCTTATATTGGCGTCTTGCCTGGCGGATGGCCGGTGTTTGCGGAAAAGATCCAATGGTTGTGGTGGGCAGCAGGGGCAAGTCCAAGGCCTGACGTTGTATGGGACTGCGTTGCGCATAACCAAGGCGTCGATGAAAATCTTCTTCGTTTAAGGCTTCGGTGCGAGCGCGCACGTTTGGCTGGTGTAGCTTTGCCGACTGTCGGCGGCTTTGCCAGGCGGCGGCGTTTTTTTGTAACGCGGGCTCCACACGATGCCGGTTACCGTTCAGCCATTGCTGCAGGTGGTACAGTTCATCGAGCTTTTGTTTGGCAAAGGCCAGCCATGGCTTGATTTCCGCGTCTATACCGGTTTCCTGCTCAAGATTGATAGGACAATGCAGCAGGGAGCACGACGGCGCCAGCCAAAGATTGTCGCCGCGATTATCGGCAACTGCCTGCAGATCGTTTTGGCGTTTTTCGAGGTCGGCAATCCAAATATTTCGACCGTCGATGACGCCGGCGGACAATATTTTTTCGCGGCCCAGCAGGTTTAAGGCGGGCTGCAGTTGTCGTGGTGCGCGTACCAGGTCCAAGTGCAAGCCGGCCACCGGCAGACGGCAGGCCAGGTAAAGCTGGTCTTGCAGATCACCGAAGTAAGTGGTCAACATCAGCTTGGCGTCACAGGACAATTGGCTGTAAGTGGATTCAAAGGCGCGTTGCCAGGCATAGGGTAAGTCCAGGCATAATATAGGCTCGTCGATTTGCAGCCACGGTGTTTGCTTGGGGTTAAAGCTTGCCAACAGTTGTTGATATACCGGTATCAAAGCGGGTAACAGCGATAATTTGTCAAACGTCTCACCGGCACAGCGGCTTACCCATAAAAAACTGAGCGGACCCAAAATGACCGGTTTGGGCTTGGCGTGGTCGAAGCCCTGTAATACGAGCCTGGCATGGTCAATGGCCGCGGACAGTGGGCCGTTGCACAGGTGGAATTCTTCATGAGGTTTAAGTTCCGGTACAAGATAATGGTAATTGGTGTCAAACCACTTAAGCATACGGCATGCCTGGGTGTCTGGATAATGATTGGCGCGACCACGGGCCATATAAAAATACCTTTGCAGAGGATCTTGCACCTGTCGAAAGCGTTCAGGACTGACACCCAGCATGGCGGCTGTATCCAGCACATGATCGTACAAACTGAAATCGCCCACCGGGATATATTGGATGCCGGCGGTGGCCTGCCATTGCCAATGCCGTTCGGTTAAGGTGATTGACGTTTGTTGTAGTTGGTCAGCACTGATTTCCGTGCGCCAGTATTTCTCCAGGGCCTGTTTCAGTTCTCTAAGTTCCCCGATGCGCGGAAAACCCAAATTATGCAGGGTCGGCATGTCTGTCTCCTTGATGGTTGCGATTTGCAGTTAGTTTGCGGCAGGCATATGATTGAATCAATCTCATTATTTTCATTATATTTATGAGTAAAACTCATGTTTAATTTACGCCATTTGAAAACGTTGGTGGCCTTGCGCCAATTTGGCAGCCTGGCCAAAGCAGCCCAACATCTGCACCTGACCCAATCCGCTTTGTCCCATCAACTCAATGAGTTGGAGTCCCGTTTGGATTTACGGTTGGTCCATCGACGCAGCCGGCCCGTGCAGTTCAGCCACGCCGGTCGCCGCTTACTGGATCTGGCGGACAGCGTACTGCCGCAATGGGAGGCTGCACGGGTGGACATACAGCAAATTGCCCACGGTCATAGTGGGCGGCTGCATATCGTCATTGAATGTCACAGTTGTTTTGAATGGTTGCTGCCAACCATCGAGCACTACCGGGGGCATTGGCCTGACGTTGAGATCGATCTGTCGCTTGCGCATAGTTTTGAACCCATGCAAGCCTTGCTGCGGGAAGACGTTGACCTGGTGATCACCTCCGATCGTCGTGACATGGAGGACTTGCAGTTTTCGCCACTGTTTCGCTACCAGGGTGTTTTGGTTATGGCGAATGATCATGGCTTGACCGGCAAAACATTTATCCAACCGAAAGACTTGAGCGGGGAAACATTGATTACCTATCCCGTGGATGCCCAACGCCTGGATATCTACCGTTATTTTCTTGATCCATCCGGAGTGGTTCCAGCCGGGCGACGCCAGGTGGAGTTAACATTGATGATGGTTCAACTGGTGGCCAGCCGTCGGGGTGTGGCGGCATTGCCCAACTGGGCCGTATATGAGTTTGTGCAAAAGGCCATGGTTCAAATCCGGCCGTTGGGACGGCATGGGTTCTGGGCAACCCTTTATTGCGCCACGCGACGAGCATCCCAGGTGGCCTATATGCGGCATTTTATCGAGGTGGCCGGGGAAATCTCCGCCTCGCATTTGCAGGGTATCGAAAGCCTGTCGGTGTAGAGTGGATCCCGTGGGATTGTAAGCCTTACTCCCGTGCCAGCGAGCCCAAGGTTTGGATTGCCTTGGCGATAGGTCTTTGCCAGGGTATGGCCACGTTCAAGCGCAGGCAATGGTTGAAGGCCGGCTTAGCGGTAAATAGCGGTCCGACCGCGATATGGATCCCCTGCTGCAATGCTTTTTGATAAAGTTGCATAATATCCACGCTTGTCGGGCACTCAACCCAAAAAACAAATCCGCCACTGGGGTGGCTGACTTTGGTTTGATCGGGAAACGCCTCCAGCACGGCGTGCTGGTACAGGGCCATCTGATGAGCGTAGTCCGACCGGATCCGGCGCAGGTATTTTTCATGTCCACTGCGACTTAGATAGTATGCCAATGCAGCCTGCGGCAAGGATGCAGAGGCGATATTGGAAATAAATTTGAGTTGCTCCACTTCCGGCTGCCGGCTGCCGGCGATAAACCATCCGATACGCAGGCCGGGCATCACGGTTTTTGAAAACGACGAGCAGTACATAACCCGATCGTGCTTATCCATGGACAACAGGCTGGTCGGGCGCACGGCATCGAATCCGAGATCACCATACACATCATCTTCGATAATACGCATGTCATATTGCCGGGCGATTTGCAGTAACTTCGCTTTGGCCGGGTTGGGCATGGTATATCCCAGGGGATTGTTATGATGCGGCACTACCACGCAGGCCTGTACTTGCCACTGTTCGGCGGCAAGTTTTAACGCCTGCAGGCTGATACCCGATTGGGGATCGGTGGGAATTTCCACGGCGCGCATTTTTAACGATTCAATGACCTGCAGGATGCCGTAAAAAACCGGCGATTCCACGGCGATAACCGCGTGATCTTTTGCCACTGCTTGCAGGGCAAGGCGCACGGCTTCCTGGGCGCCGGCTGTGATAATGATTTGTTCCGGATCGATCATGGCTCCTGTTTTTAGCATGCGTTTGGCGATTTGCCTGCGTAGCGGCGGGAAGCCGGGCGGGAACATATAATGTGGGCTGACATTGTCCAGCCGCGCCGCCGTCGACATAGCCCGCCGCATGGCGTGTACCGGCAGAAAATCGCGGTGGGGAATGGCGTTGCCCAGTACCACGGAACACGACTGCGCATCACGCAGGGAAGCGTACCAAAATTGCCGTTGTGCAAGCCTGACCGGACTCTTTAACGTGGACCGCACTTGCGCCAGGGGCAATGGCCGGCGTCGGGCCACATAGTGTCCCGAACGGCTACGTGCTTCCAGGTAGCCCTGGTCTTCCAGCAGTTGGTGGGCATGTACGATGGTGGCGACGCTGACGCCGAAATCCTGGCTGAGTTGGCGAATACCGGGCATGCGTTCGCCCAGCACATAGACACCTTGATCGATTTGTTCGGCCAGCTTACCGGCGATGACTTGATAGCGCTTCATAAAACAGTTGTCCTGCAAAAAATAGGTACAGATTAGGTGATTTTAAATCTGTATCGTAATAATAAAACATAAAGTAAATCTGTACCATATTTGGTGTCGGGGCGACAATCATCCCAGCAATACATTTGGGAGTTGAAATGGAAAATTGGGGGCTGTTGTTTGCATTTGCCGGGGTCACCGGATTCGCCTTGACCTTACCGGCGACAGGACTGGCATTGGCCGAGTTACCGGTCATGCTGCTGGGACCGGGACGTGTATGGCCGGCGGCGGCTCTGGCCTTGGCGGTGTTGCTCGGTATGCGAAGCCCCTTGCCCGGCATACGCCATTGGCCCGGGTTACTGTTTACCGGTTGCGCCTCGGGGCTGGTATTCCCATTGCTGCTGACCAGTGCTTTGCAGGTTGTTCCCGCCAGCCATGCCGCGGTCATTTTTGGGGCGTTGCCTTTCGTCAATGCCTTGGTCGCGCGCCTGCGGCATGGTGAAAAATCCGATGCTTTATTTTGGGTTTTTTCGGCACTGGGCGCCTTGGGAGTTATGCATTTTGCCTGGCAACAGCACGACCATGCAGTGGTTCGCGGTGATGGCCTGCTGATCATTGCTTTATTCGTTGCTTCGGCGGCGTATTCCGAGGGTACTCGATTGTCGGTGCCGTTAGGCAGTTGGCAGGTTATCAGTTGGTCGATGGTGTTTGCTTTTCCGGCATCCATGCTGTTTATGCCGGTGTTTTGGCAATTTCCCCTGCACGCTTCATGGCCTGCCTGGTTGGCTTATGCCTATGTGGCTACGATCAGTCAGTGGTTGGCTTATGGTTGCTGGTATCAAGGCTTAAAAACTGCAGGTTTCGCCCGGGCAGGGCAATTGCAGCTGCTGCAGATGTTTTTCAGTATGGCGGCTTCAGCGCTGCTGCTGCGCGAGACATTGGCATTGGCGTTGTGGTTGCATGCAGTCTTTGTCAGCGTGTGCCTGGGATTGTCGCTTGCCGTAAAATCGAGGAGAGTGTGATGAAGTTATATGGTGTGGATGTTTTTACCATGGAGCCGTTTAAGGGAAATACCGCGGTGGTGTGTGTGCTCGACGGCGATAAGCCGGATTCGTGGTTGCAGTCCATGGCGGCGGAAATGCGCGTGTCGGAGACGGCGTTTGTTGATCTTTCCCAAGCCAGCCTTCCGCTGCGATGGTTTACGCCTAAATTGGAGGTACTCCTGTGCGGGCATGCCACGCTGGCTACCGCCCACGTGCTATGGCGACACCTGGGAGAACAGCGCGATTTATTGCGTTTTACGACATTAAGCGGTGTACTTCCGGTACGCCGTCGCGATAAGCGTTTGGCGTTGGACCTGCCGGCCATTGAAGTCAGTGAACTGGCGGTGGATGAACAGGCCAATGCGGTTTTGCCGGACACATGGCAGGCTTGGTACGGTAATGATCATTATGCCGTGGGATTACTTGACAGCAGCGAGGCCGTGCAATCCTACCGGCCCGATGCGGATACGATCATGGCGTTGGGTAAGCCATTGATTTTGACAGCACCTGGACGTGACGGTGATGATTTTGTATCGCGCTTTTTTGCGCCCGGCATGGGAATCCTGGAAGACCCCGTGACCGGTTCCGCCCATGCTCTGCTGGGACGCTTCTGGGCCTGGCGGTTGAATAAAAGCACACTCACCGCCTATCAGGCTTCGCAACGGGGAGGGCGTTTGTATATCCATTGTGACGGCGACACAGTCACGGTTGGTGGTTACGCGGTAACGGTTTACCAGGGTAAAGTCTGTTAAGCGCAAGCGTGCTGATTTGGCGTGCGAATCCCGATGATTTATGTACCATAAAGGAGGCAAGCATGATCAAGCATGACGGGTTGGGTTTTGGTCGGCGTTTGCGGCGTGTGTAAGTTGTGGCATACGGGCGTTTTTACCCAAACTTTCCGTTCAGCATACTTCACTTAGCGCGGCTGTTTCATCCATGATCTGTGGCGGCTTCCGCTAAGATGCTGAATCTCCAGAATACTCCCCGTGGGCTTGTATGCGGTCAGGTATGCATCCTTCGCTCTGTAAACGGCGTATCCTTGCGTCACTCCTGCGTTGGTCACCCTGGGGTCCGTGCGTGCCGCTATCCATACGCTGAATTGTCCTCGTGACGGCGGTTCATAGCCGGGATGGGGCACAGCCAAAGGAGAATTGATCCACAGATCAATAGATTTATAAGCCGGAAAGGTAAATGTTCCAGGCTGCTCGCCGTTACAAAAAGAAGTTTTTAACCCTTCTTATCTTTTTACTATCGCCTTTACGCGAATCATTTAGGAGTAGCGACTATGCCGCGTATTTACTTCCTGTGGAGTATATTGTTTATATTCAGCACGGCTGTCCATGCACAGTGCTGGCGGGATTTAGGGGAAAATCCCGCGGCAAAAAAATTGACCCCTCAACATATATACCAACTGAGGGAAATGCTTAAAAATGACACGCAGTGCGGTGTGATTGGGGTTTCATCCCATGAAGCTTTTATGATTTACAACCGTAAAACAGCGGCTTTTTGGGAGATTCATATTGAAGGCGTGGATATTTACAATAACTCGTCTCCCCTTGTGCGCAATAGTATGCAGCTTTATTTTCATGTTGCCTGGAAAACAATCGCCCCACTGGATGCCAATGTGTTGAATGCGCAAAATAAACAGGATTACTGGAAGGTGGGAAAATCCGCTAAACGTCGCCGTCGTGGAAAGAAAGTGCCGAACTTCGTACAAGGGCAATCCGGCCTGGCCGGCAAGATGCCCTTTAGCACTACGGAACTGGCTTATCTAAAACAAACCATGCCGCAGCGTTTTCGCATAAGCTATTTCAGGAATTACCTGCACTAAAAAAGAAGGCGGACCAATCTTGGTCCGCCTAGCCTCTGGGGGGAGGGTGAGAACTCGAAAAATCGTTAGCTAAATGCCTGGCCGGGTTTGCGGCCGACCATTTTTAAGATTTTTGCCAACGGACAAAAGCCGCTAACAGACGCTTGTAACATATTGGCTCCCACAAATGCGGTCAACCATAACCAATAAGGTGATGCCACTTGCGACAAAATCAAGCTGACTAAAATTACCGTACCCGCGAATGCCATGACAATTCGGTCAATATTCATCATAGAACCCCTTTTTAAGTGCCCTGTCATATTGATATATAAGAGGATACTAATATTTCTTCGGTTCGTCCAGACTATTTTTTTATTTATTTACAATTCAATGCGTTAAAGACATATCGCCGGCTTTCGAGGCCGACAGGCGGTTGATTTTTAAGGCTAAAACTGATGCCATAGCGAAATACCCACAGCCGTTAACATTTTGGTTTGCACATTGTTTAATGTGCTAAGCGGTGCCATGATGGCGTTGGGTTCAATTTTGAATTTCCCCATTTTAAAACTGTAACCCATTTCTACTATCGGAATGATTCCGTATAGCGAATCATCGTTGCGATTCTCATGATGCACGGTGCTCATGTCCGCATAGACCGCGTCAATGCCGGCACCCAAATAAATACCGTCTTTAACAGCGTGTTTGTAGAATCGAACTCCCGCACCTAGGGCTAGTCCCCGACCTTGTTCTTCGAGTGCGTCGGATGCACTGCGGTATCCGATATTGGCAACTTTGCCGGTAATACTATAGTTGGAAAATCGGTTTTTATAATTTTCCGACTGCAATGCGTATATGCTTCCACCCGGCGTAAACATGACGTTTACGCCAAGTTCCTGCGCGTAGGCGGATACTGTAAATAGTAGGGTAATTAACATTGTTCCAATCGATTTTAAATCCATGACTTGTCTCCGCAACAAACAGCAGCTCTTATGATGCTGCCACTATAAACGGGACACCCTTACTGTTGGCTTACAGGCTGTGAAAAAAAAATTGTAACCATTCAGGTGTCAATGTAAAACTCCCACGCAAAAACAGCCCCCCCCCCAATGGCATTCACTTAACAAAACAACCCATTCACTTAAGGGTTCGGTTTCCGGTGGCTGGTTATCCGCCATTTGACTGCTAGGCGGTGATGGGTAGCACCTTTCCGGCGGTGGGCTTGGCCGGTTTGGGTGGCTTCCATTTTCCGATGGGCTTCCTG
>Ga0114931_10002219_pt1 | contig 24723 bp, 23 predicted proteins | sample 2SBtaG_FD_89579 | JGI IMG/M metagenome (GOLD analysis project Ga0114931, IMG submission 89579) | Deep subsurface microbial communities from Kolumbo volcano to uncover new lineages of life (NeLLi) - 2SBTROV14_V59a metaG | ecosystem: Environmental > Aquatic > Marine > Volcanic | place: Kolumbo... | reverse complement strand
TAGTCCCCGCTCGCATCAAGGGTCAAGGTCCGTTGAGTCGAAATCAGCCCGATGCTGTCGCCCTCGGGATTGAAGACCTGCACCGAGGCGGTGAATGACGTGGAACCGTTGTCGAGAACCAGGAACCGCACGGTCTCGCCGGCAACGCCCCGAAAGACAAAAAAATCATGGTCTGAGGCAAACGCGATCATACCGCTCACGGTGAGGGGGCCGTCCGGGCTGCCATCGGGGACAACAGTGGGAATCGCTGGGACCGCCGTCGTCTCCGGAAAGGGCTCAAGGACCAGTGTGTAATCGCCGGTCGCGTTTGAGCCCGAATCCGTTACCACCAGGCGGTAATCCCCGGTTGAGTCGAGGGTCAAGGTCCGTTGAGTTGCAATCAGGGCAATGCTGTCGCCGCCGGGGTTGAAGATCTGGACGGTGGGGTCAAAGGTCGCCGATCCGCTATGCAGGATCAGGATACGTAGCGTTTCACCCGCTATGCCGGCAAAGCGAAAGACGTCCGTCTCGGTGGGGGCCTCGATGCGACAGCCCTGAGTCCGGTCACCCGGGTGGAGGATCGTCTCCACATCTTCAGCACAGGGGCTGAACGACAGGGCTTCAGACTGGGCGCGTACCTGGGATGGCGACACGAATAGTGCGACCGAGAACGCAGCGATCCAGAGGCCTCCTGAGACATGTTGGATCCACATGAGATTCTCCCTCACAATATGGCATCAACGCCTGTGCACATCTCTATATCTCCTATATAGGAGCGTAGACCCCAAGTGGGGATTTGAGAAGTATGGAAAGGGCCTCATCAGGATCATCTATGGGCCCCTCGAAACCGACAGCCACTGTGAGTTCACCCAAGCTCTCGGATTTATTTGAGTTCTGTGGTGAAGCATTATACCCGGCGCACCTGGGGTTTCGGCTTCCAGGTCCCGCACCTCTGGACGCATGACGGCGTTGGAGATATTTGGCATATGATGGATATGGCTGCGCTTGTCCACCTTGTCCTGCACCCGGATCGAGGCACCCTAGGAGCCTGTCGGATTAAGGGCCAAGCTACTGCGCCGGTGGGAGAAGGGCCAAAATATCCCTGCCTTCTATTCGTCCCATCCCTGGGACTCACCCCCGCGGGGCTCACGTGCAAGATCGCTCCCGGTGATCTTGTCGTTGCGTAGTCCCACTATGCGCCTCGAAATCGTGAAGATTTTGTCTCCTTCTCCCACCTTGCTCGCGACGATCGCCCAAATCCGACAGACTCCTAGAACCCGAAATACCCAGTGCGACAGGTAGACCCGCCGGACGGCGAGCGGCTCACCCGGGCCATGCGCCCCAGCCCTGCCCTGAACGCCATCATCGACGCCCTGTGAGGGTGTCGTCCCCCGGCGCAGAGGGCCGGATCTGGCGCGGGTCGGCATCGGGGCTGGAGGCCGGCACGGGGTAACGGGTATATCGACTCGCCTTCACTCCGGTTCGCGGACCCCCAGTGCCTTCAGGTCGGCGATCACCTCATCGCTGTGCACCTTGGGCTTCACGTGCCGATAGATCTTCGCGATCCGGCCCTGCGGATCGATGATGAAGGTATGGCGCCTGGCGAAGCGCACGGGACCAAGCTTGAACAGAGACCCGTATCGCTTGGCGACGCGCCCCTTACGGTCATACAGCAGGGGAAAGGGCAGATGGTACTTCTGCGCGAAGGCCCTGTGGCTCTCCACGTCGTCCAGGCTGATGCCCAGCACAGAGACCCCCATCCCCTCCAGGGTAGAGGCGTCGTCGCGGAACCGGCAGGCCTCCGTGGTGCAGCCGGGGGTATCGTCCTTGGGATAGAAATACAGCACCACCCACCCGCCCCGGTAGTCGCTCAGGCTATGCCGTTTGCCGTCCTGATCGGGGAGGGTAAATTCAGGGGCGGGATCCCCCACCTTCAGGCCACCGGCATGGGCTGGGTTCATGGGCATGGTCGTGATCAGTAGTCCCATCAGTGAAAGGCCCCAGACCGCGCCCCACCCGCCGCCGGACCGGGCACTCACAGCAGCTCCACGGCCTGTTCGAAGCTCAGGCGCGGGGCCCGCGGATGCAGACCCGCCGGATCCCCATAGCCGATATTGGCCAGGAAGTTGGAGCGCAGCCGTCCGTCGGGGAAGAACTCGGCATCGAGCCTGGCGTTGTCGAAACCGGACATGGGCCCCACGTCCAGGCCCAGGGCCCGGGCGGCCAGGATCAGATAGGCCCCCTGGAGGGTGCCGTTGCGAAACGCCGTGGTGGCCGCCCGCTCCGGGTCCTGTGCGAAGGCCTCGGACGCGCGCGGCATATGGGGGCTCAACTGAGGGAGCCGTTCATAGAAGCGGGTGTCGAAGGCCACGATCACCGTGACCGGGGCCTGTTCGACCTTGGGCACATTGCCCGGGGACACCACGGGCAGCAGGCGCGCCTTGGCCTGCGGGCTGCGCACGAAGACGAAGCGTGCTGGCAGGGAGTTCATGCTCGTGGGCCCCCACTTCAGGAGCTCATAGAGGTTGCGCAGCTGGGCGTCACTCACCGGCCGGTCCTGCCAGCTCGGATAGCTGCGCGCCTCGGTAAACAGCAGCGCGAGGGCCTGCCGATCCAAGGGACGCTTGTCCATCGGGATGCTCCTGTGCGGCTATGACAGCGCTGACAATAACAGCTCGTCCCCGCCGCGTCAGCCCGGAGACACCCCGCGCGGAAAGGGACCGGACATGTGGTCGGCCGGGGACCGGCGCTGCGGTGTCCCGCGGATCAGGGCGATCCAGCCCGCAGATAGGCCAGATTCTGCGCGCTGAAGGGCCGCGGCTCCCCACCGAAGGGCTCGAAGCCGTGACCCGACGCGCACACATTGCCCTCCAGGAGCATGATGAGCTGGTCGCCGGTGATGGGAAAGGCCTCCACACGGTCCAGCACGGCCGCTGCGACCCGCAGGGGCAGCACCGGGACGGGCACCATCCACTTGCTCCGGCCCACGGCCGTGGCGATGGTCTGGATGATCTCCTTCCAGCTCCGCTGCTGCGGGCCGCACAGGGTGTAGACCTGCCCAACGGCCTCGGGGAGGTCCAGGGCCTTCACGAAGGCCCGGGCCACATCGAGCACATGGACCGGGGCCATGCGGAAGGCACCCGCCCGGGCGATGTTCAGGCCCTCGAAGAACAGCGGGGCCGGCAGCGGGGGGCGAATCATCTGTTCGAGGAGCCGGGTGCAGAACTCCGTGCGTCCGCGCGGGGGGCCGAAGATCACCGAGGGCCGGAATATGGTCCACTCCAGATCGGTGCCCCGAAGGTATTGTTCGGCCTCGAACTTGGTGCGCTGATAGGGCGTACCATCCGCGCGCACGCCATTGGCGCTCATCAGGACCATACGACTCACCCCCAGCCCGCCGGCGACATCGGCCACGCGGCGCGGACCGTCCACGTGCATGGCCTGAAAGCTGATCCCGCGCCTGGGGAACTCGCGCAGCAGCCCGATGTTGTAGATCGCGGCCTCGGTCCCCTCCAGGGTCGATCGCACGGCCCCGGCGTCCTCCACGGTGCCGGTGACGGTCTCCACCTCCCGCCCATGCTCGACCTTGTGCTCGCTGCCCGGCCTGACCAGCAGCCTCGGCCGATGGCCCTGAGCCACCAGTTCATCCACCAGGTGGCTGCCCACGAAACCCGTTCCACCGATCAACCCTACCCTCATCCCGAACGACCCTCCGTGTGCGGGCCCCGGTATCCCGCCGACCCGCGGCCAAGGCGCCCCTGATGAGAGTATAGACCGCCCCTGCCCCGGCAGCTCCGTCACTCGGGCCCATGCAGTGGACGCCGGGGCCCCGGCGTGGGGCGTATAATGTCCGCCAGGCGCCGCAGCCCTGAGTTCTGAACGAGCCCGGGCACCGTGGATACGGGTCGTGGTTTCCAGGACACGCCGGAATGCGTCCGTTCAGGCTCGACAGCGGCATCCCTGCCGCCGACGGTCCCGGAACACAGGGCCCGCACCCGCCGCGACGGTGATACTTACTGCACAGGCTATGGAACCGTTCAAGAATAACTTGCAGATCCTGCTTGTCTTGTCACCCGCGCGCGGCGTTGCGGAAAGGGTTACATAGCGCAACTATGCGCCCCTTTCCGCGCCTTGCGGGCAGACGGAAATCCGGTGCAATCTGTACCAGTTATCTTTGAACGGTTCCTTATAGAGAAGCTACCCGAATCCCGACCAGGTCTCTCCATGCACAGCGTTGTAAGCGATGCCGCAGATGCCGGCTTTCCCCGCCTGCGGGTCGCCGTGAGCGCCTGCCTGCTGGGTGAGGCGGTGCGCTACGACGGCAGGCACAAGCGCGATGCCTTCATCGCCACCACCCTGGCCCGGTTCATGAAGCTGGTGCCGCTGTGCCCGGAGACGGCCATCGGGCTCGGAGTGCCGCGCCCGCCCATCCGTCTGGAGGGCGACCTGCCCAGGCCCGAGGCGGTCGGTGTCGAGGACCCGTCCCTGAACGTGACCGGGGCCCTGGAGGCCTACGGATACGAAACGGCCGAGCGGCTGGGGGCACGGCTCAGCGCCTGTATACTCAAGAAGGACTCACCGAGCTGCGGCCCGCGCGGCGTCAAACTGTACAGCGGACGGGGGGGCGCCGCGCGCCCCGAGGCCATGGGGACAGTCGCCCGGATCCTCTCACAACGGCTGCCCCTGCTGCCCATGGAACAGGAGGACCGCCTCCATGACCCGATCTGGCGCGAGGTCTTCCTCACCCGGGCCTACACCTGGCGGCGCTGGCAGGACCTCATGGCCACAGGGCTGAGCGCCGAGGGACTGGCCGCCTTTCATGCGGCACACCGCTGCCTGCTGGCCGCCCGCTCGCAGGCGAGTCTGTGGCGCATCGACCAGGACCTCTCCAGGCTGTCGGACGACACCGTGGCCGCCACCGCCCAGGTCTATATCGCCGCGGTCATGGACACCCTGGCACGGCCGGCGAGCCACGCAGGGCGGCTGAGGGTGCTGGAACAGTTGGCCCACGGCCTGAAGGGGCGCATCGACAGTCCGGCACAGGCCCGCCTGAGGGAGGCGCTCATGGCCTGCCGGCAGGGTCAGGTGCCCCTGACCGTGCCCGTGCAGCGCCTGCGCGAGCACCTGAGGGCACACCCGGACGCCCTCGGCCCGGCCCGGCACTGTCTCTACCCCTACCCCGACGCCCTGGGCCTGCACCATGGCGGCTGACGAGCCGATGCCGGCGCACCGGCGCCGGGCCGCGGCGCGACCGGGGCGAGGGCCGCAGATCGCCTGCCGCTGCGGATCCGGAGCCCGCAACCGCCGCGGGCTGGCGCCCGGTTTTCGGCACTCCATCCCAGAACCAGGCGCCGGGGCCGGTAAGATGGCCCTACAAGACGTCAGCCCCGACCGGCCCACTATCGAGATTCGCACCCGGGAAATGGACCTTCCGACCGATCCGAGCAGCAAGATCCTGGCCAGTCCCCTGGAGTTCCAGGGGGCTGTGTCCTATTTCTGTGCCGGGCTGTCCTCCCGTCGCTATCGCCGACACACGGAGCGCATCGCCTTCATCAACGCCCACAACTACAATCAGGCCCACCACTGCCGGGCGTACGTGGACGCCCTGAACCAGTTTCAACACATCTTCTATGACGGGGTCGGGATGCAGCTGGCGATCCGAATCCATCGCCTCTCGGGTATCGCCAACATCTCCGGTACCGATCTCATCCCGGCCATACTCGCCCACAGCCGGTCTCCGCTGCGGGTCTTTCTGCTCGGCGGCGCGGCCCAGGACCTCGCTGCCCTGGCCCGCGGATTCCAGGACCGCTACCCGCGCTGCCATCTGGTAGGATGCCAGCATGGATTCTTCGACGACGACCGGGCCGTGATCGATCAGATCAATGCCAGTGGCGCCGAGCTCCTGCTCGTGGGCATGGGCACGCCCAGACAGGAGATCTGGCTGGAACGGCACCGCGAGGCGCTGAACCCCGGACTCAGCGCGGCCGTGGGTGGCCTGTTCGGATACTGGAGCGGACGCCTGAGCCGGGCGCCGCGCTGGCTCAGGGGACTCGGTCTGGAGTGGAGCTACATCCTGGCCCAGCAACCCGAGAAGTGGCGGCGCTATCTGGTCGGAAACCCGGCCTTCGTGGCCCGGGCGCTGCGCGCCTCCATAGACCTCGGGATCCGGTGCAAAGAGACTACCTGATCGGTCCCCTGCGCTGGCATCTCAAGAAGATCTCCAGACGCGCGGCGATCGGCCTCTCCCGACACTGGCCGGGCGCCTCCGGCCCCAGGCTTCGGGTATTGACCTACCATCGCTTCGGCACCCGCAGATACGACCCCGTGGCGATCCCGCCCGAGGCCTTCGAGGGCCATCTGCGCTGGCTCAGTGAACACGCGCAGGTGATCGATGCGGCGGGCTTCGCCGGATGGCTCGACGGCACCCGGCAGATACGGCACAACACCGTGCTCATCACCGTCGACGATGGCCATTACTCCTTCTACGAGCACGCCCTTCCCATCCTGCGCCGCTACGGGTTCAGCGCCGTCCTGTTCGTCTGTCCCGACCTGATCGAGGCGGACGAACCACCCCCGGCGCCCGCGAGGCCCCGCGAATTCATGAGCTGGAGGGAGCTCGAGGCGGTACAGGCACAGGGCCTGACCATCGGCTCCCACGGACTGAGCCACCGCTCCCTCGCCCGGATGAGCCCGCGGGAGGCCGAGGCGGAGATCGTCGCGGCCCAGGCCGTCCTGGAGAGCCGCCTGGGGACCCGCAGCCCCTGGTTCGCCTTCCCCTTCGGCACCCGCGCCGACTTTTCGGACCGGCTGGCCCGCTTCCTGGTGCGGCGCGGATACGACTTCTGTTTCACATCGATTCACGGCCACTGCCGTCCCCCGGCGGCGCACACCCTCCTCCCCAGGCTCAAGATCGAGGCCGGCGAGGACCTCGAGCTGTTCGGCTCGATCGTGGAGGGCCATCTGGACAACTGGAGCGTGGTGGACAATGCCGCCTGGTGGATACAGCAACGACAGGCCCTCTGAGCCCCCTCTGCCCAGCGAGGCGATCATCTCGGTCACCAACCGCTGTGATGCCCGCTGCACCATGTGCAACATCTGGCGCCTGGAGCCCGACGAGCAGCTCGGCCCCGAAGACTATGCACGGCTTCCGGGGAGCCTGCGCAATGTCAATATCACCGGTGGCGAGCCCCTGCTGCGCCGGGACATCGTGGAGGTGGTCCAGGCCATCTTCGAGGCCGGTGACGGGCCGCGGATCATCCTGGCCACCAACGGGTTTCGCACGGCACGCACCCTCAGGACCGTGGAGGAGATCCTGCGCCACGTGCCCCGGCTCGGGGTCGCCGTCTCCCTGGACGGAGATGCGTCCACCCACGACCGCATGCGCGGCGTACCCAGGGCCCACGCCCGCGCCGTGGAGACCGTGCACGGCCTGCGCGAGCTGGGTATCGAGGACCTGCGCCTGGGGTTTACCGCGACCCCGGACAATGTCTCGCAGCTGCCGGCCATCCATGCACTGGCGGAGGGCCTGGGCGTGGAGCTGGCGGCCACGGTGGCCCAGAACTCCGAGATCTACTACACCACGGACGCCAATGCGGCCCTGCCGGCACCGGCAGTGGAGGCGGCCTTCGGCGAGCTGATGGACAGGCGCCTGCGCTCCGCCACACCCAAGGCCTGGGTACGGGCCTATTTCGAGGCCGGCGTGGTCCGTTTCGTGAAGACCGGCCGGCGCACGGGCCGCTGTCACGCCGCCAGCGACTTCTTCTATCTCGCCCCGACGGGGGAGGTCTTCCCCTGCCTGTCCATGGCCCGGGCGATCGGCTCGCTGCGCAGCCAGTCCTTCGAGGTCCTGTGGGCGAGCCATCGCGCCCGACGGGTCCGCGAGCGGGTGGCCGGGTGCGGGGCCTGCTGGATGGTCTGTACCGCGCGCACGGAGATCAGGAGACAGCCGCTGAAGGTGCTCTCATGGGTGGTGCGGGAGAAGGCCAGGGCCCACCTCCGGCACGGTCGGCGACCCTGCTCATGAGGGGGCCCGCCACCCACCGACCGGCCGGGCCGACGGATCCGGGGGCAGCCGCCGCCGGTGGGTCAGAACCGGGTTCGCCGCCCCTGAGGACGGTGATGCACCTGGTCAACGGCGAGCAGTATTCCGGACTGGAGCGGGTGCTCGATCACCTGGCCGAGCGGGCGCCCGCATACGGCTACCGCTTCCACCTGGTGTGTCTGAAGCCGGCCGAGATGCCCGGGCGGCTCCAGACCCGTCAGGCCATCATCCACCGGGTGCCCATGCGCTCGCGGTGGGACCTGTCGGTCGCCAGGCGGGTGGCGGCCCTGGCCCGGGAGATCCGGCCCTGCCTGCTCCACTCCCATACGGTGCGCAGTGCGGCGGTCACCGCCGCCGTCAGGACCCGGGTGCCACTCCCCTGGCTCCACCACGTCCACAGTCCGGCCCGCTTCGAGTGCGAGGACCCCCTCCTCAACCGGGTCAATCATCTGTTCGAGAGGCTGCTGCTGGGGCGGGCCGACCTCCTCCTGCCGGTCTCCTCTTCCCTGGCCCGCTACCTCGAGCGCTACCACCGCACCCGTGCGGACCGCGTTCGCATCGTCACCAACGGGGTCCCTGCCGTGGCGGCCGCCGCCGGACCCGCCGCCACGAGGCCCCTGCCCACCGTGGGCGCCATCGGCCTGTTCAGACCGCGCAAGGGTATCGAGACCCTGCTCCACGCCATCCACCTGCTGGACCGCAGCGGGCTGAGGCTCCGGCTTCGCCTGATCGGCGAATTCGTCTCCCCCGCCTACCTCGAGCAGGTCCGGGCCCTGATCGTCCGGCTGGAGCTGGCGGACAGGGTCATTCTGGCCGGATTCTGCCCCGAGCCCGCCGAGGAGATCGCTGGACTGGACATCGTCGTCATTCCCAGCCTCTACGGGGAGGGCCTGCCCATGGTCCTGCTCGAGGCCATGGCCCAGGGCAAGGCCATCGTCGCCTCCGCGGTGGACGGGATCACCGACGTCACGGGCGATGGGCAGGCCGCCCTCCTGGTGCCCCCTGGCGACGCACCGGCCCTCGGTCGGGCCCTCACCCGCCTGCTCGACGACCCCGATCTCGCCCACCGTATCCGTACCCGGGCGAGGACCCTCCAGCGTACCGGCTACTCCGCCACCCACATGGCCGAAAGGCTGTTCGCCATCTACGGGCTCATGGGCCGCCCAAGCCCCAACCGGGGTCAGGTCTAGATTCGGGCAACCGGGGTCAGGCAACCGGGGTCAGGTCTAGATTCGCACACCAACCGAGCCCCAACCGGGCCAACCGGGGTCACGCGCCAACCGGGGTCAGGTCTAGATTCGCAGCAATCGAGGGAGCAATCGCGGCCCCCGGGCGATCGTACGGCACAGCGGGTCGCCCGGGGGTGTGGGTCATGGAAGAAGGGTCCCTAGCGGGCCTGCAGGCTGCAGCCCAACTCTGCTCCGATCCGCACCGGGGTGCCAGGCGCAACGGCCGCGGGGAAATTGGCCGGAAACGGGCTGTCGGCATCCAGGGGACCGGCGGTGGTGTCGAAATTCAGCTCCGCGCCCAGGTCGACCGGTCCCTGGACCAGGGTGATCCTACCCACCAGGGCCTCACCCACATGGACCTCGAGGATATCCCCGGCGACGAGCCCGCCTCCGGGCAGCACCTCGATCTCCACCGAGAACTTGGCGCGGCCGGCGTCCTGCTCATGGCGGGCCTTCATGCTCGCATCCTGGAGGGCCGACGCGTCCCGGCACTCGAGGCGGGTGCGGTCCCCGCCGGCAAGGATCGTGTGGCTGGCGCCCAGAGCGCTCAGGCTCAGCGCCGCGATTGCCATGGCGTTCCATAGGGTCTTTGTCTTCATCTCGCTCTACTCCTCGTCTCAGTGTTCGGCAATGCGGTCCTTCGATCGTGTTATGGCCTCCGTACCTACGATAGAGAGTATATTGTTTTGGGATTATGTTCCCATTTTAATATTTCGATCTCTGTCATGACCACAGCGGGCCGATTGGCGTACATCGGCGAACGCCCGCTCTGGCACGAGGCGAGGCAATCCGCGGTCGGCACAGGGCGTTGAACAGGTGGCTGAGTAGGATCCCTCTCGGCTCAGGCACCGCGTCGGGCGACCGGATAGTCGACGGAAGCCGGTCATCGCTTCTTCGACGACTACCGCACCGTGATCGACCAGATCAACGCCAGCGGCACCCGGCTCATGGGCATGGGCATGGGCACGCCCAGACACGAGATCCGGCTCGAACATCACCGCGAGGTCCTCAACCCCCGCGTTCGGCGCCAGGGTGTTCAGTCACTCCGGGGTGCCAGGGCGGTGCCCATCCGGCTGACTCATGTCGACCCTGAGTCGCGCACTCGACTGAAGACATAACCGCGTGCCTGCTGCGCCTTGTGGCACTCGAAGCAGACCGAGGCGGCCTTGCGGCCCACCCCGTGTCGGGAGTGTTATATACTGGCCAGCCCTCTGAGTCTTCTCTACCCCATCATGCACGCCACCCTGTCCCGTCTGCAGCCCTCTGATTTCCCCGCCCTGCCCCGCCGCGGGCTGACCACGCTGCAGGTGAATCTGGGCTATCGCTGCAACCAGAGCTGCCTGCACTGCCATGTCAACGCCGGGCCCCAGCGCCGCGAGTCCATGAGCCGCGGGACCGCCGACGACGTCCTGGCCTTTCTCCGTGCCGGCGGGATCACCACCCTGGATCTCACCGGCGGGGCCCCGGAGCTGAACCCCCAGTTCCGGCGGCTGGTCCGGGAGGCGCGGGGGCTGGGGATCCATGTGATCGACCGCTGCAATCTCAGCATCCTGGAGGAACCCGGCCAGGAGGGGCTGGCGGCCTTCCTGGCCAGGCACCACGTGGAGGTGGTGGCCTCACTGCCCTGCTATGTGGAGGAGAACGTCGACGGGCAGCGTGGCGTGGGCGTGTACACCCGCAGCATCCACGCCCTGCGGCGACTGAACGCCCTGGGCTATGGAAACCGCAGACCGGACGGGTATTGAATCTGGTCTACAATCCCACCGGGCCCTTCCTGCCGCCGCCCCAGTGCAGCCTGGAGGCGGACTACCGGCGCGAGCTCAGGGCGCGCTTCGACATCGTCTTCGACCGGCTCTACACCCTCACCAATCTGCCCATCCAGCGCTTCGGGAGCACCCTGGTCTCGCGCGGGCATTTCGAGGACTACATGCGGCTGCTGAAGTCTGCCTACCGGCCGGAGAACCTGGATCAGCTCATGTGCCGCGATCTGGTCAGCGTGGACTGGCAGGGCCGGGTCTACGACTGTGACTTCAATCAGATGCTCGGCCTACCCCTGCACCGGGGCGGACGCCCCCGCCCCCATATCCGCGACCTGATCGGCCAGGACCTCCAAGGGAACCCCATCGTGGTCGCAGACCACTGCTACGGATGCACCGCGGGCCAGGGGTCCAGCTGCGGCGGGGCCCTGTCGGAGTGAACCCGCTTCTGTCGGTCGTCGTCCCGGCGCTGAACGAGCAGGCGTGCATCGCCTCCACCCTGGAGCTCCTGCAGGCCCTGCGTGCGGCCGGCCACTAGCTCGTCGTCGTGGATGGGGGAAGCACCGACGCGACCACCGCGCGGGCCCGGCCCCTGGCCGACCGGGTGATCGAGTCGCCGCCCGGGCGGGCGCGGTAGATGAACCGGGGAGCGGCGGTCTGCGATGGCACGATCCTGTGGTTTCTCCACGCCGACACCCGGGTGCCCCCTGCTGCGGGCGATGCCATCCTGGCTGCCCTGGTGGACCCCGGACGGTGCTGGGGACGCTTCGACATCCGCCTCTCCGGCACTGCCCCGGTGCTGCGGCTGGTGGCCGCGCTGATGAATCTGCGCTCGCGGCTCAGCGGTATCGCGACCGGTGACCAGGGCATCTTCGTCAGGCGCGAGGTCTTCGAGGCGGTGGGCGGCTATCCCGACATCCCCCTCATGGAGGACATCGCCCTGTCGCGCCGGCTGCGCAGCCTGGCCCGTCCGGCCTGTATCGGCCCCCGGCTGGTGACCTCCAGCCGAAGATGGGAACGCGACGGGATCGCACGAACCGTCGTGCTCATGTGGCGGCTGCGCCTGGCCTATGCCCTGGGCACGGATCCCCGGGTGCTGGCACGCGCCTACCGATGAGCCCGGAGCGCACCCTGGTGATCATGACCAGGGCCCCCGTCCCCGGCCGGGTCAAGACCCGCCTGATACCCGCCCTGGGCGCCGCAGGGGCCGCCCGCGTGCACGCACGGCTCCTGGAACAGACCCTGCGTACCTCCCGTGCCCTGCGGGCAGAGGCGGCGATCGAGCTCCATGTCAGCCCGCACCCGGGGCACCCCGCGCTCTCCAGGCTGCTCAACGCCTGGGCTGTAGTCGATCGGGAGGCCCCCCGCGAGGCCGTCACCGCCATGGACGGCGAGCCGCGCCCCGATCCGGACGAGCGCGCCGCACCACCGGCTCGAACCCGGACTGGCCCGAGCGTCCCTGGCACCGGATCCGCGTGTGATCGGGGGCTGGTCCTGCGGCCCCAGCTCGGCGCCGATCTCGGCGAACGGATGTGCCGCGCCCTTTCGGGGGCCCTGGAGCGGAGCTCGCGGGCCGTACTGATCGGCACCGACTGCCCCGGACTCTCGGCGCCCGTGCTGAGACAGGCCTTCGAGGTCCTGGATCACCGCGATGCCGTGCTCGGGCCCGCCCTGGACGGCGGCTATGTGCTCATCGGACTGCGTGTAGCGGGCCCCGCCCTGTTCTGGGACATCCCCTGGGGGACCGACCGGGTCCTGGAACTGAGCCGCCTGCGCCTCAGGGCCATGGGCTGGCGCTGGTCCGAGCTCGAACCCCTGCGCGATCTTGATCGCCCGGACGATCTCCTATACTTTCCCGAACTCCACGACGTCCTGTGCGAGGCACCCACATCCCATGGCATGGCTTGACCGCATACCCTATGGCCCCCTGATCCTGGTGGCCATCGTCCTGGGCCTGGCGCCCTTCGTTCCCGAGCCCCACCTGTGGGAGAAGCTGAAGATGCTCGCCCACGGTGATCTGCGCAAGCCGATCGACATCTTCGACCTCTTCCTGCACGCCACCCCGCTGCTGCTGCTCGCCTTGAAGTTCCTTCGCGCCCGGTAGCCGCCCCTTGTCCGCGACCCCCTGCCGAATGGCTCCGCCGCACCGGTCAGGCACGCATGAATACCCCGGGGCGCACCAAGCTGCCCTCGCACCCGCCCAGCGGATTGCAATGATGGTGGATGGCAGGCGGTCTGATGGGGTGAGGAGGTACGATCATGAACAAGATCCTGATGCCCCTGATGATGAGCGGAGCCCTGATGGCCGGTGGGTGCTCCCACATGAGCACCACTGAGCAGCGGGCCCTGAGCGGGACGGCCATCGGTGCCCTCGGCGGCCTTGCTGTGGGCGCGGCCGTCGGCAGGCCGACCACGGGCCTGGGGCTGGGTGCGGCCGCCGGCGCCCTGGGCGGCGTCATCTATGACCAGTACGACAAGGACCAACACCACCGCTAGGCGGGTGAGCGACAGACTCCCGGGCGTCTGAGCGGGTCGTGCGGCCCGCCGCCGGGAAGTCGCACAGCGGGGCCGCTGGCTCCTTTGTCTGCGCCGCCCGCTGGAGTGCCTCTGCGAAGATCCATGCCCCGGACAGGCGCCAGGGCCACAGCCCCCCGGGGTGCGCGGCGCCCCGTGGCGCCGGGCGCCTAGGGCTCGGTGGACAGGCTGTCGATCAATGCCTGGAGGCGGCGCAGCAGCCCATCGGGCTCGGCGACGCCCATGCGCGCGATCGCGTCGGCCCGGGCCTGGGTGCGGGCGTGGGCATAGATACGCAATTGCGGTGCGTTCCCCGAGGGGCGGACATGGGCGATATCGCCGTTGTCGAAATAGCAGCGTATGCCGTCGAGCAGATTGAGGCGCCTGAGTTCGCCGAATCCCCGTTTGGGTGAGAACACCGCCTCCAGGAGGCGCTTCCTGTTCCACCAGCCCTGGGCCTCGGAATGGCGCCTGTCCCAGCTCGCGACCTCCTGCTCGGCATTGTCGCGCAGCACGATCCGGTCGGCCTCGAAGTCCACCCACTCCACCCCGGGCCGCGGGGCCGCGAAATAGGCCAGCAGCCTTCGGCTGGTCTCGTGCGGGAAGTCGTCGAGGAGGTGCGCACGCCCGAACCACTGGGGCAGGCGCCCGGGGAGCTCACTCAGCCGAACGCCGTCCCGGACCGCGGTGTGGAGCACCGCCAGGATGGGGAGGACCGCATCCCGGGTGGGCAGGGCCCTGAGCATGCCCCGCTCCAGGGACAGATCCGAGCCCACCAGGAAGCCCCCGTTCGCCTCCCAGGCGACGACCCGCCGGTGCCCCTGCTCCAGGGCCTCGGACATCGCCTGGATCACATAGGGGGAGCCGATGCGGGTCTTGCGGGTGGTCAGGCCCCGCTGGGCGAAGTACTCATGGACCGCCGGGCTCACGCTGATGGGCACCGAGACCGAATCGGCCCCCAGGTAGTCCGCGACGAAGATCCCGAGCAGATCCCCGGGGATGAAGCGCAGCCGCGGATCGCCGTCCCCGGCGCCATCCACCGCCACGACCAGTGGCCGGTCGCTGTCTCCGTCGGTGGATACCACGGCGTCTATCGGCCCCTGCCCATGGTGCTCCCGGACCAGCCCGGAGAGGAGCTCCAGATGGCTGTCGGAGATCGCCTCGGTGTCGATGGGGACGAAGGTGTTGCTGCGCCCCGCCCGGATCACCTCGGCCCCGGCCTGTTCCAGGATCTCGGGGATGAGATCCCTTCCCACGGCGGTGTATTGAAAGAACAGGACGCGCAGGCCGCGCAGGGCGTCGGGGGCGAAGACCATCCGGTAGCGCTGCGCATAGCCCTCGCGGGCGGCCGGACTGGCGGCCGGCAGGCTCGGGTGCTGCCCCTCCTTGAACATTCCATGGGCGCTGAAGGGGGACTCGTCCGCAGGGCGGGCCAGCTCCTCGTCCCGTACCCGCTGCACCTCGGCCACGATCCCGCCCTCGTCCGACTTGAGGACCTCACCGTCACAGCGGTTGGCCTTCTGGCCGTTGCGATCGGCCGGGATATGGCTGCCGGTGATCACGAAACTGGCCACCCCGTTCTCGATGCCATAGAAGGTCAGGGCCGGGGTGGGGATATGGCCGACATAGTCGACCCCGAACCCCATGTCCTGGATCCCCCGCGCCGTGGCCTGCAGGAGGCGCTCCGTGGAGGGGCGCAGATCACCGGCGACCGGGATGGCGATGCGCGGTGGCGGCTCGGGCGCACACAGCAGCCGGTCGGTGGACCTCAGGTAGCGCAGGGTGCCCACGGTGAGGCAATAGACCTCGAGGTCGGTCAGGTCCTTGACCAGGGCGCGCACGCCGCTGGTCCCGAAGCGCGAAGGTACGGGCTCGTAGGCCAACACCTCGCGCAGGCTCGGTCTGCTCGTCATCACTCGTCTCCCCAGTCAGCTGCGTGGAACGGTGGCCACGAAGACCTCGCCCTCCCGGTCCGTGCCCAGGGTGTAGCTCACACCATGCGGGACCAGATAACATTGACCGGCATCAAGCCGCAGCGTCTCGGCCCCGGGCGCGCTGACGCTGACCCGCCCACCGGTCACGACGGCCAGGCCCACCGTGCCTGCGGCCACCCCCTCCACGCGGTCCCGGCCCAGGCGTATCCGGCACAGTTCGAACTCTTGCACGGGTGTACTATAGCAGCTGCGCCCGAACCCGGTCGGCTGCCCCTGCGCCGGGACCAGCTCCGGGTCTGCGCCCTGGAAGCGGACCACCTTCAACAGCTCGTTCACGTCCACGTGCTTGGGCGTCAGCCCGCCGCGCAGCACATTGTTGGAGTTGGCCATCACCTCCACCCCTGCCCCCTGCAGATAGGCGTGAAGCTCCCCGGCCGGCAGGAAGATCGCCTGCCCCGGTTCCAGGCGCAGCAGGTTGAGCACGAAGATGGAGAACAGTCCACGGTCCCGGTGACCGTTCACAGAAAACGCCGCGTCCGCACGCAGTACCCAGTACTCCGGCTCGGAGGGCGCAAAGGGCCGCATTGCCGCCTGGCTGCGCAGGCGTTCCAGCAGGGGACCGAGGACCCGATCCACCCGGTCCTGGTCCATCCTCATGACCCGCCCATACCAGGCGGCCAGCCCCTCCGGGGTCGGCACATAGTCGCGGCTGATGGCCTCGAACTCGGGGATCGAGGCCAGTACCTGGCCGATCACCGCCAGGGGTCGGAAACCGCGCAGGGCATAGAACGGGGTCAGGGCACACAGCAGCTCCAGCTTGTGATTGGGGTCGTGGTATTTCCTGCGCGGGTCGTCCACGGGCAGCCCCAGACGGTTCTCACGCTCGAAGCCCTCCCGGGCCTGCCGCCGATCCGGGTGGACCTGTATCGACAGGGGCTGGGCCGCCGCCAGGATCTTGAGCAGAAAGGGCAGCCGGGCACCGAAACGCCGTGCCACCTCCCGCCCCAATACCCGCTCCGGGGCGCTCGCGATCAGATGGTCCAGACGCACACCGCCGTCCACGAGCACCTCGGCCGGCAGGTCCGGATGGGCCCCGATCCACAGCTCCGCAAAGGGTCGCCCGTCCGGATTGCCGACGCCCAGCAGCCGGGGGATGAACTCCGGATCCCCCCAGGCGTAGTGCTGCACCCCGCAGCGCAGACGCAACACCCGTGGCCCCGCCTTCAGGGCCTCCACCACCCTGATGTGCCCGCCGGGAAGTCTCTGTTCACCCATGGCCCTCTCCGCTCTCCCCTGTCGATCTCCGTGCCTGTGATGTACCCATGGCCTGCCCGGCGAGCCATCCCTCACGCACTCGACCTCCCTCGCGGGCGCCCGGGAATGTGGAGCCTGGGGGCCGCCGATACCCCGTGTCACGGCCATGGTTGTGCGCAGTGTAGGGTGGGCCCTCGCCCCACACAAGCGTCTCTCCCTTGGGCCGGTCACTCAGCGGCGGCGCCCGATCAGCGTGGCGACCAGGACCACTGCGGTCACGAACAGGACCAGCAGGGTCGCCAGGGCGTTGATCTGCGGGGACACGCCCATCCGCACGCTGGAATAGACCTCCATGGGCAGGGTCGTGGCCCCGGGACCCGAGACGAAGCTGGCGATCACCAGGTCGTCCAGGGACAGGGTGAAGGCGAGCAGCCAGCCCGAGACCAGGGCCGGGGCGATGAGCGGCAGGGTGATGGCCATGTAGACCCGCAGCGGCCGGGCCTCGAGGTCGGTGGCCGCCTCCTCCAGGGTGGGATCCAGCTGCACGAGACGGGAGCGGACCACCACGGCCACGTAGGCCAGGCTGAAGCTGATATGGGCGATGGTGATGGTGGTGAAGCCCCGCGCCGAGGGCCACCCCAGCCCCCGGTCCATGGCCACGAACAGGAGCAGGAGAGAGAGGCCGATGATCACATCGGGCATCACCAGGGGGGCGGCCAGGAGCACCTCGAGGCCCTGCCGGCCGCGGAAGCGCCGGTAACGCGTGAGTGCGTTGGCGGCCAGCGCCCCCAGCACCGTGGCGAAGGTGGCGTTGACCGCCGCGATCCGCACACTGAGCCAGGCCGCATCCAGCAGGGCCTGATTGTCCAGGAGTGCCCCATACCAGCGGGTAGAGAAACCACCCCAGACCGTCACCAGCCGCGAGGCGTTGAAGGAATAGACGATCAGCGAGAGCACTGGGAGATATAGGAAGGCGCAGCCGAAGACCAGGACGGCGTAGAGCGCTGTGCGCTGCCCCATGCCGCCTACCCCTGAGAGCGCTGCAGCCAGCGCTGCAGGACCACGAAGGGGATCACCAGCAGACACAGCAGCACGATCGCCAGTGCGGAGGCCACCGGCCAGTCCCGATTGGAGAAGAACTCCGTCCACAGGACCTTCCCCACCATCAGGGTCCGCGGCCCGCCCAGGAGGTCAGGGATCACGAACTCGCCCACCACGGGGATGAAGACCAGCATGCAACCGGCCACGATCCCCGCCCTGGACAGGGGCAGCGTGATGTGCACAAAGGCCTGGCTCGGGCGGCAACCCAGATCCATGGCGGCCTCGACCAGGCTGCGATCCATGCGTACCAGGTTGGCGTACAGGGGCAGGATCATGAAGGGCAGATAGCCATAGACGATGCCGATATAGACCGCCAGCGGCGTGTGCAGGATCGGGACCGGCTGGTCGACGATACCCAGGGCGAGGAGCAGATCGTTGAGCAGCCCGTTGGACTTGAGCAGGCCCATCCAGGCGTAGATGCGGATCAGAAAGGAGGTCCAGAAGGGCAGGATGATGAGCATGAGCAGGGGCATGCGCCAGCGCCCGGGGGCGGTGGCGATGGCGTAGGCCATGGGATAGCCGAGCAACAGGCAGGCCAGGGTCGAGTTCGCGGCCACCACGAGGGAGTTGAGCAGGGCCTCTGCGTAGAGGGGGTCGTCCCACAGCAGGCGCAGATTGGCCAGATTGAGGCGGATATCGAGCACCGCGCCGTCCGTCCAGTGGATCAGGTCCGAATAGGGTGGCTGGGCCAGGACCGCCTCTGACAGGGAGATCCTGAGGACGATCAGGAAGGGCAGCAGGAAGAACACCACCAGCCAGGCGTAGGGCAGACCGATATTGAGCCAGCGCCCCGCGCCGCGGCCGGACCGCCACCCCGGAATCCACGGATCGGCCATCGCGGCTACTGGGTCAGGACCACGCCGCTGTCGGGCGACCATTCCATGGTGACCGTCTGCCCCCAGCTCAGGGGGGGCTCGGTGATGGGGCGATGATTGGTCAGGGTCATCTGGACGATCCGTTCGCCTGCCGTGCGCAGGTGGTATACGGAGATGTCGCCCAGATAGGCGATGTCCTCGACGACCCCGCGAAGCCGATTGACCCCGCCCCCCTCTCCGCTGGTCGCCAGGCGGATCTTTTCGGGGCGGATGGCCACGGCGACCGGCGTGCCCGCCACCAGGGGCCGGGTGCAGCGCATCTTCAAGCGGGGCCCGGGCGTGGCCTGGACGTCCACCGTCTCTCCCTCCCGACTCAGGACCCTGCCCTCGAAGAGGTTGACCGAGCCGATGAAGTCGGCCACAAAGCGGCTCGCTGGATACTCGTAGAGCACGGGCGGCACGTCCACCTGGAGGATCTGGCCGGCCTCCATGACCGCGATGCGGGTGGACATGGTCATGGCCTCCTCCTGGTCGTGGGTCACGGTGACGAAGGTCATGTTCAGCTCCTCCTGGAGCTTCACCAGCTCGAACTGGGTGTGCTCCCGGAGCCGCTTGTCCAGGGCCCCCAGCGGCTCGTCCAGGAGCAGGAGCTTGGGTTGCTTGGCCAGGCTGCGGGCCAGCGCCACGCGCTGGCGCTGGCCGCCGGAGAGCTGGTCGGGGCGGCGGGTGCGCAGGGCACCGATGTGGAGCAGCTCGAGCATGCGCGCCATCCGCCGGCGCCGCTCGCGCCGCGGCAGGCGCTCCTGGGCCAGGCCGAAGGCGATGTTCTGTTCCACGCTCATGTGAGGGAACAGGGCGTAGGACTGAAACATCATGTTCACCGGCCGCGCATAGGGCGGGGTTCCGGTCTCGTCCACCCCATCGATGTAGACCCGCCCGCTGGTCGGGGCCTCCAGCCCCGCCAGGACACGCAGCAGGGTGGTCTTACCGCAGCCCGAACTGCCGAGCAGGGAGAAGAACTCGCCCTTGTAGATCTCCAGGCTGAGGTCGTCCACCGCGTAGACCTCGCCGTAGCGCTTGGTCAGCCGCTCGATACGTACGAAGGGCCGGGCCTGGGGGTCCTGCCAGGGCTCCAGGCCCGCAGCCCGCGTCGGGGCCTGCGCACGGGGGTCCGCCCCTGCCCGGGGCATCAGGGCCTCATCGCCCGGCCTTGATCCGGGTCCACATCCGATTCAGGCGGCGCACCGCCCGGTCGTCGCGAAGCGGCGGGGCAAACAGGCGTGCCATGACCTGCGGACCGGGATAGATCCCCGGATCATGGGCCAGTTCGGGATCCAGATACGGTCTGGAGGCCGCGTTCGCATTGGCATAGAAGACATAGTTGGAGATCTGCGCGATCACCCTGGGGTCGAGGAGGAAGTCGATGAAGGCGTGGGCCGCACGCGGGTGGGGGGCATCCCGGGGGATGGCCATCACGTCCGTCCACAGCGCCGCGCCCTCGCGGGGAATCAGGTAGGCGATCTGCACCCCGTTGCCCGCCTCCTCGGCCCGCTCCCGGGCCTGGAGCACGTCACCGGAATAGCCATGGGCGACACAGATGTCACCGTTGGCCAGGTCGCTCTTATACTGCGAGGAGTGGAAGTAGCGGACATAGGGGTGGATCGCCTTGAGGACCCCGGTGGCGGCCTCCAGATCCTCGGCAGCGACGCTGTTCGGGTCCCGGCCCAGGTAGGCGAGGACGGCAGAAAAGACCTCGGTGGGGTCGTCCAGGAGCGTGATCCCGCAGTCGGCGAGCCGGGCCGCGGTGTTGGGGTCGAACACCAGCGCCCAGCTGTCGAGCCCGGCCTCGGCACCCAGGCGCCTGCGCACCGCCTGCACATCGATCCCGAGACCGGTGGTCCCCCACATATAGGGCACCACGTGGCGGTTTCCCGGGTCCACGTCGCCCAGCGACTCGAGCAGGGCGGGGTCCAGGTTCCTCCAACCCGGCAGCAGGGCCTTGTTCAGGGGGGCATAGATCCCGGCCTGGATCTCGCGGGCGGCGAAGGGCCGCGCCGTGGGGAAGACCACGTCGTAACCGCTGTCCCCGGCGAACAGCTTCGCCTCCAGGGTCTCGTTGGAGTCGTAGACGTCGAGCACCGGCCTGATCCCGGTGCGGGCCTGAAACTCGCGCAGGGTGTCCTCCGCGAAGTAGTCGCTCCAGTTGTAGACGTGCACCACATCGGGGGTCTCCCGGGCCATACCCTGCCCCCACAGCACGCAGCCGAGCACGAGCAGCCAGCTCATCTTTGTCATACCGCGGAACGCTCTCTATCTGCCGGATCGACGAAGGCGTATCCTAACCGCGCCCGTGTGGCAGGTACAGGGGAGAGCGCATGAAGATTCTGGTCCTCAACTCAGGCAGTTCTTCGGTCAAGTATCGTCTGTTCGACATGACCGCCGAGGCGGTCCTGGCCAGCGGACTGATCGAGCGCATCGGCGAGGCCGAGGGCCATGCCCGCCACCGCTACCGCGATCCCTCGGGGGCGTGGCACGAGCTGTCCCAGGACCGGCGCTTCGCCGACCACCACGAGGCCATACGGGGTCTGTTCTCCGATCTCGCCCGCTCGGGCCTCGTCACCCGTGCCTGCGAGTTGGCCGGAATCGGCCACCGAGTGGTCCACGGAGGTGAGGCCTTTCGCGAGCCGGTGTTGATCGATGAGGCCGTCATCGAGGCCATCCGCGGGCAGATCCCCCTGGCCCCCCTGCACAATCCGGCCAACCTGATGGGGATCGAGGTGGCACGCACCCAGTGTCCGCAGACCCCGCAGGTGGCGGTCTTCGATACCGCCTTCCACCACACCCTGCCCCCGGAGGCCTCCCACTATGCCCTCCCTGCGGACCTCTATACCCGGCACCGGGTGCGCCGTTACGGCTTCCACGGCACCTCCCACGCCTATGTCGGCAAGGCCGCGGCGCGGTTTCTCGGGCAGCCCCCGCAGGCACTGAACCTCATCACCCTGCATCTCGGCAACGGGGCCAGCGCCACCGCCATACGCGCGGGACGGAGCGTGGACACCTCCATGGGCATGACCCCCCTGGAGGGACTGGTCATGGGCACACGCTGTGGGGACCTGGACCCGTCCATCGTCTTCTACCTGGAGCGTGCCCTGGGGCTGGACAGCTCACGGATCGAGCAGATCCTCAATCATGAGTCGGGTCTGCGCGGCCTGTGCGGGCTGAACGACATGCGCGAGATCCACAAGGCGGCACAGGCCGGGGATCGGCGGGCCCGCCTGGCCATCGAGATGTTCTGTTACCGGATCCGAAAGTACATCGGGGCCTATCTCGCGGTCCTGGGGCAGGTGGACGCCCTGATCTTCACCGCCGGCATCGGGGAGCACGACGCCGGGATACGGGCACAGGTCTGCACCGGCCTGGCCGGCCTGGGGATCCGGATCGACCCCGCCCGCAACACGGCCACCGAGTCGGGGACGCGCGAGATCCAGGCCCCCGGCAGCGGGATCCGGGTACTGGTGGTACCCACCGACGAGGAGCTGGAGATCGCGCGCCAAACCCGGGCCCTGGCGAGAAGCTCGCGTGCGGTCCCGGAAGTCGGCCATAATGGCACCCGCACCTGAGAAAGCGGGGCGTCTATTTTTCCGCCAGGTCATGCCGGCTCGCCGCCACCAGTACCTGAGCGCAAGCCCACCGTGGTGATCATCACCCCCGTGATGACGATGCTCTGCTGAGGAACCTGGCGCGGAGGGCGATCTGGGTGCGGGTCGCCCCGCCGGCCCCCGATCCGCGAACGGATCGGGGGCCCCCTGTATCGGGACCACAGACCCAAAGGACCTCATGGCAAGACACTACCGCTTCAATGCCGGCTCCCGCTATCCCTTCGGGGCCTGGATCCAGCCCGGGGGGGTCAACTTCTCGGTCTTCAGCCAGCACGCCACCCGGGTCGAGCTGCTGCTCTTCGATCACCCGACCCAACGCGAACCCTTCCAGGTCATCCCCCTGGATCCCGAGACTCAGCGGACCTTCTTCGCCTGGCATGTCTTCGTGGAGGCACTGCCACCCGAGACACACTATGCCTGGCGGATCGACGGGCCGGGCAATACCCGTGAGACCGGCTTCCGCTTCAACAGGAACAAGTTTCTGGTGGATCCGTGGACCCGGGCCGTGTCCACGGCTCTGTGGGACCGTGATCGCGCCTGCGATCCGGCGGACACCAGCGGCTCCTCGGTGCGCGGCATCGTGATCGGGGACGAATACGACTGGGAGGGCGACCAGCCGCTGAACCGCCCGCTGGAGAACTCCATCATCTACGAGATGCACGTGGGCGGCTTTACCCGGCACCCCGACTCCGGCGTGCACCGGGCCGGGACCTTCGCGGGTCTGATCGAGAAGATCCCCTATCTCCAGGAACTGGGCATCACGGCGGTGGAGCTCCTGCCCACCATGGCCTTCGACGAACAGGACCTGCCGCCGGGTCCGCGCAACCTGGGCCTGAAGAACTACTGGGGCTACAGCCCCCACAGCTTCTACAGCCCCCACCCCGGCTACAGCAGCTCGGCGGACGGCGCCACGCAGCGCGACGAGTTTCGCGACATGGTCAAGGCCCTCCACCGGGCGGGGATCGGGGTGATCCTGGATGTGGTCTTCAATCACACGGCGGAAGGGGGTGAGGGGGGACCCACCATCAACCACAAGGGGATCGGCAACGAGATCTTCTACCACCTGGATCCCAAGGACCGACGCCGCTATGTGGACTATACGGGCACGGGGAACACCATCAACTGCAACCATCCGCTGGTCTCCCGCCACCTGGTGGGCTGTCTCGAATACTGGGTCACCCAGATGCACGTGGACGGATTCCGCTTCGATCTGGCCAGTGTCATGGCCCGCGGTGAAGAGGGCAAGCCCATGTACCACGCCCCCATCCTGTGGAGCATCGAGTTCTCGGACATCCTGGCCCACACCAAGCTCATCGCCGAGGCCTGGGACGCCGGGGGGCTGTACCAGGTGGGAGACTTCCCCGGGTTCCGCTGGTCGGAGTGGAACGGCCGCTACCGGGACGTGATCCGCCGCTTCGTCCGCGGCGAGGGCGGCATGATCAGCGAGGCGGCCACCCGCATCGCGGGCAGTGCCGATCTCTATCAGGCCCAGGGCAGGCTCCCCATCAACAGCATCAATTTCGTGACCTGCCACGACGGCTTCACCCTCAACGACCTGGTCCGCTACAACACCAAGCACAACGAGGCCAACGGGGAGGACAACCGCGACGGCAGCAACGACAATGAGAGCTGGAACTGCGGGGTGGAGGGCGAGACCGACGATCCCCAGATCATCGCCCTGCGCCGACGCCAGATGAAGAACTTCGTCGCCATCCTGCTGCTCAGCCAGGGGGTGCCCATGCTGCTGTCCGGTGACGAGATCCGGCGCACGCAATATGGCAACAACAACGCCTATTGCCAGGACAACGAGATCGGCTGGTTTCCGTGGGACCGCCTGGCCGCCAATCGGGACATGCTGCGCTTCGTGCAGGGCCTGATCAGGCTGCGCAGGCGTCACCCGTCCCTGATGAGGCGCCGCTTCCTGACCGGCCGCCAGCCGGAAGGGGCCGCCCTGCCCGACATCAGCTGGCATGGGATGCACCTCAATGAGCCCCTGTGGAACGATCCCGTGGCGCGGGTGCTGGGCTTCACGCTCGGGGCCACCAGTGACCAGGAGGCCGACATCCACGTCTTTCTCAACATGTCCGAGGGCGAGGTCCCGGTGGAACTGCCGCGCGTCAAGGGCAAGGGCTGGTGCCTGGCGGTGGACACCTATCTGCCCACACCCCGGGATCTGGTCGACCCGGAACGCCAGATCCTGTACCGCAAACGCAGGCCCTACCCGGCGAGGGCACGCAGCGTGGTCGTGTTCGAGAGCCGCCGCACCCCCAGGCGGCGGGGACCGCTGCTACGGAAGCCGTGACCATTGAGCGCCGGACCTAGGAGTCTGTCGGACTTAGGGCCAATCTACTGCGCCGGCGGGAGAAGGGCCCAAATATCCCCGATTTCTCGTTGCGTAGTCCCACTATGCGCCTCGAAATCGTGAATATTTTGCCTCCTT
>Ga0114931_10002218_pt1 | contig 24726 bp, 24 predicted proteins | sample 2SBtaG_FD_89579 | JGI IMG/M metagenome (GOLD analysis project Ga0114931, IMG submission 89579) | Deep subsurface microbial communities from Kolumbo volcano to uncover new lineages of life (NeLLi) - 2SBTROV14_V59a metaG | ecosystem: Environmental > Aquatic > Marine > Volcanic | place: Kolumbo... | reverse complement strand
GGTGGAAATGACTTGGAATCCTGTGGGTTGACCAGTTTCCCAAATGTTGAAAGGATAACTGACATGTTGTCCTGGCGCGAATTCTGTCACGGAAATTGTCATGGCTTTCGGGCAAACTTTCTTTTCACGGGCGGGCAGGAAACTGTCTGAATTTTTTTACATTAGCCGACTCTTCCTCACGGCTACCCCTATAAACAACACACAACCTACTGACGATAAAGGTTTTTTGGAATATGGCACAGTTTCCGCATGGCTATTGAGAGACAAAACACAAGTGGAAGACCTCGAATGCACAGCAAAGCCCCCCTCTCCCACACAGGATTTGATTTCGACCAGTGGATGGATTTGGCCAGACATCATCCGGAAACCTTCGAACGGGTGAGACTGGAAGCCATCGAAGCCTACTTCAATCAAATTCCCCCCCAGCGGCAACGCCTTTTGAGGCACTTGCAGTGGCGAATAGACATGGAAATCCAACGAAGCCGCACGCCGCTGGCAGGCTGCCTACGGATCCATCAGATGATGATGGAATCCCTCGATCGGCAAAAAACCGCTTTGGATGAGTTACTTGGAAAGCATCCTGAACCCAGGAAGCCCAGAGCGACTAAAACGGGCACTGTGATCCCCTTCAAACTTAGAAATCATTCGTAACGAACGCGAATATGCTCCTTACCGAGTTGACTTGCCAGATTCCTAAGAAGATCGTCTTCCAGCCGAATCCGCCAGGCTTTGCCCAACTCTAGGCAGGCCCGGACCTGATTGCCCCGATAATCGATATAGACCTGACATCGTCCCCCCTGATGGGCCCCCAGGATCCTGGCAACGGCCGCCACATCCATTCTCTGGCTCTGCTTTTGCGGCCAATGTATCCACAGACCCTTGGAAAAATGCTCGCGTGCCTGGGCCACTGTCCATACCTTTTCCGCCACCATACGCATATTGCCAGTGAAATCATCCCGGTCGATCTCCCCCCTGATCACCAGGATGGCTTCCTTGCTCAAGATATCGCCTACCTCCTCGAGCACTTCAGTGAAAAGTGCCACCTCCAAGCGTCCTCCAGCATCCTCAAGAGTGACGAAGGCCATTTTTTTGCCCTGTTTGTTGTGACGCGTACGAATTTCCGCCACCAGGCCAGCCGCCACTACCTGGCCTGTGGGTCCTCCCTGCCTCTGGACTCTTTCCGACAGCGCTGCCAGGGAGGCGGTGACGATATGCTCGAGGTCCTCCTTATAGGTATCCACAGGATGCCCGCTGAGATAGAGGCCCAGGACCATTTTTTCTTCTCCAGCAATTGAGCCTGAGACCAAGGATCGGTGGTGGGCGTGGGTGGTACCATCAACGCTGCCGCGCAATCCCCGTCACCCAGGCCAAACAGATCGTTCTGCCCCTGGGAGACACTGCGATGATACTGATCGGCGGCCTGAAGCGCAGCGGGCAGATCGCTGATCAATTGACACCTGTGTGCTCCGAGGCTGTCCATGGCACCAGCCCGGATCAAGGCTTCCAGCACCCGCCGGTTGGCCTTACGAAGATCGACCCGGCGGCAGAAATCGAATAGATCACGGAATACACCCTCCTTTTGCCTTGCCGCCAGGATGTCTTCGATGGCAGCCTGGCCAACCCCCTTGACGGCACCGAGACCATATAGGATCGTTTGCTCATCCTGGACGGTAAAGCGGTATTCGGAGCGATTGACGTCCGGGGGGAGCAATCTCAATTTCATCTGCCGGCATTCATCGACGAACCCTACCAGTTTGTCGGTATTGTCCATATCCGAGGACAGGACCGCGGCCATGAAGGCTGCCGGATGATGGGCCTTGAGCCAGGCGGTCTGATACGACACCCAGGCATAGGCCGCCGAGTGGGATTTATTGAACCCATAACCGGCGAACTTTTCCATCAAGTCGAAGATGTAGTTGGAGGTTTCCTTGTCCACTCCCCGCTCGACCGCGCCTTCGACGAAAATGGCCCGCTGTTTGGCCATTTCTTCGGGTTTTTTCTTTCCCATGGCCCGCCTGAGCAGATCGGCGCCTCCCAAGGAATAACCGGCCATGTCCCGGGCAATCTGCATCACCTGTTCCTGGTACAGGATCACCCCATTGGTGGGCTTGAGGATGGGTTCCAGCAGGGGATGAGGATAATTTGCCTTGGCGCGGCCATGTTTGACGTTGATGTAATCATCCACCATCCCCGACTGCAATGGCCCCGGCCGGAAAAGAGCCACCAGGGCAATGATGTCCTCGAAACAATCCGGCTGGAGACGGCGGATCAGATCTTTCATCCCCCTGGATTCAAGCTGGAACACCGCGGTGGTCTGGCAATTTTTCAGAAGACGGTAGGTGGCGGGATCGTCCCGGGGTATCCGGTCGATCTCCACCGGCGGCTTGTTTTGGCCCCGTAGGTGATCGTTGACGGTCTGCACCGCCCAGTCGATGATGGTGAGCGTCCTGAGCCCCAGAAAATCGAACTTCACCAGACCGGCGGCTTCGACATCGTCTTTGTCGAACTGAGTGACAGTCCCCTCTTCTCCTTCTTCACAGTAGAGGGGGGTGAAATCCACCAAGGCTGATGGGGCGATCACGACACCACCGGCGTGTTTCCCTGCATTCCTGGCCACTCCTTCCAGGGAACGGGCCAGATCGATGATGGCCTGGACTTCCTCTTCTTCCTCATAAGCCCGTTTCAAATCCTCGCTCTGTTGCAGAGCTTTTTCCAGGGTCATCCCCAGTTCGAAGGGAATCAGCTTCGCCAGCCGGTCGACGAACCCGTAGGGATGGCCCAGCACCCGCCCCACGTCGCGAACCACGGCCTTGGCGGCCATGGTACCGAAGGTGATGATCTGGGAGACCTTGTCACGCCCATAATGCTGGGCGACATAATCGATCACCTGATCGCGCCGTTCCATGCAGAAATCGACGTCGAAGTCAGGCATGGACACCCGTTCGGGATTGAGGAAACGTTCGAACAGAAGTTCGAACTCCAGAGGATCGAGATCGGTGATTTCAAGGGCATAGGCCACCAGGGAACCAGCCCCGGAGCCACGACCGGGCCCCACCGGAACCTGATTCCGCTTGGCCCAGCGGATGAAATCGGCAACGATCAGAAAATAACCGGGGAATCCCATCTGCACGATGACGTCCAGTTCCCGGCGAAGACGCTGGCGATATTCGTCTTCCCGCTCCCGCGGCAAAGCCCCGGAAACGAATCGAGCCTCCAGCCCCCGTTCGGCTTCCTGGACGAAAAATTCCTCCGTGCTCAAGCTTTCGGGGACCGGAAATACCGGCAAACAGGGCTTGTCCAGCTCAAGTTCAAGATTACAGCGCTTGGCGACCTCGACCGTGTTCTCCAGGGCCTCGGGCAGATCGGAAAACAATTCCCGCATTTCGGCCGGGCTTTTCAGGTATTGGGCAGGGGTGTAGCGGCGCGGCCGCTTGGGGTCGTCGATGGTCCAGCCCTCATGGATGCAGACCCTCGCCTCATGGGCATCGAATTCGTCAGGGGTCATGAAACGCACGTCGTTGGTTGCGACCACCGCCACATCCATGTCCGCCGCCAGCCTCAATGCCGCTTGAATATATTCCTCCTCACGGGGTTGACCCAGCCGTTGGATCTCGATCAGGAAACGCTCTGCAAAAGAGTCCTGCCAGGTTTTCAAGGCCGTTCCGGCCTCGGCTTCTTGCCCTGCCAGCAGCAACCGCCCAAGATCACCGGAAGACGCGCCGGATAGCGCGAACAAACCGGCGGAAGCCTCGCGGACCCATTCCGCTTCCACCATGGCCACCCCAAACCTCTGCCCCTCCAGGTAAGCCCTCGACAGCAGTTTGGTCAGATTCCGATAACCCTCGAGGTTCTGGACCAGCAACGTCAGGCGGTCGGGCTCCCTGGGCTGTTCGCGATTACGCACCCAGAGATCGGCCCCGGCGATGGGCTTGATGCCGGCGGATACCGCAGCCTTGTAGAACTTGATGAGAGCGAACAGGTTGGTTTGGTCGGTCAGGGCCACTGCCGGCATTCCCAGTTCCCGACACCCCGTCACTAGCGGCTTGATCCGAACCAGGCCGTCGCTGAGGGAGTATTCACTGTGGAGGCGGAGATGTACGAAATCGACCATCATACGAAACCCAATGGCAAACAGCTATGAGGACAGGCATTGTCTCACCGGCCGGTAAGAGCGGCGGTGCCAGAGAGAGGCGCCATGACGCTCCAGCCCCAGTCGATGTCTGGAGGTCGGATAACCTTTGTGGGTTTCAATCCCGTAGCCTGGAATGAAGCTATCCAAGAGGCTCATCTCCCGGTCCCGGGCCACTTTGGCCAATATCGACGCAGCCGAGATGGCCGCTATTTTCCCGTCCCCGCCCACCCAGGACTCCACCGGCATGGGAAGCTCGGGCACGTGGGAGCCGTCCACCTGTACAAGATCGGGAACGATGCTCAATCCATTGATCGCGCGTTGCATGGCCAGTAACGATGCCTGAAGTATATTCAGTTGATCGATTTCCGACGGCTCCGCTCTCCCCAGGGACCAGTCCAGGGCCGTTGCCCGAATCTCATCATTCAGAGTCTCTCGTCTGCTGGGGGTCAGACGTTTGGAATCGGCCAGTCCTGCAATCGGACACTTGGGATCGAGTATCACCGCAGCCGCAATCACCGCTCCTACCAAGCATCCACGCCCCACTTCATCGACGCCAGCACAGAGTGGCATTCAACCGTCGGCTTCAGCGGCAGCACACATGATCTCTGCACTGGCGACAAACTCACGGTCCACCTCGGCCCGGCAGGAAAAAGCCCAAATATTGCGCTTATGACGCAAATATTCCACTTCCAGGCGAAGCTGATCGCCCGGTCCCACCGGTCGTTTGAATCTTGCCTTGTCCAAGCCAACCAGGTAATAGACCAACCCCTTGGCAGCGACCTCAGGTGAGGTCTCCGATGCCAGCAGGCCGGTTGCCTGGGCCAGTGCCTCCATGATCAAGACGCCTGGCATGATGGGAAGACCTGGAAAGTGGCCTTGAAAAAAGGGTTCGTTACAAGCCACATTCTTTATAGCCACCAGGCGTTTGCCTGGTTCGCACTCGATAACCCTGTCCACCAATAGAAAAGGGTAGCGGTGCGGCAGATATTGCATGATCTTCTGTATATCCAAAATTTTTTACTCCGTATTTTCTATGGGCTTTGGAAAAGCGCCCGGTTGCTTCAGTTCGGGCAGAAGACGCAAAGACGGCTTCGCTCAGTTGCAAACCAAAGCCCATGATAGATTTTGAGCTCAGGACGCAGGACATCACACCTTTGATCTTAAAGGGATGCTCCCCATGCCAGAACACATGGGCTATTTAAGGGATTCCAGGCGTTTTTGTACCTCAGCGGTGACATCCACTTTGTCGCTCGCATAGACCACACCATCAGTCAACAGTAAATCGAATTTTTCCTCCTTGGCCAGCGCCTTGATAGCCTGGAAGATCTTTTGCTGAAGTTTACCCAGTTCCTCGTTGCGACGCAGATTGAAGTCTTCACGAAACTCTTCCCGGGCCCGTTTGATCTCCCGTTGCTTGGTCAGTATATCGCGCTCGAGCTTGCGCCTTTCCGCATCACTCATGACGGCTGAATCACGAGCCAGCCTTTCCTGGAGTTTTTTGAGTTCCTTCTGTTGGGCAACGATACGCTTGTCACGGGGGGCAAATTCCCGCTCCAGTCTTTTTTTTGCTTCGGCTGCCTGAGGTGCTTGTTGAAGCACTTGGGCCACATTGACGAAGCCGATCCTGACCTCTTCGGCCAACACAGGCGATCCCATGGCCAGCATGCCCATGGCCAGCAAAATCATAAAACGCGTTTTCATTCAATTCACTCCTTATCAAGGTTTTGTCACAAGGTTACAACCAAAATTCCCGGCTAATCAGGCACGTGCGGGATGGCACGCCATTTCCAGAACCCTCAGGTACGGAAAATACCTGAAAGATGAAATTCGCTCTTTACAGGGAGGCTCAAAAAACCCCAGGTTGGGTTATTTTCAAGGACGAGCGAACAAAATCAGAACCCAGCTCCAAAGGAGAACTGGAATACTTGTTTGTCATCCCCGCTCTTGGCATTCAAAGGTTGGGCCAGACTGACCCTCAAAGGCCCGAATGGCGACAACCATTGCAGCGATATACCCGTGGATAAACGGATATCCCCCAAAGCTAATTTATTATCAAACACGTTCCCGGCATCGACGAACAACCCCAAACGGAAGGCCGAACGCATATCCTCACTAAGGAATGGAACCGGAAAGAACAATTCGGCACTCCCTAGCACTTTAATCGAACCACCAAAGGGGTTATTGTTGGAATCCCGTGGCCCCAGGGTGTTTTGCCGGAAACCGCGCACCGATTTGACCCCCCCGGCAAAAAAGTGTTCGAAAAATGGCAGTTTGTCGGTGCCTCCGTAACCATTTCCGTAGGCCACATCCCCTCGCAGGGAGAAAATCAGATCCTTTGCCCAAGGCATATACCCCTGCCCCCGGTACCGGACTTTGTAATATTCCAGATCACTGAAAGGCACCGCCCCCTGCAGGGACAACCTGTGCCGCACCCCCTTCGTGGGAAACACCGCCTTGTCCAGGGTATTGTGAACCCAACCCAGGGACAGAGTCAGGACGTTATAGGTCGTCCCCTGCTGATCCACAAAATCGAAGATTTCCTGGGAGGTCGAACCACTAGTTTTGAGCTTGGTATGCTCGAAGTCGAGATTTCCGTTGATGCGGTTGTTTTCGTCCCACGGGAGACTCAAATTGACTCCGGCCCGACCGGTATCGGTCGTATAGTTGGCTATGTTGGCGGCGTTCGCATCGATGCTGCGGAAGCTCAAATCGAATCCGGCGCCGATCCCATCCATGGTGAAATAGGGATTGTAATAAGCGACCCGATAGATGGTGGAGACCTGACTGTTGTTGAAATCGAAAGAAACCCGCTTACCGGTACCCAGAAAGTTGTTCTGTGAGACGCTGGCATTGAAGATCAGTCCCTGAGTCTGGGAGAAACCGACCCCCGCACTGAGGTTGCCCGAAGGCTGCTCGGTCATCGTCAGATTGACGTCGATCTGGTCCAATGTTCCTGGAACCGTCGGCGTTTCCACATTGACATCCTTGAAGAATCCCAGCCGTTCCAGGCGGGTCTTGGAACGTTCGATTTTGGATGTGGATGCCATCGCCTCTTCCATCTGACGCATTTCCCGGCGCAACACCTCATCCTGGGTACGCGAATTACCCTTGATACGAATACGCCGGATATAGATGCGCCGGCCTGGCTCGACAAAAAAGGTCAATTTGACCGTCTTTTTTTCATCGTTGATCTCTGGAACCATATTGACGTTGGCAAAGATGTATCCCTCATCTCCCAGGCGTTTGCTGATCGCATCGCTCGTTTCAGTGGCCCGCTTACGCGAAAAAACCTCCCCGGGACCCAGCTTGAACAGGGGAATCAGCTCCCCGGGGGGGACAATCAGCTTGCCCGTCAACTTCACTTCTTCCAGGGTATAGACGTCCCCCTCCTTGACGTTGATGGTGATGTAGATGTCCTGCTTGTCAGGCGTTATGGCCACCTGGGTGGACTCGATCGTAAACTTCAGATAGCCACGGTCCATGTAAAAGGAACGGAGACGCTCAAGATCAGCTGCGAGTTTCTGTTTCGAATACTGGTCGTTCTTGTTGTAGAAGGACAGCCAGCTGGTGGTCCCAAGCGCAAACTGACCCAGCAGAGTGTCATCATCAAACGCCTGATTGCCGACGATCTTGATTTGTTTGATCTTGGCGGCCCGCCCTTCTGTGATTTTGATCAATATGGCACGGCGGTTCTGGGTGATTTTGGAAACCTCCGTCGTGATTTCCACCCCGTATTTTCCATGACTGAAATATTGCCGGCGCAGCTCGCTTTCGACATTCTCCAGAAGCCTCCGGTCGAACACCCGTCCCTCGGCCAAACCGATGGTCTTCAGGGCCTTGGTCAGATCATCGGTCTTGATGTCCTTGTTTCCTTCGATTTTGATTGCAGCGATGGTCGGCCGCTCGATGACGTCGACCACGAGAACATTGCCATCGCGAAGGAGGCGTACGTCTTTGAAGAATCCGCTGCGGAAAAGGGCACGGATCGCTGCCTGGGCGGTCGACTCGTCCAAGGTATCGCCCGGCTTGATTGGCAGGGCATTGAATACCGTGCCCTTTGTCACTCGTTGCAGGCCACGGACCTGAATATCCTCGACCACGAAAGGCTCCAGCGCCCATGTGGTACCGATCCATAACAGGGCTAGCCAATAGAAGGATTTGAGGCGCTTCATTCAGTTATGCCGAGAGACGTGCCCTTGAAAAGACGGGCCGAAGTCAAGGTAATTATTGTCTGACTTCCTTTTCCAACTGTTCCAGGCTGATATGTCGAACATCCTTGCCCTTGACGAAATAAATCAAATATTCACAGATATTGCAGCTTCGATCACCAATCCGTTCAAGGGAACGGGCCGACCACATGATATCCAACGAAACCGGAATGGCGCGTGGATCCTCCATCATATAGGTGATCTGTTGACGGATGATGCTTTCGTATTCCTTGTCAACGGTTTTGTCTTCTTCAACCACTTGGAGGGCCAGTTCAACATCGATCCTGGCAAAGGCATCCAAGGCATTATGCAGCATCGCCCGGACCTGGACAGCCAGCTGTTCCAATTCACTCAACTGGTTGGTCTTGGGATAGCGATTACTGAGATCCAATGACTGGCGGGCAATGCGCCGGGCTTCATCGCCGATGCGCTCGAGGTCGGCGATGGTCTTGATGACGGCCAGGACCAGACGTAGGTCTCGCGCGGCCGGTTGCCGCCGGGCGAGAATCTCGGAACATTTTTCGTCAATCTCCACTTCCATGGAATTGACCTTATAATCGTTGTCGATGACTTCATCGGCCAACGCGACATCGTTTTCCAGCAGAGCCTTGACAGCATCGGCCACTTGAGCCTCAACCAAGCCACCCATCACCAGGACACGGTGGCAAATGTGCTCAAGTTCCTGCTCGAATTGTTTCGAAATATGGTGATGGACCAATTCTTCCGGCATACGATGCCTCCCCCCCTGACCTGGGCAAAAAATTGGACCCATTTTATGCCCTTCAGGGAGGTTTCTCAATCCACACCGCAAAGAATCCAGGAAACTCCTTCTCCTCGTTATACCTTCAAATCATATCTTTTCAACAGGGCATAGATGGTTGGGCGGGTGATATCGAGGATTTCTGCAGCCCTGGCAATCTTACCGCCGGCTTCGTTCAGGGCCGATACCAACGCTTCCCGCTCAGCCGCCTCGCGAATTTCCTTCAAGGTTCGAAGGCAACGTTCCGCTTCAGAGGTTGACAGGCGAAGCTCCTGGGCGCTCACTTTGGGCCCCCGGGAAAGTGCCACCGCGGTTTTTACCCGGCCCTGCAACTCACGTACATTGCCAGGCCAGTCATAAGCCTCCATGGCTTTGAGCGCATCTTCGGAGAAATCCAGCAAATTTCGTTTCATCTCCCGGTTGTATCGGTGCAGGAATGCCCGGCCAATACCAGCACATCCCCCGTACGCTCACGCAAAGGGGGAAGATGGATGGTTGATTCATTGATCCTGAACAGGAGATCCTGACGGAAACGTCCCTCGGAGATCAGCTGCTCGATGTTTTGATGGGTGGCACAAATGACCCTCACGTCCACCGGAATTTCCTTCCGCCCACCGATCCTTTCCACCACCCGCTCCTGCAGAAAGCGCAGGATCTTGGGCTGTAAATTCATTGGCATGTCGCCGATTTCATCCAGAAACAAGGTACCCCCGGAAGCGATCTCAATCTTGCCTTTGGTCTGTTTGGCAGCATCGGTGAACGCCCCCTTCTCGTAACCGAACAATTCGGCCTCCATCAGATTCTCAGGAATAGCAGCGGCGTTGATAGCCACGAAAGGGCCCTTGTTCCTGGCGCTGAGACCGTGAATCGCCTTGGCAATGACCTCCTTGCCGGTGCCGCTCTCCCCAAGGAGAAGCACACTGAGGTCAGTGGGGGCGAGTTGTTCCACCAGACGGCAGACTTCATGCATTTGAAGACTGGAAGCAATCACCCCGTCGAGGGGATGGCTGATGTGCATCCTTGAGAGCTTGCGGTTCTCATCTTCCAGTTCATACAACCGAACGGCCCTTTCCACGACGAAGGCCAGCATATCGGGATCGACCGGTTTCTGGTAGAAGTCGTATGCTCCCAGGCCCACCGCCTGAACCGCATTCTCCGCGCCGTCGTTGCCGGTGATGACGATCACTTTGGTGGCCGGGGAAATATCCAGGATCTCTTGGAGAGCGGCAAACCCTTCCGAAATTCCACCGGGATCCGGTGGCAATCCGAGGTCCAGGGTGACCACCGGCGGGGTGTTTTTTCTGACCAAGGACAACGCTTCTTCACGGTCTCCTGCAGTCAGGACTTTGTATTTCTCGGAGAAACTCCACTTGAGCTGACTCTGGAGACCAGGGTCATCCTCAACGATCAATAAGCTGGTTGAGCTCACACAGCAACCCCCGTATTTTTTTCTGCATTTTCAAAATCAGTGGAAACCATGGGCAGGACGAAACGGAAACAGGTCCCCTGCCCAAGGTGGCTTTGTACCATCAGATCGCCCCCCAGGGCACGGACGTATTCGCGGCTTTCGTAGGCGCCGATCCCCATACCACTGAGTCCCTTGGTGGTCTCGAACGGCTTGAAAAGACGGTCACGGATGAATGACTCGTCCATCCCAGGGCCACTGTCCGATATTTCAACTATAGCCTGAGCTTCGCTGCATGAAAGGGTGACCTTGACCCATCCTTGTTTTCCGGCTGCCTCCTGAGCATTTTGGATGATGTGCTCGAACGCCGAGTTCAAGCGGTCTTCCTGAGCCAGAAGTCTGGCTTCTTCCACCCTGCACTCGAGTTGCGGCCTTGGTAACTGGCTGGCACGGGATGAAACGACTTTCTCAAGTAATTTGCGCAGTTCGACCTCCTTGCGGTTATGCTCCCCACCCATGTTTCGCAACTGGGCCAGGAGACGGCTCATCTTGGCAACGGCGTGATCGACCGTATTCATGGCGTCACGAATGAATTCCGGATTGTTGACATGCCGGTCAGCATTACGCACCACCAGAGACAATTGCGCCACCAGATTCTTCAGATCATGGACGACGAATGCCGATAGACGATTGAACCCCTCAAACTGACGCGCTTCGATCAGACGATTGGCGGTCTCTTCGATCACCAGATAACTGGCGGCCTGACGACTGGCGGTTTTCAGCACATCGAGCACTTCCCAATTGCAATCGAATTGGGCCCGGGGTCGATTGAGCAACACCACCGCCCAGAGGACATCCCCATGGAACAACGGGATCAACAACCATGTCTCCGGAGCATCCTTCAACCACTCTGGTAAATTGAGATTGCCATACTTTTCTGGCTGATTACGGATCTCTTCCAGATTCACTATCCAATTGGTGGTCTGCAAAAATTCGATCATTGGATCCTGTTCCGCCAGCCAGGGAATCTCCAGATCCGGATCCCCCCATTGGGCCTTCCAGAGGTAACGTCCCGAATCCATTCTCATCCACAGGCAACCGGAAGGGCTTTCCACCAGGTCCGCCAAGGCTTTGATCACCCTTTCACCCAGAGGCATCCCGTCACCGGGCTGGGACAACGCCGAGGTGATCCGTAACCATTCCTTACGGTAATCATAACGATAATTGAAGAAATGTTTGTTGAGGAACACCCACAACCTTGCCCGGGCCTGGCCCGAGAATATGACCATCAACAGGGCCAAAAGTGCCCCCGCCAGAAGGGTAACCTGAAGCACGCCCCCCCACTGGCCACCGAACATTTTGACGTAATAGCCGGCAGTGGCCATCAGGAAAAGATACAGTCCCGCCCCCAGGACCACCGTCGTATGAAAGACGAAGTCGCGGGATATGAACGCATCCAGAGACCAGTCCGAATTCCGCGCAGCGGTCACCGCCAGGAGGGGGACCAACATGGCACAGATCAATCCTCGTGAAGCCCAGAGGACAAAATTGACGTGCCTGAACATCAAAGCATCGGCATAGAGATAGAATTCGTAGACGAACAACCCACCCAGCCCCAAACACAGGAATTTGATATACCAGCGCCTGTCCGGGCGGGTATTACGATAGAACTGCTCCAGAATGACCAACCCCACCAATGCCAGTGCGAGCTGGCCGAGGAGGGGCATTTCAGGCAACAGCAGGGCCGGCCAATAGGCTTCGAGCATGGGGCTGATCCAGCTATAGCCAAGGACGAATGCGGCCAGGGCATAGCTGCCAACACTAATCAGGCGCCAAAGCCGTTGTCGGCGCACAGGTAAAGGAAACAGATGCCACAGAAACACCAGCCAGAGGAGGAAATGCATCACTTCCAGTGACCAGATCAAAGTCATGGAAAAAGATCGAAACGCTGCCTGCCAGGCATTGGTGGCCGCCCAGATCATCATGCCTGCGACAGCGAGGAGCAACAATCCTCCGTGAATCCTCCCCCGCCACGACACCAGCAGCATGACACACAACAGCAGATAGGCCAGTGCTCCGATGGAGTAGCTGATGACGGCGATGGATGAACTCATGTCAGCGAGCCCCTTTGCCCCAAAGCACCACTTCGATGGTCCTGAGCATGATCAGGAAATCCAGGAACAGACTGTAGTTTTTGACGTAGTACAAATCGTATTGGAGTTTTTCCACAGTATCTTCCTCGTTTTCCGCATAGGGATAGCAAACCTGAGCCCAACCGGTAATACCCGGTTTGACTCGGTGTCTTTCCGAATAATAGGGGATCGTTTCCGCAAATCTCTCCACGAATTCCGGGCGTTCCGGTCTGGGACCGACAAAGCTCATATCCCCCTTGAACACATTCAACAGTTGGGGTAATTCATCGATCCGGGTCTTGCGAATGAATCTTCCCACCCGGGTGACCCGATCATCGTTGGTCGCCGCCATCCTCACCCCGTCCTTTTCGGCATCGGGACGCATACTGCGGAATTTGATGACGTCGAACAACTTCCAATCCGCCCCCACCCGGATCTGGCGATAAAAAACAGGGTGGCGTCCCCGGCATTCCAGAATGATAGCGGCGGCGGTCAGCAACATGATTGGCCAACTCACCCCAAGGAGAAGGGAACTGGCCAAGACATCAAACACACGTTTCAACAACAACCCGCTCTTCATCCGGAATCCATCGGAAAACACCAACCAACTGGGATGCAGGCAATCGATCTTGATGATCCCCGCCTCCTTTTCGAAAAAGGTCAACAAATCGATCACCTCGAAACCGTTCATCTTGCAGTCCAGGATTTCATCCACCGGCAACCCCTGACGCCGGTCATCGGGAGCCACGACGATTTCATCGATGTCTTCATTTTCGGCAAACTGATTGATGGGCTTGTCCAGGACAATCAAGCGTTCCGCCGGAATTTCGCAGGGATCGTTCCCCATTCTGGCGAAACCGACGAAATGCAGATTTCCGTAAGGTAAGCGGTTCTCGAATTCCAGGATGCGACGGGCATTGTTCCCCGCTCCGAGCACCAACACCCGGCGATTGAGTTCCTGATTGTCGGCGATACGGAAATAAGCCAATCTGACCAGCAGGGTCATGAGCAGGGAAAACAGCACGGCAAAAGCGAACACGCCCCGCCCCACGAACAATTCCGGGAGGGCATAAAACACCAGGCTCATCACAACCGTCGTCATGAGGAAGCTGGCTACCAGGCGCAGCAGGAGGCTGGAAAGATTGGAATGAGGTGAACGCTGGTACAGGCCAACACTGATATTGCAAATCGAAGCCGTCACTGCAAAAATGAGGGCCGACCACCACCATTCGGGTTCTGCCGTCCAGCCTTTTTCCTCCAGGAAGCGAAGCTGGCCACCAATGAAAATGGCTGACACATAGAGCACGAACTCTGACAGAAGCAAAGCGAGATAAGCTGTCGAAACGTAGTGTCGAAAGATGCGAATAGTGGGCATAGAAATACTCTAAATTATCTAATTCTGACGAATGATCGACTCAGGGACAGAAGGACCACCGGGGATTTCATGCTCACGAGGAAGCAGCCTACCGCCGCTGGGATCCTCGTGTATTCTAACGATTTACCAATTGCTTACCCAAGATTAATCACTGCAATGGATCACCTCTCAATTTCACCGCCGCAATCCTCGTTCCTATACAGCTCAAGCATCCATTACCTGCGTCACCACGAAGCCGGGGGGCATTCCTACTTGTAATGAAATGGCTGCGCCGTCACCTCACCGACCTGGAGATGGATCTCCCTGCCTTTCGCCCCTCATGCAAAAAGATGGCCCGAGATTGGCTAAACTTTAATTCTGTTAACCGGATGCCTATCCCATTCCCCCCTGAAAGGAGGTCTCATGATTACTTTGGATAACGCCAGAATCGCTGTTGTCGGCCTGGGCTATGTCGGACTACCCCTGGCTGTCGAGTTTGGGCGTCGCTTCCCAACGCTAGGTTTCGATATCGATACCTATAGGATAGACGAACTCAAACGGGGAATAGACCGCTCACTGGAAGTGGAAGCGGAAGAATTGAGGCGGGCCGAACGACTCAGTTACACCTCTGAAAGTGCGGACCTGGCCCATTGCAATATCTTTGTGGTCACCGTCCCCACCCCCATCGACAAGAACAAACGCCCCGACTTGTCTCCCCTGGTATCAGCCAGCCGCACGGTCGGCAAAGTCCTGGCCAGGGGGGATATCGTCATCTACGAATCGACCGTCTATCCGGGAGCCACCGAAGAGGTCTGCATCCCGGTACTGGAACAGGAGTCAGGCCTCGTCTACAACCGTGATTTCTATGCCGGCTACAGTCCGGAAAGAATCAATCCCGGCCACAAATCACACCGGGTGACCAATATTGTCAAAGTCACCTCTGGTTCCACTCCCGAGGTGGCCGACTTCGTCGACCGGCTTTATCGCAGTGTCATCGAAGCCGGCACCCACAAAGCCAGCAGCATCAAAGTGGCCGAGGCTGCCAAGGTGATCGAGAACACCCAGCGCGATGTCAATATCGCCCTGATCAACGAATTGGCGGTTCTGTTCCATCGTCTCGGCCTCGATACCCAGGAAGTGTTGGAGGCGGCAGGAAGTAAATGGAACTTTCTTCCCTTCCGCCCGGGGCTGGTGGGTGGCCACTGCATTGGGGTCGATCCCTACTATCTGACCCACAAAGCCCAGGAGGCCGGCCATCATCCCGAAATCATCCTGGCGGGGCGGAGAATCAACGATTCCATGGGCGAGTACGTGGTTGCCCGAGTGGTGAAGTTGATGAATCAGCGGCGTCTCCATGTCTGCCAATCCAACATCCTGATCCTCGGGGTGACTTTCAAGGAGAATTGTCCGGACATCCGCAATACCCGGGTGATCGACATGATTCAGGAGCTGCAGACCTATCATGCCAACGTAGAGGTCTACGACCCGTGGGCCCATAGTGACGAAACCAAACAAGAGCTTGGAGTGGATTTACTGGAAAGTCCGCCGAAAGGCCGCTACGATGCCATCATTGTTGCCACCGCTCACGACCAGTTCAGGAAAATGGGCGTCAATGGCATCCGGGCCCTTGGGACCCCCAATGCGGTGCTGTTCGACGTCAAGGGAATTCTCCCCCGAGACGAAGTGGACGGACGTCTATGAGGATTCTGGTCACCGGTACCGCCGGATTCATCGGTTCCGCCCTGGCCCACCAGCTGCTCGACCGGGGCGACGAGGTCATCGGGGTCGACAACGTCAACGACTACTACGACGTCACCCTCAAGGAGGCTCGACTCGCACGTCTCAAATCACGCCCCGGTTTCACCGAGATTCGTGTCAGTCTGGAGGATCGCAGCAGCATTGAAAAGACATTCTCCAAATATCGGCCCAGCCGCGTGGTCAATCTGGCCGCCCAGGCTGGGGTTCGATATTCGTTGAAAAATCCCCACGCCTACATAAACGCCAACCTGGTGGGATTCTGCAACATTCTCGAGGCCTGCCGGCATCATGAAGTGGAACACCTGGTCTATGCCTCCTCCAGTTCTGTCTATGGGGCCAACACCCAAATGCCCTTTTCGATCCACCATAACGTCGACCACCCCGTCAGCCTCTACGCCGCCACCAAGAAGGCGAACGAACTGATGGCCCATACCTACAGCCATCTCTACGACCTTCCCACTACCGGTTTGCGTTTCTTTACCGTATACGGACCCTGGGGACGGCCTGACATGGCGCTGTTCATATTCACCCGCAAAATTCTCGCAGGCAAACCCATCGATGTCTTCAATCATGGCAAGCACAAACGCGACTTTACCTATATCGATGACATCGTCGAAGGAGTGGTACGCTGTATCGACCGTGTCGCCACCCCAAATCCGGACTGGCGCAGCGACCTGCCGGATCCCGGAACCAGCCAGGCACCGTATCGTCTGTACAATATCGGCTGCCACCAACCGGTACAGCTGATGGACTTCATAGAAATCCTGGAAAAAAATCTTGGAATGAAAGCGGAAAAGAATTTCCTCCCGATGCAGCAAGGTGACGTGCCCGCCACTTACGCCGACGTGGACGATTTGATGCGCGATACCGGTTACCGGCCCAGGACCTCCATCGAGGAAGGAATCGCCCGATTCGTCGAATGGTATAAAGACTATTATGGATTTCAATGAACGAAGTTCCCATCCTCGGTTTTGCCGCCTTCAGTGGCACCGGCAAGACCACGCTGCTGACCCGCCTGATTCCGTTGCTCAAGGGCCATGGGCTGAAAATCGGGCTGATCAAACACGCTCACCACCACTTCGAGATCGATCATCCCGGCAAGGACAGCTATGAGCTTCGCAAGGCGGGCGCCAGCCCTGTCATGGTCGTCTCGAACAGGCGCCGGGCCATCATCTATGAATATCCTCCCGAGGAGGATGTCCGGCTGCAACCACAACTGGCCTTTCTCAAGACCCGGGAACTGGACCTGATCCTGGTGGAAGGCTTCAAGCACGAGGCCGTGGCGAAGATCGAACTCCATCGCCCGGCGCTGCAAACCCCCTTGTTGTTCCCCAACGACCAAAGCGTCATAGCCGTGGCCACTGATGAGCCCCTGAGCCGTCCTTGCCCATTACCGCTCCTGGATCTCAACCAACCCGGGCAGATCGCCGACTTCATTATCCATGAATTCCTCCACCACTGAACCCTGTTCGAACGCCCTGATAACCCTGGAAAGCGCCTTGGGACAAATCCTGGCGATGCTCGACCCCTTGGGCAACGACGAACAAGTTCATCTCAAATCCGCCCTGGGTCGGGTGCTGGCAGAAGACATCATCGCCCCCCTACCCCTGCCTCCATTCACCAATTCGGCCATGGATGGCTACGCCCTGCCCCTGCAGGGTTTACGCCTGGAGCAGCCCCTCACCGTCGTGGGCAAAGCCATGGCCGGCCATCCCCATAGCGGAAACGTCCAACCCGGTCAATGCGTGAGAATTTTTACCGGCGCCCCGGTACCGGCAGGCTGCGAGGCAGTCATCATCCAGGAGCAGGTGGAACGACAAGGGGACAAGATTCACCTCAGACACATGCCTTCGCCGGGGGAAAACATCCGTCCGGCCGGAGGCGACGTCCGCTCAGGGGAAAAAGTCCTGGCGAAGGGCAAACCTCTGAATGCAGCCGACCTGGGCCTGCTGGCATCGCTTGGCGTCGTCGCCGTGAAAGTGTTTCAGTTTCCAAGAGTTGCTTTTTTCTCCAGTGGAGACGAATTATGCCCGCCGGAACAGCCCTTACCCCCCGGTTCGATCTACGAAAGCAACCGTTACAGCCTCCATGGACTCCTGGCCTCTTTACCGGTTCAGGCCACTGACCTGGACAGGGTAAAAGACCGTTTGGAAGCAATCCTCTAGCGCCTGGAAATCGCCGCCCAGACCCATGATGTCATCATCAGTAGTGGTGGCGCCTCCGTGGGTGAATCCGATCTCCTGGGGAGGGCACTCCAGGCGGTGGGATCCATGCACCTTTGGAAAGTGGCCATCAAGCCTGGAAAGCCCTTGATCTTCGGACGTATCGGCAAAGCGTGGTTTTTTGGCCTGCCAGGCAATCCGGTTTCCGTCCACGTCACCTTTACCCAGATCGTCCGCCCGGCTTTGTGGAAACTGGCCGGCGTAGACTCTTTCCAAGCGCTTCGATTACCGGCGGTATGCGAAAATGATCTCCATAAAACTCCCGGCCGTCTCGAGTTCCAGCGTGGTCATCTGACCCAGGATGCCACCGGTCAAGTCAGCGTATTCGGCCTCAGCGGACAAGGATCCCATCAGCTCAAAAGCCTGAGCCAGGCCAATTGCTTCATTATCCTTCCCAGCGACAGTTGCGGAATTCAGGCCGGAGAAACCGTCATCGTGGAACCTTTCGAGAACTGGATATGCTGATGGCAATGGCAGGTTGTTTCATCACCGGGACCGACACCGGCGTTGGCAAAACCCACGTGGCAACCGCGTTGATCCGGCGCTTAAGGTCACGGGGAATTCCAGTGCGGGTGCGCAAGCCGGTGGAAAGCGGTTGTGTTTTGGCAGATGACCGCCTCATTCCGGAGGATGCGCGCCTCCTCAATGAAGCCGCCGGGTCACCAGAGTGTTTGCAACAGGTCTGTCCCTTTCGCTTCAGCGCTCCCTTATCGCCGGAACGGGCGGCCCGCCTGGCAAACCGTCCCTTGTCCTTGAAGCAACTGGTGACCGCCAGCCAGGTCGAGGACGGTTTTGTGGTCGTGGAAGGGGCCGGAGGGTTCTATTCTCCCATTGCAACCCGAAGCCTCAATGCCGACTTGGCCCAGGCACTCGGTTTACCGATTGTCCTGGTCGCCGAGGATCGCCTGGGGATACTCAATCAGGTCCTGCTGGTGGTGGAAGCCGCAAAACACAGACGTTTGTGCCTTTTGGCCATCATCGTCAATCAAACCAATGGCAGGACGCCCACTTCCGGGATGGACAACCCGGGCGAACTCCGGCGCTGGTTGCAGGTACCCGTTCTCAGCTTCCCTTATGTCGAGGAGATCAACGGCCCGGAGATCGAGAATTGTCTCGCCCCCTTGCTGGCAAGCCTCTTGAAGGCGACAGACAGGTAGGGGTCAGACTGCCTCCGGTTTGCGTTCACGCAGCAGCAGACTTCTGACTGCCTCTGGAGCGGAAACACCTTCATAAAGGAGAGCATGGACCTGTTCCACTATCGGCATCTCCACTTTTCGTTGGCGCGCCAGTTGGTAGATCAGCCTTGCGGTGACGATGCCTTCGATTTCCTGACCGATTTCAGTTTTGATTTCCCCTATGGCCTTGCCTTGTCCCAACCCCAGTCCCAGACGCCGGTTGCGGGACTGGTCATCGGTACAGGTCAGAATCAGATCTCCGACACCCGCCAATCCCATCAAAGTCCGCGCCTTGGCACCCATCGCCTCCCCAAGCCGCAGCATCTCTGCCAGGCCCCGGGTGATGAGTGCCGCTCTGGCATTGGCACCAAATCCCATGCCATCGGAAACCCCGGCCGCGATGGCGAGTACGTTTTTGACCGAACCGCCTAATTGCACTCCTAACAAATCGTCACTGGTATAGACTCGGAAAAAATCGTTGTGCAGCAACTCGGCTATCGCGGTGGAAAATGTCTCTTCGGGAGAGGCCACCGTAATCGCAGTCGGCAGGCCCAGCATCACTTCCCGGGCAAAAGTGGGGCCGGAAAGCGCTGCCAGCCGGCACCCCTCGCCCAGCACTTGCTGGGCCACCTGATGCAACAACCTCCCGCTAGCCGGATCGAGTCCCTTGGTTCCCCAAGCCAAACTGGCCGGTCTCGGCAACCAAGGTTTCACCGCTTCCAGGCAAGCCCGAAAGCCGTGACTGGGCACCGCCACCAGAACCACGTCCTTATCACCCAGAGCCCGCTCCAGATCCGCCTCACAGAGAATTTGCTGCGACAACGCCAGACCGGGCAAGTAGCGATCATTGCGACCGGTCTTCGCCAGGGTCCGGACACGCGAAGGATTTTTGTCCCAAAGAGTGACTTCGAACCCATTGCCGGCAATCAAATGAGCCAAGGCTGTTCCCCAGGAACCTGCGCCCAGGACACACACCGACCTAAGTTGCATCGCCCGGATTCTCCGCTCAGTTCGGTTTGCTCCCAGCAGCAGGCTGGGGAGACTGTTGCTGCATCTTCTGGGCGTAAATGGCTTCGAAGTTGACCGGCGGCAGAATCATGGGCATGAAGCCCCCTTTGCCCGACAGCTCGGTCACCACTTCGCGGGCGTAGGGAAACAAGACGTTGGGGCAGTAGATTCCCAGCAATGGCCCCATTTCCTCTTCGGTGAATCCCTGGGCGGCGAAAATGCCTGCCTGGGCCACCTCGACCAAATAGGCGGTTTTTTCTCCCAGTTTGACCGTCACGGTGACCGTCAGAACCACTTCGTGGAGGTTATCCTGAAGCTCATTGCTATTGGTGGACAAATTGAATTCCACCTGGGGCTCCCAGGCCTGGGTGAAAATGTCCGGAGAATTGGGGGTTTCGAAAGAAACGTCCTTGATATACAGTTTCTGAATGGCAAATTGCTTTTACTCTTGCTCGGCCATGAATACCTCTTAAGTTTGCTTCGTTTTGGTGATTGGCAATCCGGCATCCGTCCATGCTGTCACGCCACCTTTTAGCATATACACTTTTTCGAACCCTGCCTGGATCAATTTGTTACACGCCGCCGGTGAGCGGGTCCCCGACTGGCAAGTCACAATGAGCGGCCGTTGCTTGAGTTCACTGAGTTCATCCAAGCGTTTGTCCAGGTCACCCAGGGAAATCAATCTGGCATTGACGATATGACCTTTGGCCCATTCTGGAGGCTCGCGGACATCAAGGATTTCGGCATCTTCCTGATTGACCAGCATCACCGCCTGCAAAGGGGTCACCAGTTCATATTTGCGCATCACACTGTCGACAAGATTCTTGATCAACAATACGGTGACGACCGCAAATGCAATCACGAGATATAAATGGTTCCCTACGAACTGAAACACTCGGTCCATACAGTTTCCTTGAATTTATTTTTAAGTCTTTGAATTAGTGCGTATCGATTCATTACCCATAGTTGCACCCTCCTCTCAGAGGACACGGAAATCCTGTCCCACTGAGCGTAAAATGCAAATGTTGCATGGGAATGAACAAACCGCGCGCCCCATCTCCTGGAAGGACAAGCGGATGTCTTCGCGTCACGTCTGCCTGGGTAAACTAGCCTGCAGGTTCGGAATGACGACAAAAAACTTCCCGGATCTTCTCGATCAGCTGCAAGGTGCTGGGATCATCGATACGATAATAAACACGGTTGGCCTCCTTATCAAATGCCAGCAAGCCTTTTTCCCTCAAAATCGCCAGATGCTGGGACACATTGCTTTGTGTCGTCCCCACCTGAGAAACGATCTCCTGTACACTTGCAGCTCCAGCACCCAAGATACACAATATCTTCAGTCGCAATGGATGGGACATCGCTTTCAAGCATCGGGCGGCATGTTGGATATCAGCCTCATCACCAATCAATTGCTCGTTCATAAATCCGCCAATTGTTTTTTTAGTTACCGCCTGTCTCAAGCGCCTCTTCTCTGGGATCCAACGCCTCACGAAGCGGGTATTATATCGAATCAGCCCGGGGGTTCGCTGGCTGACAGCTTGTTGCGCTACAGCAAAGCCACATCACATGAATACTTTATCATGCCCAGACTCGATAATTTCACCGACTTCCCGGAAACAATCCAGGATCAACACTGAGCTGGGATATCCTCTATGAAGCCAGCCTGGATTCTCCAAGGGAGTGGTCAAGGAGACGGGTAATTCACTTGGGGAGAAGGAATTCCATTTCCCAGGATGACATCCGTTTGAGTACCCATGCCAGGGAACTGATTTGAACTGGAAACACATACTACAGCACATCCTCTTCAGAGTGAAAATGTTCCAATTGACCACCATCCACCCCCTGACAGTCATACTGATATCGGGCCTGTTGATCGCCAGTCCATGTCCCTTCGCAGCCACCGATACATCCACCCAACTCAATGACCTGAAAATAAAAATTCATCGCATCAGTCAAGAGCTGAACAGACTCCGAAACAAGAAAAACAAGATGGAACTTCAGCTGCACAAATTAGAACAGCGGATCGCCAAGATCGACAAGTCAATTCACAGCTTGAAGAGTCAAATTCAGACAGTGGGACAGCGCCGCCAGACTTTGGAAGCCTCCCTGAACCGGCAACGCAAACAGTTGGCACAGCACAAGTACCAATTAGGGGGGCAATTGCGCCTCACCTATGCTCTGGGAAGACAAGCCCCTGTTCAATTATTGATGCACCTCGATGACCCAACCCTGGTCAGCAGAATCATGACCTTCCACCATTATCTGAATCGAGCTCGGGTGAAAAAAATCGCGGCAACCCAACGTCAGCTGGAGCAGATTCTTACTCTGAGCCGGGAGCTGGAGGAAAACGAAAGACACCTGGAGTCCTTGCGTAATCAACAGGAACAGGAACTGAAGCGCCTGGCTAAATTGCGGGAACAACGGCACCGGGTCCTTGCCGGAATCCAAACCAAATTGGCCGATACCCATGCCCACCTGAGCAGACTCAATCAAGACGAGCGTCGTCTCAAGCGATTATTGGACTCTGTCACCATCGCCAGCGAGAAGGTCACCTTTCCGCAACCGGGACACCGGCCTTTCAAGAAAATGCGGGGGCGTCTTCACTGGCCAGTGGCCGGACGGCTCCAGGTGCGTTTCGGTGCACCCCGGGGGGCTGGACGCTGGGAAGGTGTGGTCATTCACGCACCGCCAGGAAGCCCGGTACGAGCCATCCATCCTGGACGGGTCATCTTTTCCGACTGGCTGCGAGGCTACGGTCAAATCATCATCATCCGCCATGATCACGATTTCATGACCTTGTATGCCTTCAATCAGACCCTGCTCAAAGAGGTGGGGGATGTTGTAAAAGCCGGCGATGTCATCGCAACAGTCGGTGACAGTGGGGGACGCTCCGAACCGGGGCTGTATTTTTCCATCCGCTATCACGGGGATCCTGTCAACCCCCTGAAATGGTGCCGCCGTCCAAGAAAAAACCAAGTTAGCTGAGAGGAAAGGTTCCATGCCAGAAAAAAAATGTCATACTAATTGGGTTTAGAAAAAACTGCCGGGTGTTCACAACCAAGACCCACCGTCTTGAGACGACACTCGTATCATTTTTCTTCTGGATTGGGATAATTACCACGATCACAACCCAGGCAATTCATTATTGCCTGGGATTATCCGATACTTGCTTGGGTCAAGCATTAATGGATGGGGCGTCCATAATAGTCAATTTTGTACAGAGGAATAAGGAAGATCGATGCGCAAAACCACAAATCTGTTTTTTCTCGCCTTCGGCATCATCGTTGGCATCACGCTGGGAACCTGTGGCAGCGTCCTGGCCGAACGAAACGCCAAACCGCCAGAAAGCATTCCCTTCACAGAACTCCATACCTTTACCGAAGTCTTCAGCCGTATCCAGGCGGATTATGTCGAACCGGTCACCGATGAAACCCTGCTGGAGAATGCCATCAGAGGCATGTTGTCTGGCCTGGACCCGCATTCCGCCTATCTCAATCCGGATGAATACAAGGAACTGCGCATCGGAACGACGGGCCAGTTCGGTGGTTTGGGAATCGAAGTGGGGATGGAAAACGGCTTTGTCAAAGTCATCTCACCCATCGACGATACACCCGCACAACGCGCCGGAGTCAAAGCCGGTGATTTGATCATTCGCCTTGATGACAAGCCGGTCAAGGGGATGACGCTGCAGGAAGCAGTCAAAATCATGCGCGGCAAGCCGGGTACCAAGATCACCCTGACCATCGTGCGTGAAGGCGAGGACAAGCCACTCAAAATCACCATCACTCGCGCCATCATCAAAATCAAAAGTGTCAAATACAAAATCCTCGAACCGGGTTACGGATATCTTCGCATCACCAGTTTCCAGTCCCGTACCGGCGAGCAGATGCGCAAGGCCCTGGCGGCCATGAAAGAGCAGGGAGACCTCAAAGGATTGATTCTGGACTTGCGTAACAATCCAGGGGGAGTTCTGAATGCCGCCGTTTCTGTCAGCGATGCATTCCTCGACCAAGGTCTCATCGTCTATACCGATGGTCGTATCGAAGAGGCCAAAATGAAGTTCGAGGCCACGCCTGGCGACCTGATCGCCGGCGTCCCCATGGTCGTTCTAGTCAATTCCGGCTCGGCCTCGGCCTCGGAAATCGTCGCCGGCGCCTTGCAGGACCATAAACGTGCCATCATCATGGGACAGAAGTCCTTCGGCAAAGGCTCAGTGCAAACCATTCTGCCCCTCAGTAATGGTGGCGCCATCAAATTGACCACTGCCCGTTACTACACCCCCTCCGGCCGCTCGATTCAGGCCGAAGGCATCGTCCCGAACATCGTGTTGGGTATCGTGCGTCTTGAAACCGTGGCGGAGGCCGAAGAGTTCGAGCCGCTGACCGAAGCCAGCCTGTCAAGGCATCTGGAAAACGGCAAGAAGGCCAAGGAAGACGAAACGACCGGGAAAGCCAAAACCGATGACCGCAAGGAAAGCGAAGCCCTGCTGAAGGACTACTATCTCCATGAGGCCTTGAATGTACTCAAGGGAATCAACATCCTGGAAAAATGACAGGGATGGGACGCACG
>Ga0114931_10002217_pt1 | contig 24726 bp, 24 predicted proteins | sample 2SBtaG_FD_89579 | JGI IMG/M metagenome (GOLD analysis project Ga0114931, IMG submission 89579) | Deep subsurface microbial communities from Kolumbo volcano to uncover new lineages of life (NeLLi) - 2SBTROV14_V59a metaG | ecosystem: Environmental > Aquatic > Marine > Volcanic | place: Kolumbo... | reverse complement strand
GTCACTATTCCCTGGCTGACGACGGAATGGGGCGCATTCGCAGCGTGCCTGATAACCAATGTTTGGCTTGGGTTTCCTTTTATGATGGTCATTGCACTTGGTGGCTTGCAAAGTATCCCGGACGAACTTTACGAAGCTGCGGAAATCGATGGCTCTTCCTGGCTGCAAAAACTGAAAAATATTACCATCCCTTTGCTCAAACCCGTCATGGTTCCGGCGATCACTCTTGGCGTGATTTGGACTTTTAATAATTTCAATGTCGTTTGGCTCGTGAGTAATGGCGGCGAACCGTCCGATACAACACATATTTTGGTTTCCTGGGTTTACAAAACAGGATTTACCTACTTTCGGCTCGGCTATGCTGCGGCTTTTTCAATGATCATTTTTTCCATTCTTTTAATCTTTGGCTGGAATTTTATAAAAAGGACAAAAGCGACGGAAGCGGTGTATTGATAAGCTTGGAAAAGGGAAATGCACAAGAGGATTCTGATATCGATGTCATTGTGGTATCAAACGTTTTTGGTGATATGCCTTTTGTTCAAAGAATGTCATTTCTTTAAAAAAATTAGATTTAATAAACATATTGATTTTATTTGTTATTCGCCGGCAGAGTTTCAGAAAATAAAAAATACCTTTTCAATCGTAATTGACGCCTTGGAATATGGCGAATCCATCATTCCTTAGAGATTTTTATGAAAAAACCCAGAGAACTTTCAAATAGTGGAAAAGCGCTGAGCTATTTTGTCCTCACATTATTTTCCTTGTTTGCGATTTATCCCATTTTGCGTGTTGTCGCCATTTCGCTGCGCCCTGGTGATCGCCTGCTCAGTAAATCCCTTGCTTTCATTCCAGCGGACGCGACTCTGAATACGTACGTTAAATTATTCACACAGGAGCCTTTTTTGCGCTGGATGGCGAACAGCCTTGTCGTTTCTCTTTGTGTTACCCTGGTCGGTGTTGGGCTTGCTGCAACGGCCGGCTATGCTTTTTCCCGCTTTAAATTTCGCGGCCGGGACTCGGCTATGATCGGACTCATTACAACGCAGATGTTCCCCGTTACCATGCTCTTACTACCGCTTTTTATTATGCTGATCAAACTGCATTTGTATGATAATTATCTCGGCTTGATCGTCGCTTATTCTGCCACTGCATTGCCCTTCACAACCTGGCAAATGAAAGGCTACTATGACACAATCCCTTTCAGCCTTGAGGAGGCGGCCAGTATTGACGGCTCTTCACCGGGAAGAACATTTTGGCAAATCGTTCTTCCTCTGGCTTCTCCCGCTCTAGTCATTACCGCCTTGTTTTCCTTTATGACAGCATGGTCGGAATATCTTGTCGCTGCGGTCTTGATTCAGAACAAAAATTTGTTTACATTGCCACTTGGTCTCAAGACCTTTCAGTCAAATATGGAAGTGTCGTGGGGATTGTATTCTGCCGGCGCAGTGGTCGTCAGTATCCCCGTCGTCGTGTTGTTTTTGTTCCTGAGCCGTTGGCTGGTTTCAGGATTAACATTAGGAAGCGTGAAAGGATAATAAAAAGTGAAAGATGTACTTACTCAAGCAAGTGGAGCGCTGCTCGATAAAAGCGCGCTGGGAAATATTATAACTTCATGGAATTATAAACCACCAAAGTCGAATAAATTTCTATTTTCTGTTCTGGGCGTTATCGGAGCGCTCATTGTTTTTGCGATGATCTATGGCGAAAATGTTCTGCCGTGGCTAAAACACATTCCTAGTATTTTGATCTATGCGCTGATTTTTCTCATCAGTCCCTTGCTCAAATACTTTGCAGGCTTTGGCAAGGATCAATTCTGGACCTTGTACGAAAACGGTTATTCTGTTCGCTATGAAGGAAAGAACGGCGGCGGAGAAGAAAGGATCGGTTGGTGGCGCGATTTTTCCGGTTGTAATTATGATTCCAAAGGCGTCAAATTAATTCCTGCCAGTCCTTTCCGTAAAGCTGTTCGAATGAATACGACTACAAATGTAACGGAGGTCTATTCTATAGCGAGGGAAAGAATCAGCATGACACGCGCCCATGTACTGGAAAAATCTGTACCCGCTCCGGCCAGACCGAGGACAAAAGAGCAACGGCACATGCAAAGGATTGAGAGAAGGACTCAGCAGGAGCATGCTTCAAATAATGATGTGTGGAAAAGTCTGTTTGGCGGAGACTTTGGCGAACCGGGGAAATAGGTGCAACAGAAAGATTGGGCGAATAAATTCGGGGGAAAGAAAATTCTATGGATGATCCCCGGCCTGACTGTTCTGTTTTTTATGGATGATTTTCTCATGGTCATCCTTGTTGAAAAGTTACAACTTTTCAGGGTGAGTGACTCTTTTTATCATATTATCTTAGCGTGGTTATTTCTTGTGAGTATTGTTCTCGCCTACGCCGTCTTTTACGTCATGCGCCGCAAACCGACGACCGGTGCTTTCGGCATGATTGGCGAAAGGGGAAAAATATTGGGGAAAAGGAGCGGTTACTGGCAAGTCGATGTTCACGGAGAAATATGGCGTTGCGAAAGCAGCGAATCGCTAAAGGGCGGCGATCAGGTCTTCGTCGGGGAGGTTGAAGGAACTGTTCTCAGGGTGTCAAAAGCCGGCAAACAGCAGGCATCGAAATAATCTGAAATATCCATTTGTCATGTTGGAGAAAAGAATTGCCCGAACTGCCCGAAGTGGAAACAATCCGTAGAGGTCTTGAGCCTGCCCTTATTTCCCAAAAAATCATTTCCACCAGATTTTTTGTTAGAAAATTGCGATGGGATATTGTCGCAAGTAATTTTGATAATTATGTTAACCAAAAATCTATCACCAGCCTTTCACGCCGCGGGAAATATATCATCATTCACCTTGATAATGAGGCGGCCGTCGTTATCCATCTCGGTATGAGCGGAAGGCTAGGCCTCTTTGAGCAAACCGCCATTGTTGAAAAGCATACACATGTTATTTTTTATCTTGAAAATGGGATGGAACTCCGCTTCCGTGACCCGCGCCGCTTCGGTTCCATTGAGGTTGCTCCGCCGCACTTAATTTCTTCTTATCCCCGATTTGCTCATCTTGGCGTCGAACCGCTATCAAATAATTTTAATCCTCAATATCTTAAAAAGAAGACAGAAAAATCAGACAGAGGAATTAAACTCGTAATAATGGATGCCAAAATTGTTGTCGGCGTGGGAAATATTTATGCAAACGAGTCACTTTTCTACAGCAGAATTGATCCACGCCGGCGTGCCAAGTCGTTATCAGTGAAAGAAATCAAGGCTCTGGAAAAGTCGCTAAAAACAGTTTTAAATACAGCTATTGAAAAGGGCGGAACAACTTTGAATGATTTCAGAAATGCTTATGGTGAACCCGGGTTTTTTCAGTTAGAACTGGCAGTCTATGGCCGGGCAGATCTGCCTTGTCCTGAATGCGGAACCCCGATTCAAAAAACCGTACTCGGGGGCCGCAGCACATTTTTTTGTCCCAATTGCCAAAATTAGTGACTTTTCGTAACGAGCAACAATTTATTATTGACAATGTTGAAAATTATGTTAGATTTATTTAAATCTAAACCGGTTCAATTTTACTGCATTTCTGAACCGTTGCTTCTCGCATAATTGGGCAAGATCAACACGCTTACTATAATTAAATTAGTGGAGGATCCAATGTCTAAAAAAGATGATGTATCGCGTCGTGAATTTATTTCGACCGGCGCAAAGACGACTGCTGCTGTTGCTGCTACAAGTGCAGTAATGGGCAGCACAATTCCGAGCACAGTGCTTGGTGCAAATGATCGTATTCGTATTGCCGTTTCGGGCATTCATGGAAGGGGACAAGCACATATTAAAAATTGGAGCAAAATTCCCGGCGTCGAAATTGCCTATCTGATTGATCCGGATACGAATTTGTTTCCGTCTCGTGTAAAAATGGTTGAGGATTTGACCGGCAAAAAGCCTAAAACCGTGACGGATATTCGGGTTGCCCTTGAAGACCAAAACCTTGATGCTGTATCAACAGCATGTCCTGATCATTGGCATGCGCTTCAGGAAGTATGGGCCTGCCAGGCAGGAAAACATGTTTATGCCGAGAAACCGCTTTCTCATGGTATTTGGGAAGGCCGCAAAATGGTAGAGGCCGCGCGTCGCTATAATCGGGTAGTTCAGGTTGGTATGCAGAACAGAAGTATTTACGGTGTCAGAAAGGCCATTGAATTTCTTCAATCCGGCGAGCTTGGTGAAATTTATATGGCCAAAGGGTTGTGTTTCAAGCCGCGAGACTCTATAGGCCACGAGTTGAATGCTCCGGTACCTAACGGCCTTGATTGGAATCTCTGGCTGGGCCCGGCTTCCTGGCGACCATTCAATCCTCAGTTTGTCCATTATAAATGGCATTGGTTTTGGGATTTTGGCTGTTCTGATCTTGGCAACCAGGGGCCGCATCAAATGGATATTGCCCGCTGGGGATTGGGAAAGAATACATTCCCACAAAAAATAAAATGTGTCGGCGGAAAATTTGCTTTTGATGATGACCAGGAAACTCCCAATACGCAAATGGCCACAATGGAATGGGACGATGGGAAAATCCTCCAGTTTGAAGTTCGTGGACTATACACAAATAATGAAGATGGAATTCGTATCGGTAATCTTTTCTATGGCACAAAAGGTTGGATGCATTTGAACGGAGATAAATGGACGACTTATTTTGGCCGCAAGAATGAACCGGGGCCGAAATACGACGGTGCCGGGCAGGTCGCGGATCCGAATAACCTTGCCGGATCAGGTGGTTCTGCACATTTTAAAAACTTTATCGATGCTGTCCGTGCAAATGATTACAAGCTTTTAAATGCTGATGTATTGGAAGGATTTAAATCCACAACTCTGTGTCATCTCGCAAATATTTCTTATCGCGTACACAGTGAATTGGAATTCGACGGAAATACCGAAAGGTTTATTGGGAATGAGAGAGCGAATGGCCTGTTGAGGCGACACTACCGCTATCCTTTTGTCGTCCCTGAGGTTGTATAAACATACACAAGACCAAGTTTGACAAAGGCGGGTATTTTCCCGCCTTTTTTTATTAATCTGCATAAATAAAAAAAGGGTGCCGATCTTTTGAATCAGCACCCTGATGGTGTTTTGCCCATCCACACCACATCTTCCCTTACACCTGACACCAGCCTTCGTATGGCTATTATAATATAAGAATATTATTTTGAGATGCAAGGAAAAAATTCAATTATCGTAAATAATTGCTAAAATATCGTAATAAATTTACTAATATTGCCATTTACAGGGCAAAAGGGAAATTACTTTCGACTTGCGTAATAATGTGAATTGAGCATAATTATTTGTGAAAACAGAAAACCCTCACTAAACAGTGAGGGTTTCATTGCCATTTATTTTAGTACATTCCGCCCATTCCACCCATGTCGCCACCAGGAGGCATTGCCGGCATGGCAGGTTTTTCTTCGGGTTTGTCAACAATCGTTGCTTGGGTCATAAGTAACAACGAAGCAACGCTGGACGCATTTTCGATAGCCGTTCTTGCTACTTTGGCCGGATCAATGACACCAGCTTTGAGCAGATCTTCAAAAGTTTCACTTTCTGCATTAAAGCCAAATGCACCTTCGCCTTCTCTGATTTTTTGTACGACTATGGAACCTTCCCAACCTGCGTTTTCTGCAATTTGACGGACAGGTTCTTCAAGAACGCGACGCAAAATATCAACACCAATCTTTTCATCGCCTTCAACTTTTACTTTTTCGAGTACCGGGATAGAACGAATCAATGCAACGCCACCGCCAGGAATGATTCCTTCTTCTACTGCAGCACGTGTTGCATGAAGGGCATCTTCAACACGGGCTTTCTTTTCTTTCATTTCAACTTCAGTTGCAGCGCCGACGTTTAATACCGCAACTCCGCCAGCCAGTTTGGCAAGACGTTCCTGCAGTTTCTCTTTATCATAATCTGAGGTTGAAGTCTCAATCTGCTTTTTGATTTGTGCAATTCTGCCTTTGATTTCTTCAGTTTTGCCCGCACCTTCAACGATGGTGGTATTGTCTTTATCTATTGTCACACGTTTTGCGGAACCAAGATCGGAGACTGTTGCGTTTTCGAGCTTAAAGCCTGTCTCCTCGGAAATGACTCGGCCACCAGTCAGAATGGCGATGTCCTGCAACATCTCTTTACGACGATCACCAAATCCCGGTGCCTTTACAGCGGCGACCTTTAATGTTCCACGAAGTTTGTTAACAACCAGGGTTGCCAGTGCCTCACCCTCAACATCTTCAGCGATAATCATCATCGGTTTACCCATTTGTGCAACTTTTTCAAGGATGGGAAGCAGATCTTTCATTGCGCTGATTTTCTTGTCGTAGATTAAAATTTGCGGGTCGTCTAAAAGCGCTTCCATCGAGTCGGCATCTGTTACAAAATATGGAGAAAGGTAACCGCGATCGAACTGCATACCTTCAACAACTTCAAGATGGGTATCTGTGGATTTGGCTTCTTCAACGGTAATGACACCATCTTTGCCGACTTTTTCCATTGCATCAGCAATAAGATCGCCAATTTCCTGATCATTATTTGCAGAGATAGAACCAACCTGGGCAATTTCGGTTTTGCCAGGCAGAGGTTTGCTCATATTCTTAATTTCTTCAACAACAGCTTTGACGCCTTTTTCTATGCCACGTTTGAGAGCCATTGGATTTGATCCGGCTGTCACGTTCTTCAATCCTTCACGAACAATGCCTTGGGCCAAGACTGTAGCTGTGGTCGTACCATCACCGGCAACATCGCTGGTTTTAGAAGCAACTTCTTTAACCATTTGTGCACCCATATTTTCCAGGGGATTTTCCAGTTCAATCTCTTTTGCGACTGTAACACCATCTTTAGTAACGGTGGGAGCCCCAAATTTTTTATCAATAACTACATTACGGCCTTTCGGACCCAAGGTGGCGCGAACGGCATCTGCAAGTTGATCGACTCCTCTTTTAAGAGCATTTCTTGCATCTACATCAAAATCTATGAGTTTTGGCATGTTAACATGTCCTCCATTTTATTTTAAATAGTTTAGCGTTTTTTCTGTTAAATGATTGCGAGAATATCACTTTCGCGCATAATTAAGTATTCTTCTCCGTCAACCGTGATTTCGGTGCCGGAGTATTTACCATATAGTACCCTGTCTCCAACTTTTACTTCCATGCTTGTCTTTTCTTCAGAGTCTGAGGCTTTACCGGGGCCGACTGCAATCACCTCACCTTCCTGCGGTTTTTCTTTTGCAGTATCGGGGATAATTATGGCACCATGCTTTACCTCTTCTGGTTCGATTGGTTTTACAACCACACGATCAGCTAAAGGTTTAAGTTTCATAAGATGCATCTCCTTGTTTAGGTTAGTTATTAATTAATGCTTAATTTGCAATTTTGTTAGCACTCAAAACAGAGGAGTGCTAAGCGGGGTTAAATATAACCTTTTTTTTTTATTTGTCAAGAAAAAAATATACTTTTTCTCTTGACATTGTACATTCTTATAAATATATTACATTTGATTTTAAAAATAATAAAAGTAAGACATTAGGGGAAATTATTGCTGACTATAACAAGCCTTCAAGTTGTTTTTAGAAAAGTTTGAGCATCACTATACTATGCAAACCACGTGCAAATTGAATGAGAACGAGGCAAACTACTAACACAAGCAGAAGGGGATTCAATTATGAAGGAATTTGTTGAATTTGTAGTAAAGCATCTGGTTGATAGCCCGGAAAAAGTGAAAGTGACTGAAGTATTCGGTGAAACTACAGTAGTTTACGAGCTACGAGTCGACCAGCCGGATATGGGGAAGGTCATTGGTAAAAACGGACGAACAGCCCACGCTATCCGAGTTTTATTGAGTGCCGTTGCCCGGAAGGGGGGAAAGCACGCAACCCTAGAAATTTTGGAATAGTTTCAGAAACAAAATAACATTGATAAAATGACTATCCACTCATTCAACTTGTTGTGAGTATGAATGCGGAGGGAATGTTTTTTTATAATTAATAAAGTTTAAAAAAATCCGTCGCTTTTTTGATGATGGATTTTTTTTATCATTTATGATATTTACCACCTCGAAGAATGGTCATCCCACGATAAAGTTGTTCGAGAAGAATGACCGCCGTTAATTCATGAGCAAACGTCATTTTTGATAGAGAGAGTTTCATTTGCGATGTTTGCAAAAGTTCTTCTCCGAGGCCCAATGGGCCGCCGATAATAAAAGATATTGTTTTTGAACTTTGCGATATTTTATTACCGATAAAACGGGCAAATTCCTCAGAAGAATAACCTACACCTTCCTTGTCCAAAGCAATTACGTAATCCTTTTTTGATAATTTCTGTACAAGCCGTTTTGCTTCATTGGATTTTATTTCATTTTCTGACAAGCGAGATATTTTTTCACTTCGAACAAACTGGAGTTCAATCGGAATGTAATGAGTAATGCGTTTTACATACAAGTCACATGTTTCTTTTAAATTTTTGTTTTCAATCTTGCCGACTGTCAAAATGCGAAATTTCAATTGTTATTCCTCAGAGAAAAAGTTTTATCGCATCAGCGACTATTTTTATCCCTTCCTGGATTTTATCCTCTGGGGGATATGAAAATGACAATCGCAGACAATTGTTTCTGCGGGCTTCGGGATCAAAAGCTTTGCCAATGACAAAAACAGCGCCGTTATCGATGGACTCTTTGAGAACATCTGTGGCGTCAATCTTTTCCGGAAACGTCAGCCAAACATAAAAGCCACCCCGGGGATGTGTCCATTTGATTTCAGCAGGCATATACTCTTTTAAACTCCTGAGCATAAGGTCAAGTCTGCGAGAATAAGAGGTTCGCAGCGTTTGCAAATATTTGGGCATTATATCCGGTCGCATAAACTCATTTGCCAGAACCTGGGTAAAAGTCGGCGAACAGGCATCAACGGCTTGTTTTGCCAATTCACATTTCTCAATAATTTTCTTGGGTGCCAAAAGCCATCCCAGCCTCATCCCGGGCCCAAATATCTTTGAAAAAGAACCGGCATAGCAAATCGGAACGGGTTCTTCCATTGTCTTCATTGGCGTGGTTAATTTTTTGTCTTCTTTATTAAAATACAATTCGTTATACGGGTCATCTTCGATGAGGATGATTTCCCTATTTTGCAAAAGCTGCAAAAGTTGTTTTTTTCGCTCGGTACTGTAGATAATTCCTGCAGGATTGTGGAAATTTGGGGTAAGATAAAGAAACTTTGCCGGACGGGAAAGAGCTTTTTCCAATTGAGAAATGATAATGCCATCGTTATCAATGGGAACTGATTCAAGTTCGGGTTGGAAAGAATTGAAAGCAGCTGTGGCTCCTATAAAGCACGGATACTCGGTGATGATGCGATCACCGGGATCGATGAAAACTTTGGCGAGTAAGTAAATGGCCTGCATTGAGCCGGTGGTGATGATCAGGTCATTGTCCTCGATCGGCAACCCTTTGGCGCTGAGATATTTTTTTAATGATTCAATGAGCGGTGGATAACCCGCCGTTGGTCCATATTGCATGCCGATTTTTTTCAGCTTTGAGGGCAAGTGAGAATATATCTCATCCAATTCCTTGATGGGAAACAAGTTGTTGTTGGGCATGCCGCCTGCAAATGAAATAACATCCGGCCGCACCGCGAGCTTGAGTAATTCGCGAATTTCTGAGGAGCGCATGCTTTGTGTACTTTTTGAAAATGGTACCATGTCGTTATTTCCCGGCTTTTTGTGCTAAAAGTGTCATCATGTTTTTGTTATTTAAATAGCCTCGTTTTGTCTATACTTCATAAACCTCGCTGGCCTTTAACAATTCCATCTTGTGTTCTTGCAACGCCTGGATTGCTCTTTCGGGCTCTTCCGTGCGGATGACAACAGTTGCTTTGGAATCAAAAGCATACGCGTACATGTATTCGATGCTGATATTGGCGTTGGAAAGGATTTTGAGCGGTTTGGTTAAACTGCCCGGTTCGTGGGGAACGATTAATCCAATGACTTGGGTCAGATTAACTGAAAAGCCGCTTTTTTTTAAGGCCTCCACCGCTTTATCGGGGTGATTTACAATGAGGCGCAGGATGCCGTACTCTGCCGTATCCGCAATACTGAGCGCCGAGATGTTTATATCATTTTCACCCAGAATTTCCGTCACTTCGGTCAGACGCCCCGATTTATTTTCTAAAAAAATCGATAATTGTTTGATAATCATTTTTTCGCTCCTGTATTATAATTGACGCTTGTCAATAACTCTTTTTGATTTGCCCATACTTCTTTCGATCGTTTTTGGCTCGACCAGCTTGACTTTGACGCTAATGCCGAGCGTACTTTCCAGATTTCCTCTGATTTGTGCGGTCAGAGATTCGAGTTTGCGGATTTCATCGGAGAAGAATTGACTGTCAACTTCAACCCACACTTCCAAAACATCAAGATTATTCACGCGGTCAACGATGAGGAGATAGTGTGGTTGGGTTTCGCTCATTTCAAGCAATACGCTTTCAACCTGCGACGGAAAAACATTGACACCGCGAATGATGAGCATATCATCCGAACGGCCAAGGCATTTCTGCATGCGCACGCTTGTTCTTCCGCATTCGCATTTTTTATAGTTAAGAACTGTGAGATCGCGAGTTCGATAGCGAAGAAGGGGCAGCGCTTCTTTGGAAAGTGTTGTAAAAACCAGTTCACCCGTCTCACCCTCTGGAAGGACATCCAAAGTTTCGGGATTGATGATCTCGGGAACAAAGTGATCTTCGAATATATGTAATCCATTTTGATGTTCGCACTCAGACGAGACGCCCGGGCCAATGACTTCGCTCAAGCCATATATGTCAATTGCTTTTATGGAAAGCCGGTCTTCGATTTCTTTGCGCATGTTTTCGGTCCAGGGTTCTGCTCCAAAAATGCCGACTCTTAGATCGAGGTCCTTCGGTGAAATCCCCTCGTCTTCCATTGCCTCTGCCAAGTATAATGCGTAAGATGGTGTGCAGGCGAGAACCGTGCTTTTAAAATCTTTCATGAGCTGAATTTGCTTTTTTGTATTTCCCCCGGAAATCGGGATTACCGTGGCCCCGACTTTTTCCGTTCCGTAGTGAACGCCCAGTCCGCCGGTAAAAAGTCCGTAGCCATAAGCAATTTGTACCACATCATCCTTGCTGGCGCCGGCAGCAGAGAGCGTCCTGGCCATGACTTCAGACCATAAATTAATATCTCTTCTCGTGTAACCGACAACAGTCGGACGGCCGGTCGTTCCGCTGGAGGCGTGAACGCGTACGATTTCGCTTAGCGGTACTGCAAAAAGGCCAAAAGGATAATTATCACGCAAATCCTGTTTTGTTGTGAAAGGAAGATGTTTGAGATCATCGATTCCTTTAATGTCGCCGGGTTCCATGCCGATTTCTTGTAATTTTTTTCTATAGAACGGAACATTGTAATAGATACGATCAACCATTTCTTTCAATCGTTCGCCCTGTATTTTGCGCAGTTCCTCTCTGTCCATGCTTTCAAAATGTTCATTCCAAATCATCTTGTTTTTGTCTCCTCTTTGCGATTTTTTAACGGCAGTGATTTTGATTGTGAAAGTTTTTTCCCGGATGCACCTTAAAAAATAAACTTTTTTTTGCTATAAGCAAGGACTTTTGTCGATTCAAAAGGAATATTTAACCCGCAAAAAAACCGAATTACCGAAATCTCCCCATTCGCTAAAATGTTTCCCGGAGGTGAAAAATCCAATGAGCGTCAAATCAAGGTTGGTTGCGATGGACCAGGTGAATTGCGGGACAATAACAGAGGATTTGTCGTTAGGATTGAATATGGCAAAGAGGCCTTCCCGCAGCAGGGGAGTGATGTCGTAGGAAATTTCCTGGAACAGGGACCAGCGGGAAGGAGAAAGCATTCCCGCTTGCAACGCCTGCAAATAAAACAGCCCGGCGTTTTTTATTTTGCCATTACTATTAAAAAGTACTTCCGTGAGAATGTACAAAGAGTTTGAAAAAGTATAATCCCCGGAAAGAACGGCGCTCATGACAGGTTTATTATTCTGAAAAAGGGAAAAGGAGCGAGGAGAAATAGAAAAATTGCTTATTGTCGGCGATGGACCCGGCGCTTTGCTGATAATAAACTCGCCGCGAAATCCTGCTTTGTGAATTGCTCCGGCCCAGGCTCCGCCAAAAATCCAACGGTCATTTCGAATTCCTGCAATTCCATGAAAATCATATTCAAAAGCATTGATGGAAAAATGGGCCGCGGCAATAGTTCGTTTTTCTGTTTTACCGGGTTTTACAGCGAGTTCGACTTTTGAAACAGCACCGGTGTAATATTGAACTCTCATGGCATCGGCGCCCGGTTTTTCTTCATAGTCGAAATCCAGAATGGATTGGGGATTGAACAAATCAATGACGTTCCAGACGAGTGCCGTACCCCAAGCAATGCGTTGCCGCCCAAAAGTCACATCCACATTTCCTTGACTGTAATTTGCCCAGCATCGATCAACTTGGGCATAACCGATGGATTTTTTTTGATTCCATAAAACATCATCCAATTGGTCATATTCGTGATGGCTTTTTATCAGCTCCAAAAACCCCGGCATTTTTTCAACTGAATCGCCATAGTATGATCTCATGCGCACTTCTACTGCTGCGGTAAGCGGCTCTGCCGGATACCAGCGCGTGTTTAATCTTGCATGGATCAGATGGTCATTCAGTCTTTCATTCACAAAAGGAAATTTCGATGTGCTGAAAAGATATTTCACATAACCATTGGCTGAAAAAGATGAAAGTTGCGCCGACAGTGGAAACGGCAGGATAATAAAGATCAAGATGAGTTTTTTCATTTATTCACATTACCTTAATCAATTCATGATATTAGCGGTTTAAACCTATTTGTGGCAGACTCGGCTGTTTCAAAAAATGTTCCGCTCTCCGGCCTCCGTTATCCCTTTTCTCCAGCAAAAAAATCTTATTAATTTTTGCCCCCGACATCGGACTTGATCGCCCCATCCATCAACGTAACAACCCGATGCGCACGTTTAATCACCCGTGGGTCGTGCGTTGAAAAGACAAATGTCATTTCATAATCTTTGTTCAATTGTTCCATAAGGTCAAGGAGTGACTCGGCAGTGTGTGAGTCGAGATTTGCAGTCGGCTCATCTGCCAGCACAAAGTTCGGCCGCGACGCCAGAGCACGGGCCACAGCGACGCGCTGCTGTTGTCCGCCTGATAATTGCGAAGGACGGCTATCAATCCGCTCTCCCAAACCAACCGCATTCAGCAGTTCAATTGCCTTTTTGTCTCTTTCCGTTTTGGAAATACCCTGTAAAAGCATGATGAATTCGACATTTTCTTTGGCAGTGAACACCGGAATCAGATTGTAAGCCTGGAAGACAAATCCGATGTGATGAAGCCTGAAATCAATCAATTCATTTGCTTTCAATGTGGCAATGTCCCGCTCTTCAACGAATACACTGCCGCCTGTCGGTTTGTCAAGTCCGCCGATGAGATTCAGCAAGGTCGTTTTACCTGAGCCGGAGGGACCGACGATGGCGGTAAATTCTTTTTTGGCGATTTGCAAGTTTACATTATTGACCGCATGAACAGGAATTGCAGTCGTGTTGTATGTTTTACTCAGATTCTTTAATTTTATGAGAGGCATTTAACGGATCTCCTTTTCAGAACTTTTTGTTAATAGGTTCTAATTGCCGATGACGGCTGAATGTGGATAGCTTTCCAGGCCGGCAGTGCAGCCGAAAGACTGGCTGTCACAATAATCATAATCGGCAATGCGACATACATTTCCAACGGTAATGTCGGATAAATTATGGTTGCAGCGCCAAAGCTTTCCATTCCTGAGGCCAGAAAAGAAAAATCCATTCCTGCGTGCGAAAAATAGGCGATGGAAAGCACGCCAATCGCAATTCCGGCAGCGCCACCGGTAATTGAAAGCAAGGTCGTTTCCAACAGGATCATGGCAAAGACTTTTCCTTTCTTCATGCCCACGGCGATGAGCACACCCAACTCGCGAATTCGCTCCATAACGGCCATCAGCATGGTGTTGGTGATGCCGAAAAGCAACGCAAACAGAATAATCATCAGAAACATATAAGTGAAACTTTCCATTGCCGCAGAAGTAATAGCGATCTCCGGAGCCAGTTCATTCCACGTTTGCACGTCGAGATCGGGGTATAGTGATTTTATCTTTTCATAAACTTGCGGCAGAACAGCGGATGTCTCGGTTCGAATTGCAATTTCATGAATGATCGGTTTGCTGTTGAGGAGGCGAAACAGATCGGTTTGTTGTACAAAAACATTTGATTGATCAAATATGGACGAGTCGGTTTTATAAATTCCGGCAATTCTGAAAGCAGCATAGATGAGCGAGCCGTCCAGTCCCTGGAAACTGAGAACAATTTTGGAATGGAGCTTCAGGCCCAGGCGCTCGGCCAGCTTTTTACCAATAACGATTGGATTTCTGCTGCTGCTTTGAAAATAATTTCCTGAAACGAGACGATTGTGAATATCGGTCACTTTTTCGGCTTCTGCAGGAATGATCCCAACAATTTTGACGCCAAAGGTCGAAGTGGGCGATGCCGCCATGCCTTCAACAAGCGCCCGCCCTGAGACAGCATGCACGTTTTCAAGCGTTCTCACTTTTTTGAGAACCTGTGATCCATCCGGAATAAAATTGATGATTTCTTTATTTTGAATATACTTTTTTTTGTGAATTTGCAAATGTGCTAAATTTCGACTGATCGCCGTGTTCACCATGGATTCGCCCCATCCCATCCAGACGGCTCCGGCCACGAGACTACCCCAAAGTCCCAGGGCAGCGGCCAGGATAATAATAAGACTGCGCTTTTTATTTCTCCAGATATTTTTCCAGGCGAGTGAAAATAACATTTCGTTTCTCCTTAACTTCGTGCAGCCTGCACAGGCTGTAGTTTCCGGATAAAGAAAACAGGGTAAAACGCCGTTGCCAGTGCGATGAGCAGGACGACAATAGCTTGATTAATGAGAAGATTTGGATCGGTACTGAAATTGAAAATCGGTTCTACGCCGAATAAATCGAACATACGCGCTGCATCCCCGGTAATGGGAATCGGATGATTATGAAAGTATGTGATGATCGGCAGGCTGACCAGCGCACCGGCTATTGCACCCAAAAAAGCAAGAAATGCGGTTTCCAGCGTTGTAACCCAGGCAAGCCGCCATTTCTGCATTCCTACAGAAATCAGAATACCGAATTCCCTGGCGCGTTCTGTCGTCATCATCATAATGGTACCGAAAATGCCAAATGCAATGACGATGTAAAGAATGACCAGCATGACCAGGCCGCTGGCGTTATCCATTTCAATCCCCTGAACAAGGTCGGGCATCATTTCCTGCCAGGTCATAAGCGTGAATTGATCACCGAATTTTGAGTGCAGGGATTTGAAAACATGATTCTGGTTTTTAATGTTGTCCAGCATAATGGCCAGCGATGTAATTCTGCCGTTAGCAGAAAATATGTTTTGTGCATTGGAAAGTGTCACGTAAGCCATGCCGTTATTCAGGTCTGTGATAGGAAATTTAACGATACCGGCAATCGGCAACCTCGCGGCAGCAATCATTCCGTGATAACCCTGACCATAAAGCACTATGCTGTCGCCAACTTGCACTTTGAGCAGTTCCGCCAATCCCTGGGCAAGCAAAACGCCGTCCGAAGCATTTGCCAGATAATGACCATGCACCAGTCTTTTCTTCAAATCCGTCATCGTGTTTTCCGCCGCAGGATCAATACCGACAATTTGCGCAACCTTTGTGACTTTTTTAAAAGAAACAAGCGAAAAGGCTTCCAGTCTGGGCACCGTGGAAGCGACGTGGGGAATTTGTGCAATCTCCTTTTGCTGCTTCTTTTCGAGGACGATGCTTTTATCCAGAGAACGATTCTCCCAATAGCCCTTCCCCTGCACCTGCAGGTAGCCGGTGTAAAATTTAACGGACGAGCGAATCATATAGCCATAAGATCCGTTTTGCATCGAGCGCATTACCACGGCAAGAAGAACAGCGAAAAATACAGAAGCAGCAGCAATGACAGTCCGCTTTTTATTTCGCCATAAATTTCGCCAACTTAATGACAAGTACATATTATTTTCCTTTCAGAGAGCATTTTAGCGCTTAATTTGACATTTGGAATTTATTCATCTTGCTCTTTTCATATTTCTTTCGGAGAAAAAAGACGGTTTGATTTTCACATTAAATTTTATGGACTTGTAATCCAGTACCGTTTTTTCACCCGGTTTATTTACCGGTATCATTTCCAGATGTGTGGGAATGGTTCTTCCGCCCATTGTTCTAATCTTGTTGCCGATCATTGATTTTACCAAAGAACCGTCTTCGTCATAAAATTCAGTTTTTAATTCCAGATATCCCTTTTTTGAAATCCACATCACGATCTTTCCCCAGACAACACCGGCTTCCGGTTTGGGAACCAGCTTTATTTTGTAGCAATCATAGTTGCCGATTTTTTCTTCGCCGATTGAGCTGGGCGTGTAGTCATCCACGATTGAGGATTCGCGCACCAGATCATCATTGGTGAAATCGGACCCCATCCACGGTTGCAGCATCATGGACGGCGGGATTTTGATTACACGCTGCACCGCGGGAATCCAGTTCCAGATTTCATTTTTACGCTTTAGTGTCACAGTCCCTTTGTCCTTTGCCGGCCCGGTGATTAAAATCATTGCATAGTCGGGTTCCAGCATCCACGACTTTGTCGAAATGGAACGCGACCAGCCGGGACGGATCACCGTCATCGAACCTTCGGAAATGCTGCTTTTGCCGTGCCAGAGATCGTTGGCTTTTTTCACGATATCTTTTGCCGTCTCTGCAGAGCTTTGGCTGGCCTGTAACAACAGACAGATACAAAGTACCGCGGAATATAGTGTTCTCATTTTTTTCTCCATTATTGTTCATAAATGTTTCATTTTTAATAACGAATAAATTCCATGAATCAGCGCCCCGATCCCAAAAAATACCGCCCCAACAAGAAGGGAATGCTCAAGCAAGAATGATACTGCCAGAATGCCGCCAACCATTTGCGTTGCCCCAAAAAGAAGCAAGTCTTTGCGCTCTGCCAAAATGAAAAAGGTCACCATCACAACTCCCATGGTCATCAGCCAGAGTCCGGGGATGTACAAAGCTTGTCTCAGATCAATGAATATAAATGAGAGGATAATGCTCATCGTCATAATCGCGAATGCAACTCCCCATAGCTTGAGAATGAAGGCATTAAACGGTTCTATACCACGTCGACGGGCGGCAGCCATCCAGATATAGCTTTCCAGCGCTGCTCCGATAATAAAGATGGAAATCCATAAAATGATGATGTGATTGGACTGACCATGATTTTGCAGCCAAGAGGTGGCAAGGTATCCGATGATGATGAGAACGCCCCATTCGATCCATTGCCAGGGCGAAAAAAGAAATCTGTGAGATGCCTTTTGCATCATCTCCCGGATGAGTCTGATTTGTTCCATTGCTTCTTCTTGTTTCATTTTATAAACCTTGAATTATCCGTTAACATTTTTAACGATTTGTTCCAATAGTTTGAGGTATTCCTCAAACGCTTTTCGACCGGCTTTTGTCACCTGAAATGTTGTGCGGGGCTTGCGGCTAACAAATTCTTTTTTTGATTTAACATACCCGTTGTCCTCGAGTATTTTGATGTGGACGCTCAAATTTCCGCGTGTCAGTTCCAGGGCATGAAGCAGTTCGGAAAATGAAACGTCTTTATCCGAAGCAACAAGAATGGACATGACGCCAAGCCGTGCGCGCTCGTGAAAGATTTTATCAAGTTTTTTGGTAAGATCGGCAACCATGTGTTTAAAGAATTTTTAGTAATAGAATTGTAACTGGTTATAGGGTGGCATTTATAAACATGTTTGTAAAACAAACATGTTTATAAATATAGGAATATTATAACAAAATGCAAGAAAATAATCCACCGGTAAGTGATGTATTACCATTCCCGCACTTTTCTGCTTGCATTTACAATGAATTATCGTTAAAATTTGTTCTTAAATTTTTATAAAAAATGAGGGCCTACTTTGATTACACGCATTGAACTCGCTACAAAACCGGAATTTTACGATGCCGATGGCCATGCAACTCTGGCCGATGTTCTTGATCTGGGTATCGATTCCGTTGAAAAAGTTTATTCATTTCAGGTGACCTATTTGCTAGGCGATATCGGCGAAGAGGATAAAATTCTGATTGCACAAAATCTTTTGGCTGATGCTGTTACCCAGGATATGGCTATTGATAATAATATTTCATTTCCTGAAAGTCCCGATGCCTGGTCTGTGGAAATTACTTTTAATCGCGGCGTTACCGACCTGGTGGCGCAAACCACACTAAAGGGAATTTCCGATCTGGGAATCGATGGTGTGCAGGACGCAAAAACGGCCAGGCGTTACGAATTCATCGGCAATTTATCCGAGTCCGAAAAAAAACGGATCACAGAAAAGCTGCTGATGAACAAAGTAGTCGAGCATGTTTTGCGGCCCGGCAGTCCAGTGTTTTTTCCTGCTTTGGAAACGCAATTCGAACTTGTTCACGTTCCAATTTTGGATGCAGACGATGATGAACTGATTCGGATAAGTAAAAGCCGGGATTTGTTTTTAAACCTTGAAGAAATGCGGACAATTCAAAGCCATTTCAAAAACCTGGACAGAGAACCGACCGATATCGAGTTGGAAATGCTGGCGCAGACCTGGTCTGAGCATTGCAGCCACAAAACGCTCACCGGCCTTATTGAATTTAATGGCGAAAGAATTGACAATTTACTGAAACAAACAATTTTTCGTATTACCAGTGAATTAGACTTGCCGTGGTGCGTTTCTGTATTCAAAGATAATGCCGGCATCATCGAGTTTGATGATGAATTCAACGTATGTTTCAAAGTGGAAACCCACAATCATCCTTCGGCGATGGAACCATACGGCGGGGCAAACACCGGTATCGGCGGCGTCATTCGCGACCCGCTGGGAACCGGGCTGGGAGCTAAACCCATCATTAACACCGATATCTTTTGCTTTGGCCCGACGGATATGCCGCACAACGAGCTTCCCAAAGGCGTTCTTCATCCCAAACGTGTTATGCAGGGTGTGGTTGCCGGTGTGCGTGATTACGGCAACCGCATGGGCATACCGACATCAAATGGTTCGATCTTTTTTGATGAACGATATATGGGCAATCCGCTTGTTTACTGCGGCAATGTCGGTTTAATCCCTGCGGACAAATGCGAAAAAACGGTTGTTCCCGGAGACTATATCATTGTTGTCGGCGGCCGCACCGGCCGGGATGGGATTCACGGTGCCACGGCTTCTTCCGGAGAATTGCACACCGAGAGTGAGGGGACCTGGAGCGGTGCCGTGCAGATCGGCAATCCCATTGTCGAGAAAAAAGTTGTCGATACATTGATGCAGGCCAGGGATCGCGATCTTTATCGTGCCATCACGGATTGCGGTGCCGGCGGACTTTCATCCGCTATCGGCGAACTGGCCGAGACAACGGGTGCTGAGATCGAACTGGAAAAGGTACCGCTCAAATACAGCGGATTGACTTATATGGAAATTTGGATTTCCGAGGCGCAGGAAAGAATGGTTATTTTTGTGCCGCCTGAAAAAGTGGATGAGGCACTGGAACTTTTTGCAAGTGAAGATGTCGAGGCCACAGTCATTGGCCGAACCACAGATGATAAAAAAATCCGCCTGCGTTACAATAACCAGGTCGTCGGCGAATTGGGCATGGATTTTCTGCATGACGGTATGCCGCGCATTATCCGCAAAGCAGTTTGGAAAGCGCCGCAAGTGGAAAAATCGATATTTGGCGAGCCCGGCGATTTAACACCTTTTTTGCACAAAATCCTCTCCGCGCCAAACGTATGCAGCAAAGAGTGGGTCATTCGTCAGTATGACCATGAGGTCCAGGCGGGAAGTGTTCTAAAGCCTCTGGTGGGCGAAGCAACGGACGGCCCGGGCGACGCCAGTATTACGCGACCGCGCCTGGAGTCTTACAAAGCTGTTGTGCTTTCCAACGGCCTCAATCCAAAATACGGGCTGATTGATCCGTACTGGATGGCGGCATCCGCGATTGATGAGGCCATTCGAAATGTCATCGCTGTGGGTGGAAGTCTCGAAGAAACAGCTTTGCTCGATAATTTCTGCTGGGGAAACACAGATAAACCGGATCGGCTTGGCAGCCTGGTGCGTGCTGCACAGGCATGCTACGATATGGCGCAAGTTTTCGGCACACCTTTCATTTCCGGAAAAGACAGTCTGAACAATGAATTTCAAACCGAGGATGGTGAAAGCATCGCTATTCCTCCAACGCTGCTTATTTCTGCAATTTCTGTTATGGAGGACGCCCGCAAAGCCATTTCCATGGATTTGAAACAGCCGGGGAACTTGCTTTATATTATCGGTTTGACGAAAAATGAAATGGGCGGCTCTCACTATTTAGAAATTCAAAAAGCGAGTGATCCCGTTGTACCGACCGTCGATGCCGAGAGCGCCCTGCGCATTTTTACAGCAGTTTCAGAGGTAACGAGCATCGGATTGGTTCGCGCCTGCCATGATTGTTCCGAAGGCGGAATCGGTGTTGCCATTGCAGAAATGGCATTTGCCGGAGGGTACGGGGCAGAAATCTCTCTGCAAAAAATACCGAAAACTAATGACGTAACACGTAACGATATTTCCCTTTTCTCCGAATCCAACAGCCGCTTTATTGTAGAAGTGTCTGCCGACGCAAAAATCGCTTTTGAAGAAAAAATGGAGAACGTTCCATTTGCTGCGATCGGCCGAGTGACGGACGATAAGAATCTGATGATATTGGGTCTTGATGAAAAAATAATTATTAAAGAAGATATAGCAAAATTGAAAGAATCCTGGCAAAAAACTCTCAGGTGGTCATAAATGGTTCCTCGAATACTTGTTCTGCGCGCAGCCGGTTCGAACTGCGATCAGGAGACAAAATTTGCATTTGACTTTAGCGGCGGTCTGGCCGATCTGGTTCATGTTAATCGCCTTCTTTCCGGTGAAGTTAAACTGCAGGATTATCAAATCCTCGCCATTCCCGGCGGTTTCACCTATGGTGATGATATTTCTGCTGGAAAAATCCTTGCCAATGAGCTTAGATATAAACTGGCTGACGCTCTGCTGGAGTTTCACAGTGCCGGAAAGTTGATTATCGGAATTTGTAATGGTTTCCAGGTGTTAGTGAAGGCAGGTTTGTTGCCGTGTGTCGATTTTCGGGCAAAGCAATCAATTACGCTGACTCACAATGATTCCGGTAAGTTTGAAGACCGCTGGGTTTATTTAAAGGTCAACGATTCCCTGTGCGTTTTTACCCGCGACATGCCGGATAAAGTTTATTATCCTGTTGCACACGCAGAGGGAAAGTTTGTTCCTGAAAATAAGGGGGTGCTGGAATCTTTGAAGGAAAATAAGCAAATTGTTTTTCAGTATTCTGCGGTGGATGACAGTATAATAGAATATCCTTCAAATCCCAATGGCTCTGTTGAGAACATCGCCGGCATTTGCGATCCTACAGGGCGTGTGCTGGGTATGATGCCGCATCCGGAGCGTCATATCGATCCGACAAATAATCCTTTGTGGACGAGAAATGGTTTAGCGAAGGAAGGAGATGGCGTAGCGATTTTCAGAAATGCGATCATGTATTTCCGATAAGTTATGTCCATTTTTTTCAAATTCATCCAGAAACAATTCGGATATTGAGGGGTTAAATCAGGTGATAAAAATGAGAGCGACATAATTATAAAAGGTCTTTTTTGACACGTTTTGAAGATAATTCAAGTGATTTTTTCGGAGGATTAATGTCTGACGATATCGGCCCCATTCTGCGGAGCTGGAAATATACTCCCAACGATATTAACGTACGGATCATTGATGGTGTCGATGGAAAACAAAAGTTGCAGATGCGTCTTGACCTCGGTATTTTACAGATGGAACTAGATGGCCGACCGGACGGACGCCGTCCCCACAAATGCGATTCGTATCTCAGCTATTATGAAAGAAAGGTGCAAAAGCTGTCCAGGATTGAAGCGGAAGACGAAAAGTTTGTGCTTTCTGCTCTGGATTGTTTATTCTTGCAACAGGAGGCCATCCAATTTTACCATCGATACCTTGCTTTAATGAAATTGGGAGACTTTGCGCGTGTTGCACGTGATACAAGCCGCAACCTTCGTGTATTTTATTTTGTATCAGAATTTTCTGATAATGATGAAATCCGATGGTCCTTTGAGCAGTATCGTCCCTATGTCATCATGATGCATGCCCGGGCTCTGGCCTCCTTGAGCATGGAGAAATCAAATTATGATGAAGCGCTGGGTATTGTTCAGCGGGCAATTTCTCAAATTCGGGCTTTTTACGAAAAGTATGCTGATCGCATCGGTGAGGAGCATTTTGAGGTGGATTTTTTGCAACAGTGGGCCGAAGAAATCAAAGGCAAAAAACCACTTTCCGAACGCGAACGCCTGACGCAGGAATTAGAGCAGGCCATTGCCCGGGAAGAGTACGAACGGGCAGCGAAGCTGCGCGATGAACTTTTGTATCTTGATCCGAATAGAATGGGGTGAAAACCTGTTATTTTCAACAAGAGGAGGATTTATGCTTTCAGGGAAAAAAATAGCAATATTGATCGGTCCCAATTTTCACGATGAGGAGGCGACCGTCCCCCGTGATTTTTTACAAGAAAAAAATGCAACGGTAGATTTAGTTGGTTTGGATGATTCTGAATTGAATGGAAAGTATGGTAAAATAACTCTCCGGCCTGATAAAACCATTGATCATCTTAAATCTGAAGATTATGACGCGATCATCATTCCCGGAGGAGGCGCGCCGGAAAGAATACGTCTGAATGAGAAAGCGATTCAATTTGTGAAAGACTTTTGGAAAACGGGTAAGCCTGTCGCAGCAATCTGCCATGGACCTCAGGTTCTTATCTCTGCAAAATTATTGCAAGGCGTGACCCTTACCAGTTATGAAGGTATCCGTGACGATATTGAAAATGTTGGAGGTAAATGGGTGAATGAGCAAGTTCATGTTGATGGGCAGCTCATCACATCACGTAAACCGGACGATCTGCCGGCGTTTAATGAGACAATTCTAAAAGCATTGACAACGGGATTCCTGTCTGACGAAGAAAAAGATTTGGATGTTCTCAAGGCCCTGGAAATGGCTATCGCCCGGGAAAAGGGAGCACAGGAATTTTATTCCGGTGTGGCAAAGATGATTACAAGTGAAAAGGTAAGCAACAAATTTAAATATCTTGCCACAATTGAAGAAACACATTTCGACCAGCTTTCAGAAATGTTTGAAAAATTATCAGGCGGTCAGAAAGCGACAGTTGATCTCTCCGGTTCTGAAATTGGCAAGCATAAAGTTTCCCCCGACATTACTACCGAAGAGGCAATTGAATTAGCAATGCAAGCGGAACAAAAGGCTTATGATTTTTATCGTAATGCGGCATTGAAAGCAAAGAGTGGCGCTGCCAAAGATATGTTTCAATATCTCGCGGCTGAGGAATTGGAGCACAAACGTCTCTTTTCAATGGATATGGCAGCGCAGGGAGGGCAGGGACATTTTCAATGGGCTACTCATTTTGATATTCCACCCGGAATGGATGATCTTTGGTAATATCGGCTTGTTCTCTATTTTTAATGGGCTGGTTTATAACGATACTTTTTTAGTCATGTCATTGCGAGCGAAACGGAGTGGAGCGAAGCAATCTCATACTTAACAGGAAGTTATGAGATTGCTTCGTCGTTTGTTCCTCACTCCTCGTAATGACAAATATTTGTTACATTTTAACCCCTGATAAGTATATTAATTTATTGGAATGTGACTTGTAACAACTGATATGTTTATGAATTAGTGTAAAAGTAAGTCGTTAATTGTAATGCAAACATTTTGAGGAGAGTCATCATGAAAAAAATGATGCTGTTTACAGTAATCCTTGTCCTCGCTTTCTCCGTTGCTCCCAGAGCACAAATGGCGGATGGTGGATTGGGTTACATGGGAACTGAAGGCGGTTTGATCATGGGTGGTATGGGTGTTTCTGTCATCGATAATCAGACTTACTTTTCCATCAATTTTCGTCCTGAACTGGCCTTTGGAAAATTTGGAATCGGCCTGAACGTCAATTTATTGTATAATACTAAAAGCGGGAGTATCCGATCAAAAGATTGGGATTCGGGTTACGATTATTTTCGTCTGATTCGCTATCTTCGCTACGGACGCAAATGGGATCCGGTTTATGCACGAATCGGGACATTGGATGCTGCGCGATTAGGGCATGGTTTCATCATGAATTACTACACGAATGAAGCCAATTATGATGAACGCAAAATCGGACTAGCTTTTGATCTCGATTTTGGACAGTTCGGCTTTGAGAGTGTGGCAAGTAATCTGGGACGTGCGGAAATTGTTGGTGGTCGTGTTTATTACCGACCGCTTCATACTCTGGCCATTCCGATCATCAGAAATTTTGCTATTGCTGGTACATTTGTTCATGATTTTGATCCCGACACATGGTCAGGTACAGATGATGGCGTGTCGGTATATGGCGGGGATGTCGAATTACCTGTTATCAAAACTCGTATTTTTAAAACGACGCTTTATTATGATTGGGCACAGATTGCCGGATACAGTTCTAC